>JADMIO010799905.1_pt1 | contig 99680 bp, 82 predicted proteins | sample 8958161 | NCBI WGS metagenome assembly JADMIO01 (sample SAMN16585339, study PRJNA669376) | soil metagenome | isolation source: Crop rotation soil | place: USA: Cullars Rotation, Alabama | collected 2011
GCCGCGACTTCAAGTCACGTGAATTCCAAGCTTCGGATCCCACTGTGCTGGAAAGATATTTTACTGTATTCGGAACACCCTTTCTGCAGGCTGTTTCACTTCCTCTTGCAATGTTTATCTGCATTATGGAAGTTGGTCTAGGGGTTGCGATTCTGGTTGGATACAGAATGCGACTGGTCAGCTGGCTCTCATTGCTGATGATTGTATTCTTCACTTTCCTCACTTTTTATTCTGCATATTTTGATGTGGTAAAAGATTGCGGATGTTTTGGGGATGCATTACATCTGAAACCTTGGGAATCTTTTTATAAAGATGTTGTATTACTCGTACTGATTCTTATAATATTTATTTCGAGAAATAAAATTCAGCCGCTGATTTCTGAACGGGCCAGTACTATCCTCACCTATGCAGGTCTTATTGGAACAACCTGGTTCACCTGGCATTGTTATGCACATTTACCGGTTAAAGATTTTCGTCCTTATGCAATTGGAAAAAATATCAATGATGGAATGAAACTTCCTCCCGGTGCAATTACTGATTCAGTGGCAATGGTTTTTATTTACCAAAAGAATGGTCAGAAAGTTGAATTGCAAACCAGTGAACTTGGAAAGATTGATTCGACCTATAAATTCGTTGACAGAATTGATAAAGTATTACGCGAAGGAGATAAAGCACCGATCCATGATTTTGCCATTCGTGATGAAAACGACAATGATTTAACACAGGATTATTTATCTCGTCCGGATTATATATTCGTTTTGGTGGCCTATGATCTTGAAAAAACAAATCTGAAAGCTCAGCCACGGATCAATGATTTTGTAGCTTTATGTCAGCAGAAAGACATTGAATTTATCGGTCTCACATCAACTCCATACAATGAAGCAGATAAATTCCGTCACGAACACCAGAGTATGTTTCCTTATTATTCCATGGATATGACAACACTGAAAACAATCGTGCGTTCAAATCCCGGACTGGTATTGTTGAAACATGGTGAAGTGATCGATATGTGGCATTACAATGATTTCCCTACATTCGAAGAGGTAAATCAGAAATACCTGCACAAGTAAAATATGTTTTCTGCAATTTGATAAACAGATTCTTTATTGAATACTAAATCATTTTTTTTGTAATGATCCGGCTGATACTTTCCAAAATCGGGTATGGTATCCTGGTAATTACAGGTGTTGTTTGCATCGTATTTTTTTTATTCAATGTGTTGCCGGGCGATCCTGCAAGAATGATGCTTGGTCAGCGTGCCGATCTCGCTTCTGTTGAAGCAATCAATCATGAACTTGGACGAGATCTTCCTTTGTATAAGCAGTTTTTTTTATATGTGAATGATCTTTCACCGGTTTCATTTCACCAGGTTAAAGACAGTTCTGCAAGAACATATCCTGAAGTAGCTAAATATGGAAGCACATTCACCTTGATTCCTCTCGGAGATCATTCTCTATTGTTGAAGATGCCTTACCTGCAACGGTCTTATCAATCGCGACAGAAAGTAACGGAAATATTACTGGATGCATTACCGGGAACTGCATTGCTGGCAATAGTATCATTGGTATTTGCAGCAATTGTCGGAATCAGTATGGGAGTATGGTCGGCATTGAAATACAGAAAATGGCCTGATCAGCTGAATATGATCATTTCAGTTCTTGGAATGTCGGTCCCCTCATTTTTTGCAGGAATTTTAATTGCCTGGTTATTTGGTTTTGTGTGGAATAAATACACGGGCTTAAACATGACGGGAAGTTTGTATGAAGTAGATCCATTCAATGGAGAAATTATCAGGTGGAGTAATCTTATCCTTCCGGCATTCACTTTGGGAATTCGTCCCTTGGCTGTAATTGTTCAGTTAACCCGCAGCTCCATGCTAGAGGTGATGACGCTTGATTATGTCAGGACAGCAAAAGCGAAAGGGCTCTCATCAATAAAAGTTATCTGGCATCATGCATTAAGAAACGCATTGAATCCTGTGCTTACCGCTTTATCAGGATGGCTTGGATCATTACTGGCAGGCGCAGTTTTTATAGAATATATTTTTGGCTGGAAAGGAGTTGGAAAAGTAACAGTTGATGCTTTGGAGCATTACGATTTTCCGGTGGTGATGGGTGCGGTACTGATGGTTTCAGTATTTTTCGTGATCATCAATGTGCTGGTGGATATTTTATATGCAAGACTGGATCCCCGCGTAAGGATTGAATAAGAGGGGAAATGGTGATTTCAGGTCTAAATCTTATTAACAGGACTTTAACTTAAAACTCCTGTTTGATTCACAGATCATTCATTAAAATTGGGCTAATTTCGCCATTCAACAGAAAAAAATCAATCAATTTTTATAATGGATATCAGAGAGATCAATGAAAAGATTGCTGCGGAAAGCGCATTTATCGAACTCCTCAATCTGGAACTTGGAAAAGTAATTATCGGTCAGAAGCAAATGCTCGACCGTTTGCTCATCGGGTTACTATCGAACGGGCATCTTCTGCTTGAAGGTGTACCGGGACTTGCAAAAACACTGGCAATTAAATCACTTGCACAGGCAATTGATGCGAAATTCAACAGGGTGCAGTTTACTCCTGATCTACTCCCTGCCGATCTTGTGGGTACAATGATTTATAACCAGAAGCAGGAAGCTTTTACTGTAAGAAAAGGCCCGCTGTTCGCCAATTTTATTTTAGCTGATGAAATTAACCGTGCCCCTGCAAAAGTGCAGAGTGCATTGCTGGAATCGATGCAGGAACGACAGGTTACTATCGGGGAAGAAAGTTTTAAACTTCCTGAACCATTTTTAGTGCTTGCAACTCAGAACCCGCTTGAACAGGAAGGAACATATCCATTGCCGGAAGCACAACTCGACAGGTTCATGCTGAAAATTGTAATCGGTTATCCGACTAAAGAAGAAGAAAAACATATCATCCGTCAGAATCTTGCAATGGAGCCACCGAAAATTAATTCGGTGATTAAAGCACAAACGATCGTCAGTGCGCGTCATTCAGTAAGAGAGGTTTACATGGATGAAAAAATTGAACAATATATCCTGGATATCGTTTTTGCAACACGTTCTCCAAAAGAAAATAACCTGCGTAAGATTGAAAACCTGATCAGTTATGGCGGATCACCCCGTGCGAGTATCAATCTTGCACTTGCAGCAAAAGCTTATGCATTTATTAAACGACGTGGTTATGTAATTCCTGAAGATGTACGAGCTGTGAGTCATGATGTGATGCGTCACCGTATAGGCCTTACTTATGAAGCAGAAGCAGAAAATGTAACAACTGATGATGTAATAAACGAAGTGCTGAATGTTGTTGAAGTCCCATAATATTTTCTGCTGATTTTTTTTAATCATTGATATCATTAATGGAATCATCCGAATTACTTAAGAAAGTACGTAAGATTGAAATAAAAACCAGGGGATTGTCATCACAGATTTTCTCAGGGGAATATCATTCTGCTTTTAAAGGCCGGGGAATGGCATTCAGCGAAGTGCGTGAGTATACAGCAGGAGATGATATCCGCAGTATCGACTGGAATGTGACTGCAAGGTTTGGACATCCTTATGTAAAAGTTTTTGAAGAAGAACGTGAACTCACTGTAATGTTATTGGTTGACGTAAGCGGATCAGAAAGTTTTGGAACAAAAAATCAGTTTAAACGGGATCTTGTCACCGAACTTGCAGCAGTACTTGCATTTTCTGCTATTGAAAATAATGATAAAGCAGGAGTAATTTTATTTTCTGATAAAATTGAAATGTTTATTCCACCTAAAAAAGGAAGGACACATATTCTCAGAATTATCAGGGAGCTGATCAATTTTGAAGCAACAGGTCATGGAACTGATATAGGTGGTGCACTGCGTTATTTTAACAATATGATTAAGAAACGTTGCATTGCATTTTTAATTTCTGATTTCATTTCTCCTAAATATGATGATGCAATTAAGATCTCCTCTAAAAAACATGACCTGGCTGCATTGAGAATTATGGATCCGCGCGAAGCAGAAATGCCGGATGTAGGTTTAGTCCGTTTTGTGGATGCAGAAACAGGTGTTGCAAGTTTATTTGATACATCCGATGGTGAAGCAAGAAGAGATTACCAGCTCTGGTGGAAACAAACTGAGCGACAGACTTCGGAAATTCTCAATCGTTCAGGAGTTGATCACACAATACTGAAAACAGATCAGCCATATGTGCAGCCATTATTGAAATTGTTTAAACAACGTGAGCGGAGATTCTGAGATGAAAAACAAATTAATTATTATACTGTTTTCCGTTTTTTGCATTTCAGCGTATGCACAGGATCCCGTTATAGTTCGTGCAAGTGTTGATACAACCAAAGCATTAATTGGTCAGACTATACATGTAAAAGTTGAAATGAGCCAGCCTCGAAATTTAAAAGTCGACTGGTATCAGACGGATACTCTGGAGCAACTGGAAATTATTTCCAGGTCTGAAATAGATACGGTTAATACAACCGACCAGAATATATTATTGCGTTCACAGGATTATACTGTGTCGGCATATGATTCGGGTCTCTATACTATTCCATCGTTTACTTTTTCCTATAAAGTCCCTGGGAATGATAAAGAATTTATCGCATCCAGTGATCCGCTGAAAGTGGAATTTTATTTAGTTCCTGTTGATACAACTAAAGCGATTCATGACATCCTTCCTGTAAAAGAGGTACCTTATGACTGGACATTTATTCTCCTCATTGCCGGTGGTTGTTTAGTATTGTTAGTGATCGCTTATTTTATTTACAGGTATTTTAAAAACCGCCCTGTGCAGGAAAAAGTGGAAGTACCGGTACCCGTGATTACCCGACCTGCACATGAAATTGCCCTGGAAGCTTTGAAAGCACTGGAAGACCAGAAGCAATGGCAACAGGGACATGTGAAACTGTATTATACCATTCTCACAGATATTTTACGACAATACATTTTCAATCGCTGGAATATTAATGCGATGGAAATGACTTCGGATGAAATTCTTTCGAATGGATTTATGAACCTGCTGAAGAGTGAGGAAAGAGAAATGCTTGGCTTTATTTTGAAGCTTGCTGATCTTGTAAAATTTGCGAAAGTTAAACCACTTGCAAGTGAACATGAACAAAGTATGCGATATGCTTACCACTTTGTGCAGCATACAATTCCTCAGCCTGTGATGAATGAAAAATCAAAAGCGGAGGTGCAGCCATGATGAACTGGATCAACGAAATTAATTTCAGGAATCCGGAATTTCTCTGGCTGTTATTACTTGTGCCCTGTATGATCTTTTATTTTTTTAAAATGAAAAGAGCAAACAGGCCAAGGATCAGGATCAGCAGTACGGAAGCATTCAGAAATTACCGGCCTACATTAAGAAGACGGTTAATGAATCTGCCAATTGTGTTACGTATGCTTGCAGTAACCGCAATAATTATTGCAATTGCGCGTCCACAATCCTCATCAAGGGCAAGTAATGTTACCACAGAAGGAATTTCAATTGTAATAGCACTGGATATATCCACCAGTATGCTTGCTGAAGATTTTCATCCCAACAGGATGGAAGCTGCGAAAAAGGTAGCAATGGAATTTATCGAAGGACGTCCGAATGACCTGATCGGTCTTGTAATATTCAGTGGTGAGAGTTTTACACAATGTCCAGTTACCACTGATCATTCTGTTTTGATCAATATGATGAAAGACATCAAAACAGGAATGCTGGAAGACGGTACTGCAATTGGTGAAGGTCTTGCAACTGCGGTGGCAAGATTGAAAGATGCGAAAACAAAAAGTAAAGTCATTGTATTAATTACTGACGGTGTAAATAATTCAGGTTCGATTCCACCATTAACAGCAGGAGAAATTGCCAAAACATTTGGAATCAGGGTTTACGCTGTGGGAGTAGGAACAAGAGGAATGGCACCCTATCCGTTTAAAACAGTGTTTGGAATTCAATACCAGAATATGGAAGTACAGATTGATGAAGACCTGCTTACGGAAATTGCAAATGCAACTGACGGGAAATATTTCCGTGCAACCGATAATAAAAAGTTGTCCAATATCTTCAATGAAATTGATAAGATGGAAAGATCAAAGATTGATGTAACAGAATTCAGAAGATACACTGAAGAGTATTTTCCTTTTGCATTAATCGCCTGCGCCTTCTTCCTCGGAGAGATTACGTTACGCTATACATGGCTGAAAAGTTTACCATAAACCAGGAACTAAGAACCAAGAACAACGAACATTTATGTTACGACTCGCACATCCCGAAATGATCTGGCTCTTTGCACTGGTGCCGGTGCTGTTGTTGCTGTATTTCGCTGTGCGCAGATGGAAGAAGAAAGCATTACTTCGTTTGGGTGACACGAAACTTATCAGGAAATTATTTCCCGATGTATCTGTATCACGTCCCGGTTATAAATTTTTATTGATGTTACTTGCATTTGTATTTATTGTTACCGGAATATGCGGACCATTGATTGGTTCGAAACTGGAAGAAGTAAAAAGAAAAGGAGCGGATATAATTATTGCAATTGATGTTTCCAACAGTATGCTGGCAGAAGATCTTCGTCCTAACAGACTGGAAAGAGCAAAACAGGCAGTAAATCATTTAGTGGATAAACTGGAAGGTGACAGGATCGGTATAATTGTTTTTGCAGGTGAAGCATATACCCAGTTGCCGATAACAACAGATTATGGTGCAGCGAAATTGTTTTTATCTACCATAGAACCGGATATTGTTCCTCGCCAGGGAACTGCAATAGGGGCTGCAATAGACCTGGCTGCTACTTCGTTTTCTGATACAACGAAAAAACACAGTGCGATCATTGTTATTACTGATGGAGAAAATCACGAAGACAATGCAGTAGATGCTGCAAAAAAAGCTGCCGAACAAGGAATAAAAATTTATACGATTGGGATGGGATCTCCGAATGGTGCCCCGATTCCTGTTTATAATAACGGAGCCCGCGTGGGATATAAACAAGACCAGGGAGGAAATACTGTGATGACAAAACTTGATCCTGCTATGTTAAGTGATATTGCAGATGCAGGAAAAGGCAGATTCATCAGGGCGACTGACAGTGATGATGGTCTTGAAATAGTTATGAAAGAACTGGATGCACTGGATAAAAAAGAATTCAAAGCGAAAATGTATACTGATTTTGAAAACCAGTTTCAGTACTTTTTAGGAGCAGGATTGTTCTTTTTACTGATGGAATACCTGCTTGGTGAAAAGAAAAGTAAATGGTTTGAAAGATTGAATTTGTTTGCAGTTAAGAAAAAGGAGGTGCAATGAAAATTAAAGCAGTTTATATAATATTTGCATTGATGATGCTTATTGTAGCGTATGTAAATGCACAGAGCGAAAGAAATATTGTTCGTGAAGGCAACAAACAATACAACGAAAAGAAATTCAAAGACGCAGAAACTAATTATAAAAAATCTATAGAGAAAAATCCTCAGACATTTGAAGGAAATTATAATCTTGGAAATGCATTGTATCGTCAGAAAAAATACGAGGATGCGGCACGCCAGTATATGCAGAGTGCGGGAGTAAAATCAGATAAGGATAACCAGGCTGACAGTTATTACAATATGGGAAATGCATTTATGCAGAGCGAAAAATACAAAGAGAGTGTTGAAGCTTATAAAATGGCATTGCGTAATAATCCCAAAAATGAAGACGCACGTTATAATTTATCTTATGCGCTTTCAAAACTGAGACAACAACAGCAACAGCAGCAACAACAACAAAATAAGGATCAGAAAAAAGATCAGAAGCAGCAGGATCAGAAACAGCAGCAGCAACAACAAAAACAGGAACAGCAGAAACAGGAGCAGGCGAAACAACAACAGCAGCGTCAGCCAAAGATCAGTAAGGAAGATGCTGAACGTATGTTACAGGCTTTGAAAAATGATGAAAAGGATCTGCAGAAAAAGAAAGCAAAGCGGTATGATACGAATGGGGCCAGGACTGATAAGGACTGGTAAGGTGGGAGGTAGGTAAGTAGGTAAGTAGGGAAGTAGGGAAGTAGGGAAGTAGGGAAGTAGGGAAGTAGGGAAGTAGGAATAAAGCAATGATTGATTCATAACTGCAGCACTACAACACTACAGTACTACTTTATCTTAGATAATATCTGTCTCGCAACAATGGAAGGTTCTGCTTCTCCGCTTACAGTAATCGTCGCACGGATATAATACAACATTCTTTTCTTCAATGAATCAATAATGTATTCCATCAGATCAACATCAGGTAAACCAGCTAACAAAGGCCGCTTGCTTTTATCTGGAGCCAGGCGATGAAATAAAGTTCCCGGGTGTGTTTTAAGGTAAACCGTTAATCCGTTCCTGTTCATCCAGTCCATGTTATCATTGTAAGCGGCACAGCCACCACCTGTTGCAATCACTACATTTTTTTTATGGATCATCTGCAGTAAAGATGCTTTCTCCGCTTCACGAAAGCCTGGTTCACCTGTATCATTAAAAATCTGCTGGATACTTTTATTGTTATCCTGTTCAATTACTGTATCAAGATCAATAAACTTCCATCCTAAGGATGCAGCAAGTTCTTTCCCGGTACTGCTTTTCCCGGAACCCATATAACCAACAAGAAATATTCGCGAGTGATTCAAATGTTATTAATTACAATCAAAATTATTTTTTGGCAATATAAAACCTCATTTTATAATCAACATCAACAATACCTTTTGCAATAGAATTCATTTTTCCCTTCAGTAATTGTTTTTTCAAAGGTGTAAGTCTGTCGGTAAACAATATTCCGTTGATATGATCATATTCATGCTGGATGATTCTTGCTTTAATGCCTGAATATTCTTCGGTATGTGTTTCAAAATTCATATCCTGGTACCGGATAGTAATGGTTGGTTTTCTTTCAACATCTTCGCGCACTCCGGGTATACTTAAACATCCCTCGTTGAATTTCCATTTATTGCCATCCTCATTCAGGATCTCCGCATTGATAAATACTTTTTTAAACTGTTCTGCATCCGGTTCATCCTCCTTGAAAGGTTTTGCATCAATCACAAATAACTTCAGTGATATTCCGATCTGTGGTGCTGCAAGTCCGACACCAAGACTGTTGTACATTGTTGCAAACATATCTTCAATAAGAACTGACAGATCCGGATGATCTTTTTCAACTGTTTGTGCTTTTTTTCTAAGTACCGGATCTCCGTAAGCTGTAATCGGGTAAATCATAAATTAGATAAGGATGTAAGATAATTCTGTAATAATATTGTTGCACTGATCTGATCAAGCATCGCTTTATCGCGGCGTATTTTTTTTGACTGCCCGCTTTCAATCATGCTCTTTGCTGCCATTGATGAAGTGAAGCGTTCATCATACCTGTGAATACTCAGCAAAGGAAATTCTTTTATAAGTTTTTTTACAAACTGATCTGCAAGTTTAGAAATTTCTGATGGCTGATTATTAAGATGACGAGGGTCTCCGATAACCACGGTTTCCACAATTTCTTTCTGAAAGTATTTTCTGAGGAACTCAATGATTTCTCGGGATGGAATTGTATCCAGTGCCGTAGCAATGGTCCTGGTTGGATCTGTAACCGCTATACCGCAACGTTTCGTACCGTAATCAATGGCCATTATCCTCGACATAGCGCCACAAAGGTAGAAGATCAGTTTTGATTTTAATTAGTTTTGTAGAGAAACAGGATTCAATCTGCTATTATTTTATGTCACAGAAAGAAATTATTGAAAATGCATGGGAAAACCGTGAAATGCTTAAAGATAAATCGGTTCAGTCAGCAATTAAGGACGTAATTGAAAGCCTTGATAAAGGAAGGTTAAGGGTGGCAGAACCTTCTGCTGATGGGTGGATGGTGAATGACTGGATTAAAAAAGCAGTGATCCTGTATTTTCCGCTGATGGAAATGAAAACAATCGAAATAGGACCATTCGAATTTCATGACAAAATTCCTTTAAAAGCAGGTCTTGCTGCCTTGGGAGTTCGGGTAGTTCCTCATGGGATTGCACGTTATGGAAGTTTCCTCGCAAAAGGTGTGATCATGATGCCATCCTATGTAAATATTGGAGCTTATGTGGATTCAGGAACTATGGTGGATACATGGGCTACAGTTGGAAGTTGTGCACAGATCGGTAAAAATGTTCACCTCAGTGGCGGAGTTGGAATCGGAGGTGTACTTGAACCTGTTCAGGCTGCTCCGGTAATTATTGAAGATGATTGTTTCATCGGATCAAGATGTATTGTTGTTGAAGGAGTACATGTTGCCAAAGAAGCAGTACTCGGTGCAAATGTGGTATTAACAATGTCAACAAAAATTATTGATGTAACAGGAAATGAACCTGTCGAATATAAAGGTAAAGTTCCTGAACGTTCAGTTGTAATTCCGGGATCCTTCACTAAGAAATTTCCCGCCGGTGAATACCAGGTTCCTTGTGCGCTTATTATTGGAAAACGAAAACCAAGTACTGATCTGAAGACATCTTTAAATGCAGCGCTTCGTGAATATAATGTTGCGGTGTAAATAAAATTGTTTCACGTTTCATGTTTCAAGTTTCATGTTTCTAGTTTCTTGTTCTTAGTTCTTAGTTCTTAGTTCTTAGTTCTTAGTTCTTAGTTCTTAGTTAATTTATTTTGGACAATAAAATTATTTAATACTTGAAGAGAACCTGAAGCCTAAAGCCTGAAGCCTGTTTTCGGTAAGGCGTCACCGTTATATCAGGAAAAATTAAATCTCCCTCAGGGAAATTAATTCAACGATGAATTCCTAAAATGAAACAGGGGTTATTTTCAACTTTTCATAGTAAAGTTTGATATTTTATTGAAATTATTCCATTTTCTGGATAAATGTAACATTCACTGAATTATCATCCGGAATTCCAGATGAATTTTATTAATTTTGCCGCATGATTAAAGCAATGATTTTTATAGATGGTAGCTGGTTGTACCACGTACGGCCTTACCTTTTGAATCTAGACGGGCGACAGGATTTTGAACTTGATTACAGAGCTTTACCAATTTTAATCCGCAATTATTTAGTGGAACAAACAGGTGCTCCGGTTGATCTGGTAAGAACACATTATTTCGGAACAATTGCGGTAAATAAACCCGGACATGATAATTTACGTGAACGGCAGTTTTACGAAATGCTGAACAAGCGCTGCAATTATCAAACTGAAATTTATGAATTTGATTTCAAGAACCGCGAAGCAGGACGTCGCGAAAATTGTCTTGAAGTTGGTTTAAGTACCGCTGCAGTTTACAACACTTTCCAGCCTGGTGCATATGATATTGCGTGCATACTCGCGGGTGATATCGATTATCAGCCGATGATCCGCCAGATTCGCAACATGGGCAAAAGAACATTGCTTGTAGGAGTGAAAGGAGCAAACGGATTTTATCCTGTTCATCCTCGAATGATGGAAGATCCAAACATGTTCGATTATCCTATGCTTGCAATGGATGAACATCTTGATAAACTTCACTACGAAAGAACTGAACAGATGAGAACCTGCGACAGTTGCGGAAAAGAAGAACTTTCCACTTTCACCAGCGAATGGTTCTATTGCAAAAGCTGCAGGGATGAATACAAACAACTTCGTTCCCGTCAGACTCCCGTAGAAGGATAAGTCATAAACACCAATTCAAGGATTCCTCTTTCCCGTTTTGCGGAGAGAGGAATTCGCATTTTCTGCAATATTCACCGTTGTTATGTGGATTACTTATTTTATCCTCCACATTCCATGAAGCGGTTCTCCTTAGTATTGCAAGGAATGAACTATTTCTTCCAGCATAAATTCAAAGCAGGTATTATCAGCCTGCTTTTCCTTATACTTTTTTCTTCTGCCAAAGGCCAGATTAAACCGGTTTATGATACGCCGGAAACCAGGCATTGGGCTGATTCAGTATTAAACCAGTTAAGTTATCGTCAGAAAATCGGACAACTTTTTATGGTGGATACTTATTCCAACAGGGATGAAGCACATAAAGCTATTATCAAAAACCTGATTGATTCATCCTATATTGGAGGTCTGATCTTTTTCCAGGGGGGCCCGATCCGGGAAGCTGTTCTCACCAATTATTACCAGTCCGTCTCTAAAGTGCCGCTGATGATCGGGATGGATGCTGAATGGGGAATCAGTATGAGATTGGACAGTACAATTCGTTTTCCACGACAAATGACCTTGGGTGCTGCGAATCAGCCTGATGCAGTTTACAAAATGGGGAAGGAGGTTGCTTTAGAATGCAGAAGGATGGGTATTCATGTCAATTTCGCTCCTTCTGTAGACATTAACAATAATCCATCGAACCCGGTCATCAACAGCAGATCCTTTGGCGAGATGAAGGAAAATGTATCCATCCTGGGTAGCATGTATATGAAAGGAATGCAGGATAATAAAGTACTTGCCTGCGGAAAACATTTTCCGGGACATGGAAATACAGATACGGATTCACATTTCAGCCTGCCTTTAGTGAATTCCGATAAAACTGAACTGGATTCTACGGAATTAATGCCATTCAGGAACCTGATCAATGACGGATTAGGATCAATGATGATTGCACATTTGTACATTCCTGCTCTTGATACAACACAAAATCTTCCGAGTACATTGTCAGTCCCTGTTGTAAAAGATTTATTACAAAAGGAAATGGGTTTTAACGGACTCATTTTTACAGATGCATTAAACATGAAAGGTGTGACTAAATATTTTGCACCCGGTGACCTGGAATTAAAAGCATTACAGGCTGGTAATGATGTGTTGTTATATTCTGAAGATGTAAAAAAAGCAATCGATCGTATTCATCTCGGAATTCAGAATTGTGAAATTACCCAGGAGGAAATTGATTTGCATGTGCACAAAATATTAATGTCGAAATGCTGGGTCGGCTTAAATCATTATACACCGATTGATACAACTAATTTGGTGAATGATCTTAACAATGCATCATGGTTGAACTACCGGTTATATGAACCATCAGTTACATTACTGAGAAATAAAAATAATCTTGTCCCACTTGGTCCTTACTATCGTGATTGTATTGCATCGATAGCAATCAATGATACTTTGAAAAATCCATTTCAGTTAATGCTGAACCGTTATGCGAAAGTGGATTGTTATTCCTTGTCAAGAGATGCATCCACCAAAACCATCGACAGTCTTGTTGAGCTGATGTCGGATTACGATCGTGTAATAGTAAGTATTCATAATACCAGTACAAATGCATCTAAAAATTTCAATATTACAGAGAGCATATCCTATGCGGTAAAAAAACTTTCGCATTCTCGTAAATCTGTTTTGTGTGTTTTTGGAAATCCTTACGTATTGGGAAAGCTTGAAGAACTGAATCACGAAGAGTGTTTAATACTTGCGTATGAAGACACTTACCTGCCACAATACCTGGCCGCTCAGAAAATTTTTGGTGCTCAGGAATTTTCAGGACGGTTACCGGTAAGTCCTGCATCCATGTACGCAACCGGAAACGGTTTGAGTGTGACAACAACCGGAAGATTGAAATATACATTTCCTGAAGAAACAGGGATTGCTTCCTCATCATTAAATTCCATTGATACTATTGTGAAGAAAGCTATTGCAGATACAGTTTTCCCTGGTTGCCAGGTATTGGTCGGGTTGAATGGAAAAGTGATTTACAATAAATCATTCGGCTATCACAGATATGATCATACCATGCCGGTGAAGAATACAGATCTGTATGATATTGCTTCAGTCACAAAAATGGCAGCAACCGGTTTAGCTGTTATGTTGCTGGCTGATAAACACAAAATTGATCCGGATGCGAAAGTTTCAAAGTATCTTCCTGAATTACGTAAATCCAATAAACGTGATTTAACAATACGACAGGTGTTATCACACCAGGCAGGATTGGTATCATGGATTCCTTTTTATAAAAATACCATCGACAGCAATGGATATAAACCCGGAATTTATTCAGATAAACAGGAGAAAGGATATTGCTGGCAGGTTGCTGAAAATTTATTTATAGCAGAAAATTACGCAGATACTATCTGGCAGACGATCATCAATTCTCCTGTAGAAAATATCGGAAAATATGTTTATTCAGATCTCGGATTATTAATCATGCAACGTGTTGTGGAAAAAGTCAGCAACAAATCACTCGATGATTATGTGAACGATAATTTTTATAAACCACTTGGAATCTGGCAAACCTGTTTTAATCCACATGATAAATTCGACAGTGCTGTAATTATTCCAACTGAAATTGATACACTATTCAGAAAGCAGGAAGTACATGGATTTGTTCATGATCCTGCTGCTGCGATGTTAGGAGGAGTTGCAGGTAATGCAGGAGTATTCAGTAACGCGCAATCGCTTGCTGTGATCATGCAGATGTTATTAAATGATGGAACTTATGGCGGTAAACGTTTTCTGAAAAAAGAAACTGTTGAAGCGTTTACACGACAGGCATATCCTGCATCTGCAAACAGAAGAGGAATGGTCTTCGATAAACCTGAAGAACCGGGTAAGAGCAGTCCCGCCGCTAAAGATGCTAGCTCCCTGGCTTTTGGTCATACCGGTTTTACCGGAACCTGCGCCTGGGCGGATCCTACCAATGGATTGATCTATGTTTTTCTGAGCAACCGCGTATATCCTGATGCAGCTAATAATAAGCTGGCTAAACTGAATATCCGCACCGATATTATGCAGGTTGTCTACGATGCTTTAAAGGATGCGAAATAGTGGGTTCAAGGAATCAAGGTTGCATGTAATGAAGGATTACAATATTATTATTTGCATCCCTAAGCAATTTTATTCTGGCAAACAATAAAATTTTCTTTTTATAAAATATGAATTTTGTTTATCCGATACTCTTTGTGAATGAACGCGACATAGTAAAGTTACCTTGATCCCTTGAGTCCTCGATCCCTTGAACCCTTAAATTCGTAATTTTAATCCATGAAAATCGGAATCGTTTGTTATCCAACCTTTGGAGGTAGCGGCGTAATCGCCACTGAACTTGGTAAAGCCCTCGCAAATAAAGGTCACCGGATACATTTTATCACCTACAGCCAGCCGGTACGCCTGGATCATTTCTCTGAAAATATTTCATATCATGAAGTAACGGCTGCACAATATGCCTTGTTTGATCATGTGCCCTATGAATCTGCATTGACAAGTAAACTGGTGGATGTTGCACAATATGAAAAACTGGATATCCTTCATGTACATTATGCGATTCCTCATGCATCAGTAGCGTATCTTGCTAAACAGATTTTATTTGCACAGGGAATTACATTGCCAGTTGTAACAACATTGCACGGTACAGACATTACACTTGTTGGTCGTGACAGCAGTTATGAACCTGTGGTTACATTTGCAATTAATCATTCGGATGGTGTAACTACTGTATCTGACAGTTTAAGAAAGGACACTTACAATAATTTTAAAATCACCAAAGACATTGAAGTCATTCACAATTTTGTGGATCTCAGCAGATTTTCAAAAAAACCAAAAGATCATTTCAGAAAAGCAATTGCACCTGAGGGTGAGAGACTGGTAGTACATACATCAAATTTCCGTGCAGTAAAACGTGTGCAGGATGTTGTCAAGGTTTTTGCAAAAGTTTCGAAAAAAATTCATGCAAAATTATTGCTGATTGGTGATGGGCCTGAACGTGCGAACATTGAGAAACTATGTCGTGAAATGGATATCTGCGATAACGTCAGATTCCTCGGAAAACAGGAAATGATCGAGGAGATTTTAAGTATTTGTGATCTGTTTATTATGCCATCAGAAACTGAAAGTTTTGGATTGGCTGCTCTGGAAGCAATGGCTTGCCAGGTACCAGTCATCTCCTCTGATTCAGGTGGTATGCCCGAATTAAATGTACATGGTGTAACAGGGTTTATGAGTCATGTCGGTGATGTTGATTCCATGGCTGCTCATGCGATTGATATTTTAAAAGATGATCAGACATTGCACAGATTTAAAACAAATGCTCTTGCACGCGCAAAGGAATTTGATATTAAAGTGATCATGCCGAAATACGAAGCGTATTATCAGAGAATCATAGAGCAGACGATGGTGAATGTGTAATGATGTAATGATGTGCTGATTGGTTGATGTGCTGATTATTTTATGTGTTGATTGATTAATTTTCTCCGGAGGAGAAACGGGTATTAGAAAAAACCTCCCATAACTAACAACGGATCCGGTTTTGCCAAGGCAAAACCGGATCCGTTGTTTATGGTTTATTGTTTTTCTAATACCTACGATTCCTCCGGAATCGTGTTTTTTAATTATTGATTGAGCAGGCTATGGCGAATGTTTAAAGATGTGCTGATTACTTAATGTGCTAATTATGTTTTGAAAATGGAATTAGTGTTATGACCATTATATTTAATTTTCTCCGGAGGAGAAACTGGTATTAGAAAAAACCTCCCATAACTAACAACAGATCCGGTTTAGCCTTAGCAAAACCGGATCTGTTGTTTTTGGCAATATTTTTTTTCTAATACCCGTGATTCCCCCGGAATCAAAATCCAGGATCCGATGTTCATGGTTTATTATTTTTCTAATAACCGTGATTCCTCTGGAATCAAAAAAACCGTTTACGAAATATTCTCCGTCTCATTCTTCCTCTTAAACTCCGAAGTAAAATGAAATTCAATCTCTGGATTGTTTTTGATCATCTGATCCAGCATCCATTGTGAATCGGCGAGATAAACAAGATTTCCGTCTTTATCATTCGCAACCTGGTGTCCGCGGAAACGGATGAATTCATCCATTTTGTCTTTGTCTTTCGAAGTGATCCAGCAGGCTTTAAAAACATTCATGGCATTAAAACGGCTCGATGCACCATATTCGTGTTGCAAACGATACTGAATCACCTCAAACTGAAGTTCACCAACAGTCCCGATAATTTTACGGTTGCCATTCACCTGTGTAAACAACTGTGCAACGCCTTCATCGGTCAACTGCATGATTCCTTTTTCGAGTTGTTTTGTTTTCATCGGATCAGTGTTCACCAGTTCCTTGAAAATCTCGGGAGAGAAACTTGGGATTCCCTGGAATTGTAAATCTTCTCCTTCAGTTAATGTATCACCGATTTTAAAATTTCCGGAATCATATAAGCCGATTACATCTCCCGGGAAGGCTTCATCAACTACAGATTTTGACTGTGCCATAAAAGTTGCAGGATTGGTGAATCGTAAATCTTTATCTAATCGAACATGATGATAAAATTTATTTCTTTCAAATTTTCCTGAACAAACTCTTAAGAAAGCAATACGATCACGGTGACGAGGATCTAAATTCGCGTGAATCTTGAAAACAAAGCCGGTAAGATTTTTTTCTTCGGGCTCTACTTCACGTTTATCGGTTGGTCTTCCCTGGGGATTTGGAGAAATTTCCACGAATGAATCGAGTAATTCCTGCACACCGAAATTGTTTATTGCAGAACCAAAAAACACGGGAGCAATTTCAGCTCTGAGATAAGCCGCACGATCAAATTCATGATAAACACCTTCGATCAGTTCCACATCTTCGCGCAATTGTGCTGCATATTTACCTGCGAGACGATCGATTTCCGGATCATTCAGATCATTGATATGAATTCCTTCCGGTTTCTTTTGTGTACCCGGAACAAATGCATGTAAACTTTTATCAAATAAATTATAAACGCCTTTGAATGTGGAACCGATACTGATAGGCCAGCTCAACGGACGCACTTTTATTTTTAATTTTTCTTCCAGTTCATCTAATAAATCGAAAGGACTTTTTCCTTCGCGATCCATTTTGTTGACGAAAATAATTACAGGAGTATCGCGCATCCTGCAAACTTCCATCAGCTTGTAAGTTTGTTCCTCGACACCTTTCTGACAATCCACCACAAGAATAACACTGTCAACAGCAGTTAAAGTTCTGTAAGTATCTTCTGCGAAATCTTTGTGACCTGGTGTGTCAAGCAGTGTGATAACTTTATCGCGGTATTCAAAATTCATCACGGAAGTTGCAACGGAAATTCCACGTTGACGTTCAATCTCCATGAAATCGCTGGTGGCTGATTTACGGATCTTATTGGATTTAACAGCACCTGCGGTCTGGATAGCACCTCCGAACAGAAGGAATTTTTCTGTCAGCGTGGTTTTCCCGGCATCGGGGTGACTGATAATGGCAAACGTGCGTCGTTTCTCTATCTCCTGCGCGAAACTCATAATTGTTTTTTAGGACTGCAAAGGTAAGGTTTTCAGGACTTTCTGTGAGGTAATTTCAATTTCTATCTTTGCAGACCATAAATCAAATCCATGAAGAATTTATCGCTCATTCTCAATGCAGTACTGCTGATTGCAGTCATATTTCTATATGTAAAAGTGTATTCCAATGATAAAGAAGTGGCTGTCCCTCTAAGTAATAAAGCTGCTGCCTCCAATATCGTTTTTGTGAATTCTGATACCCTGATGGATAATTATGCACTTTTTAAAACCATGAGTGATAAAATCGAAAAAAAACGAGACAGTCTTGACAGGCTAATGACAGACAGAGGAAGAGCTTTGCAAAAAGATATTGAACAATACCAGCAGGAGGGGGCCTCAATGACTCCACAGCAAAGAGAAAGCAAGGAAGCAATATTGTCACATCGCCAGGAAGAATATGTCAGCACGCGTGATAAAATGCTGGAGCAATTAAAAGTTGAAGAAAATGAAATGACTGATTCTATTCACCAGGACCTGATCGCTTATCTCAACAAATACAACAAGACAAAAGGATTTGATTTCATTCTTGGTTATTCTCGTGGTGGCGGAATTTTACTGGCGAATGATTCGCTGGATATCACGAAGGTGATATTAGAGGGATTGAACAGGAAGTGATCGAACACTCGCTACTCGTTATTTTATAAAGATCGGACTCAAAGGGTCGAACGCAACACAGTGAAGTAAGAAATCCCACTCGATAAAACTGTTTGTTTTCATATCTTGTAAATTATTTTTACCTTACATCAATCCGATTTTAGCAAGTTGTGAAAACTACCTCGCAAATAAATATCTTTTCAAAGTTGTGCTTGTGGTGTTTATTGTTTTTTGTTACATCCAAATCGTATTCGCAGTACACAAATAATATTTGGTGCTTTGGCGACAGTGCTGGTATTCGCTTTGATAATAATCCCACTCCTATATCATCTGGTGTTATAGGAAGATTTGGCGCTGCAGCAATTTCCGATGCAAATGGGGATCTACTATTTTATACCAATTCTCATGATTATTATTTATGGTTAATACCGGGCCTTGATGAAGTTGGGATAATTAAAAGCAAAGACAATTCTACGATGTTGAATGGTGATTCAATTGTTGCGACTTGGTATAGAGATATGCTGATTGTTCCAAAATCTAATATTGATAGTACTTTTTATGTATTTACAGCAGGAGTTACTCCTCCTCATGGATTTTATTATAACCTCGTCGATTTGAAACAAAACAATGGATTGGGATATGTTGTACAAAAAAATATTCAGCTCCAAAGTTTTCCTGTCAATGATGGAATAATTGCAATCAAGCATGGTAATGGCAAGAGTTGGTGGATCTTATTTGAAGATTGGGGACCCTTTGGTACGGACTCCAGTGACGCGTACTATACTTACTTAGTCGATTCCAACGGTATTTCAAATGTTAATTTACAGCATATCGGATCGTATCATAAAAGCAATGGTTGCGATGTCACATTTAACTATGACGGTACTAAGTTTGCATTTACAGATCTTACAGGATACACGTTGTTGGCTGATTTTGATCGATGCACAGGTATAATTAGCAATCCAATAGAAATTGAACCTATACGGTATGGAATGAATGCTTTATATTATGAGAATTGTATCTTTTCTCCGAACAATCGTTTTTTGTACACATCATCGTATGGATCTCCATTACAAAAACCGAGTTATTTATATCAATATGACTTGGATGCTGCAAATATTTCAACAAGCCGTTTATTAATCGATTCAATTATGGCTCCTGCAGGAACTGGAAGTATGGAATTAGGTCCAGATAAAAAAATATATCTTACCTGTGCCTATGAAGGCCCCGGTAGTAGTTATCCTTACCCAGATTCGATCCATAATTATATTACAGATAACTTATCGGTAATTAATTTTCCTGACAGCTTTGGTGTTGCCTGTGATTTTCAGAAATTCAGTTTTAATCTGGGAGGAAGAAGAACTTATTATGGGCTCCCTAATAATCCTGACTATACGATGGGAGCATTAACAGGTAGTCCTTGTGATACTATAACTTCAATAAGAGAGTTTCATAAATCCGAAATCAACAGATTAAAAGTATTCTATCATTCACAATGGGATATTGTATTTATCAATGCTGATCAATTAAAAGGAAATAATTATATTTTTCATGTGTATGATATTACAGGGAAAGAAATTTTTACAGAGAAAGGAAAATTGCAACCACCATATTTTACGAAGGATCTTTCGATGTCTCCTTTTTCGAAGGGAATGTATATAGGGGTGCTGGAGAGCGAACGGGAAAGGATAACGGGTCGTTTCGTGAAATATTGAAGGCCTCACCCCAACCCTCTCCGCTGGAGAGGGAGCTTGAGTAGAATTTCTTAAATGGATTGGGATATGACATTCAGAGTTGTATTCGTTTCAGTGTATAAAAAATAAAATCTGTTGAATCTGTTAAATCCGTTTAATCCGAGTTCAGACTTTTTTATTTATTCCGGACTAGTCTACAAACAAAACCCCCGCTGCATTTTTGCCCTGGCAAAAATGCGGCGGGAATTTTATGGGGTTTGTGTTTACAGTAGTTTCAGCGCTTTGCGGTTGTTAGTCGGTAAAAAAGATTTTTAGTTTTCCGAATGCCAAAATCATAACTGAATTTTCGTTAAAGTGGATGCCTCACCCTCGGTTCCTCTCCAGAGGAGAGGGAAGATTATTTACAAACTTTGATGAGATTAGAGGTATAATTATTTCAATTACCGCATTATCGTATTACCGCATTGCCGAATTAAAATTGCGAAAGGAGCGAAGCGACTTAAAAAAGTCCGTGTAGTTCTCCGTTAATTTTATTCACCACCATCCCCAAATGCTCCGCGTTCTCTGCAAAATTGATATCATCAATATCAATCACTAAAAGTTTACCGATTTCATATTGGGAGATCCACGCCTCATATCTTTCATTCAGACGTTTGAGATAATCCAGTCGAATTGAATTTTCATACGGACGACCACGTTTCTGAATCTGGTTGACTAATGCAGGAACAGTTCCGCGTAAATAAATTAAAAGATCAGGAGGCTGTACAAAATTGCTCATGAGATTAAATAACTCAAGATAATTATTGAAATCTCTTGTGGTCATTAAACCCATTGCATGCAGGTTGGGAGCGAAGATGTAGGCATCTTCATAAATCGTCCTGTCCTGGATAATTGTTTTATTGCTTTTGCGGATATTGACGATCTGGTTGAACCTGCTGTTCAAAAAATAAATCTGCAGGTTGAATGACCAGCGTTGCATGTCTTCATAAAAATCATTTAAATAAGGGTTGTCATCCACATCTTCATAATGTGGTTCCCATTTCATATTTTTTGCAAGAAGACTGGTAAGAGTTGTTTTACCTGAGCCGATATTACCGGCAACTGCGATGTGCAGGGTTTTTTGCTGCTGTGTGGCCACTATGGAATAATTGGTTAATTGGAAATTTCGCTAAAGTTCAAAAATAGCTGCCCTGAGTTACCCAGACAAACTCTGTTAATAAAAAGATCATTTTTCTCCTCTCCTGATCACCAGCAGATTGCCTGATAAAAAGTACTTGTTTTGTTTGAAGAACCTTGATTTCACTGTGTTTGAGGGGAGAGGAAGGTCGATTTTCTTAGTAGAATTGAATATTTTCAGATCGGTCACCTCGGCAAAGTTTTCACAAGCTGTATACAGCATATTTTCCTCCAACTGCAATAAAACGGGATCACAGGGTGTTGTCATTGTTTTCGTATAAGTACCGAACTGATCAAAAACAAAGAGATTTTTTCCATCCCTTAACAGCATCCAGTTTTTCGTACTTTCCACTTCTGTTGGATTAATTTCTTTTTCCAGGAGTTGTCGCAGATCCATCGCTGTCTGATTATTTTTTAACCGTGTATCCAGTTTCACCAGGTTCGCATTGCTTTGATCAAACACCCAGATACCTTCATCATTGCTTGCCCATGCTAACGTTACATTTCCAAAACCCGATTGTCGTAAATCAACCGATGATTGTTCCGACATCTGGTTGTCTAAAATTCTGATGACAGCAAAATCTTTGTAAAAGACCAACACACGCAATGGATTCGATGCATCAACTGAAACAGGTTCACCTATATCGTTTTTGCTGAACGTGCTGACAATCTTTCCATTTTCATCAATTTTTAAAATCTCATTTTCTCGGATCGCATAACAATTGCCAAACATATCCAGTGAGAAATTTTTAATTCCGTGAATTGTATCCGTGGATTGTGCAAGAAGTATTTTGCTGAAAAAGAATAATATCAATGTGCAGAATAATCTCATGCACCGATGGTATTAAATGAAATGATTTCCTCGAGGTAATTCCGGTGATTTGCAAGCCGCGGAACTTTGTGTTGTCCTCCTAATTTTTCTTTCGATTTCAGCCAGTTGTAAAATGTATTTTGTGCCATCACGCGAATCAATGGCGGACGCAATACTTTATCATGATAACGTTTGGCTTCGTAATCGGAATTGTATTTCTTCAGTGCAGCATCAAAACAATTCATGAATGAAGTTAAATCATCTGGATTTTTTTCAAATTCAATCAGCCATTCATGACCACCGCTTTTATCATCACTAAAATAAATCGGACCAGCTGTGTATTCACGGATTACAGCCCCGGTTTCACGACAGGTATCTGTCAAGGCATTTTCTGCATTGTCAATAATTAATTCTTCACCGAAAGCATTAATGAAATGCGCAGTTCTTCCTGTAATTCGAATGCGATATGGATTTAAAGATGTAAATGCAACGGTATCCCCGATTTTATATCTCCACAATCCTGCATTGGTTGTAATGACGATAGCATAATTTTCATTCAGCTGCACCTGTTCGAGCGTTAATGTTTTCGGATGTTCACTTTCCCACTCTGACATAGGAATAAACTCGTAATAAATTCCATAATCCAGCATCAGCAACATCTCCCCGGATTCAACCTGGTCCTGGATGCCGAAGAAACCTTCAGATGCATTGTAAGTTTCAAGATAATGCATTCCATCTTTCGGAATCAATTTACGAAACTGATCACGATAAGGATGAAAACTCACTGCTCCATGCACAAACAATTCAAGATTCGGCCATACTTCAGTGAGATCAGATTTACCGCTTATTTCGAGGATTCTTTTGAGTAGAACCAATGTCCAGGATGGAACTCCGGAAATATTGGTGACGTTTTCATTGATGGTAACTTTTGCAATCTGTTCAATCTTGCTTTCCCATTCATCCATCATTGCAATAGAACGTTCCGGGGTCTGGAACAATTGAATCCAGAAAGGGAGATTCTCCATCAGGATGGCACTGAGATCTCCATAAAAAGTATCATTGGTTAATGAATTCACATGATGACTTCCACCAAGAGTCAATACTTTTCCTTCGAATAATTGTGTTTCCGGGTAATTATGAAAATAGAGGCAGAGCAAATCTTTACCGCCTTTGTAATGACATTCTTCCAGTGCTTCATTGCTTACAGGAATAAATTTGGATTTATCTGATGTAGTTCCTGATGATTTGGCAAACCAGCGGATATCGGAAGGCCACAATAAATTCTGTTCTCCTTCTTTTAATCTTAAAATATAAGGTTTGAGTGTTTCATAATCCTGAACCGGAATTCTTTCGCGAAATTCTCTTGAACTTGCCAGAGAAGAAAAATCATAACGCCTGCCGAATTCTGTGTATCGCGCGGCAACGATCATCTTTTTTAAAAGATCCTGCTGTACTTCATTGGGATATTTTACAAACAATTCAATCTGGTGAATTCTTTGTTTGATAATCCACGAAAGCACATTACTGATGATCGCCATACCAGGTAATTCTTATCTAAAGATAATGATTATTTCATGGATAAAGTACGCTGATGACGTTTTTCAAACCATTTTTCGAGATCGGATCTGCCTAACCCATTGAATGTACTTTCCTTTGATAATCCGCCTTTTCTTGCGACACAAACGCCGTAATACATATCATGATATCCGGAAACAGCGTGTGCATCCGGATTGATGGAAATCATTACATTTTTCGACAGCGCATATTGTATCCATCTCCAGTCGAGATCGAGCCGGTAGGGGTGAGCATTCAATTCAATTACAACATTATTTTCTGAACAGGCATCGATGATTTTTTTATGATCGATGGGATAACCTTTTCTTGCCAGTAATAATCTGCCTGTAGGATGTCCGAGAATTGTTGTATAAGGATTCCTGATTGCATTCAGTAAACGGTTCGTTGCTTTTTCCTCGTCCATTTTCAACCCGGAATGTACGGATGCAACAATGAAATCAAAGGAGGAAAGAATTTCTTCAGGGTAATCCAAAGAACCATCCGGTAAAATATCTGATTCGATTCCTTTAAAGATTTTAAACGGAGCTAAAGATTTATTCAGTTGATCAATTTCCTGTTGTTGTTGTTGTACTCTTTCAATCGACAATCCGTTTGCATAAAATGCAGTCCTGCTGTGATCACAGCTACCCAAATATTCATAGCCTAAATCCTTACAGGCTTTCGCCATTTCTTCGAGTGAATTAATACCATCGCTCCAGGTGGAATGATTGTGTAAAATTCCTTTCAGATCCTTTGTCTCAACAAGAATGGGAAGGTTTTTATTCTTTGCCCATTCAACTTCTTCAAATCCTTCGCGTAATTCGGGCTCAATGAAATCGAGATTCATCAATTGATAAATCTCTTTTTCAGTTGTTGCATTTTCAAATTCTGACAATTGTTTGCCTGAATATTCTAGACATTTATTGAGATGGCTTTCATCACCGGTTAATTTCCACTGAGTAATTGCAAAATTCTCCTTAGAAACACAAATAATTTCAAGCGGAATTCCTGGTTCGCTTTGAATGGTGATTTTATTTTCTGTTATTGAAACTGAATCTGCATTTAAGAGTTTGTTTGTAACTAAAACATCTTTTATTTTTTCTGTTTCAGCAGATGCAATGATAAATGAAGCAGTTTTTACTATTTCACATTTTCTCCTGATTTCACCTGTAAATTCAATTTGAATTCCTTTTAATTTACCAGAAAGAAACTTCATTATTTCATTGGCAAAAGTTTCCACAGTTGCATAATGGAACAATCCTTCATTCGATAATTTATATTCTATAGCCTGGCGGATCTGATCCTGCGTTTTTACTCCGAAACCTTTGAGTTCAACCAACCTGTTTTCATTACAGGCGTATAATAATTCACCAATGGATTCAAGATTTAATTCTTTCCAGAGTATGCCCACTTTCTTAGGACCAATTCCTTTAATGTTCATCATGTCGCGAACACCTTCAGGAGTTTTTTCAACCAGTTTTTCGAGATCAGGAAAATGTCCATCGGTCAGCAATTGGTGAATTTTCACACTCAGGCTTTTCCCGATGCCATCCACCTGTTCCAGTTCCTGCGCGGATTTGCCCAAAAGATTTCCCGGCAAACGATCCAGTTTAAACGATGCATTGCTGTATGAACGGATTTTGAATTCATTCTCACCATGCAATTCCATGAGCTTTGCGGTCTTTTTTAGTATCTCGGCGACTTCCCAGTTATCCATCCCATAAAATTAATATTAATTAGGAAAACGGGCCCTGTATTCCTGAGATTCAAGGATTCATGGGATCAAGGTCTCAAGGTCTAAAGGATTCTATAATGTATTTCAAATTTTGGAATAAATGAATCGATACTATATGACATTATATTAAAATCGCGTAACGATGACATATCGGTAACAACCCGTACTTATAAACCATGAGTCCCGTAGGGACGATATAAATTGTGACCGACATTCGAATTTTTTCTGATTGTTACCTTCGCTAAAGTCACTCCACCCGTATATTTGCATGCTATGCGAAAACTCATTTTCATATTTTTTATTTTTTTTCTGTTCGGAAAAACTCTTGTTGCACAGGACAATGCTCCAAAAGAACTTTGTAATTGTCCCGGTCAGGCGCCATTAGGAAAAGGAACTTTATATGTTGGTACGGGATTTAATCTTGACTGGTACACAAAAAGTGATCTCCATTTTAAAGATGATGGTGAAGGAAACTATGATTTTATTGTGCATAATGCAAGAGCAGAAGATCGTCCGGGACTAAAGCAATTGTTTCATCAGAACATTACCATTCCTCAATATGCATTCAGAATCGGATATTATTTCAACCGCAAAACCGACTGGGGAATTGAAATCAATTATGATCATGCGAAATATGTAATGATTGATAACCAGGTGGCGCATGTGACCGGAACAATTCATGGTGAAACCATAGATGCGGATACTCTTGTGAGCCCTTCATGGCTTCGTTTCGAACACACAAACGGAGCAAACTTTTGTCTCGTGAATGTATTGCGCAGATTTTCATTTATTCATTCTGCGAATAAAAAACACTGGCTGAGTGCAGTCGGCAGATATGGAATTGGATTTGTTTATCCGCGTTCAGATGTCACCATTTTTGGAATTAACCGCAATGATAAATACCATGTAGCCGGTTATTTAACAGCCATCGATATTGGAATTCGTTACGATGCATTTCATCATTTCTTTATTGAAACTTCCGGGAAAGGAGCGTATGTGAATTATAAAAATGTTTTATTACCAGGATCGGGTAGGGGTAATCATCACTTTTTTAGCTTTGAGTATATCCTGAATTTTGGGTTGCAGGTGAATATCTAATTTGAAAAGTAGATAGTAGACAATTGCTACAGATTACAGATGGTCACGATTCAATTCAGCTACGTAAATGTTCTTACAAAGACTATATTTTGACATCGCATTTCGTTTACGGATTTACAAATTACGGATGACAACGTATTAAACTAATAATAATCTAAAGCCTAAAGCCTAAAGCTTAAAGCCTGCAGCCTTTCAATTAAATTCCACCGAATAAAATGTCCTTGTTTGCAGACCTTTCACTTCAAGTATATCCTGTGCAGCCTTCACATACTTATATTCATCACCCAGGTTTTCTTTCATGTACCAGGTTTTTACATCTCCTGATAAATCTTCCATCAGTGATTGCATTGCGTCTTTTTGTTCAGGCAAAGATTTTATTTTATACTTCTTGAGATTTGCTTTTTTCGCTGCGATGGCGATTGCATCATCAATACCACCTAAAACATCCACCAGTCCAATACGTTTTCCATCAATGGCAGACCATACTCTTCCCTGGCTGATACTATCCACATCCGCCTGCGACATTCCTCTTCCATCAGCAACACGTTTGGTAAATGTATCATAAACTCTTTCCACGCTTTCCTGCATAATATTTCTTTCTGCAGGTGTCAATGAACGGAAGGGTGAACCAAGATCAGTATAAGGTCCGGTCTTATATGTATCAGCAGTAATTCCTAATTTATTTTTAAAGAGATTTGATGTATTAAATAATATTCCGAATACTCCGATTGATCCTGTGATAGTTGTAGGTTCTGCAACAATAGTGTCAGCTGCACAACTGATATAATAACCACCGGATGCAGCAACATTGCCCATGGAAACAATAAATGGTTTCGCTTTTTTCGCAAGCATCGCTTCTCTCCAGATCACTTCAGAAGCCAGCGCACTTCCGCCCGGAGAATTCACACGCATCACGATTGCTTTTACATTTTTATCCAGACGTGCTTCACGAATTGCTGCCGATAATTTATCTGATCCGATTGAATTTTCATCACCATCGCCACCACCGATTTCACCAATCGCATAAATGACTGCAATCTTATCTTTGCTGAATTCTTTTTTAACAGCATCAGGACTTTTTGAATATTTACCAAGACTGATCAGTTCTGGTTTTTCATCTTTACCGACACCCAGTTTTGCATTCAGATCTGCTATGAATTCATCATAATAAGCTACCTTATCTACTAATTTTAATTGCAAAGCATCATCTGCAGTTCTTGCTTTCAGACTATCAGCAATCAATTTTACATCTTCAACAGTTAATTTTCTTGCTTCTGCGATTTGAGTTGCGAGATGATTCCAGATAGGGTTTACAAAACCTGCAATCTGTTCGCGGTTTTCATCACTCATTTTATCAAGAATGAATGGCTCTATGGCACTTTTATATTTTCCGTGACGGATAATTTCCGGTTCGATTTCCAATTTTTCCAGAGTGCCTTTGAAGAAAAGGAGGGAAGTGTACAATCCGTTTAAGGTTATCTCTCCTTTTGGATTTACATAAATTTTATCTGCAACAGAAGAGAGAAAATAGGCTCCCTGGGAATAATCATCAGCATAGCTGTAAATAAATTTTCCTGATTTTTTGAATTCAATTAATGCATTCCTGATTTCATCAAGCGTTGCAATACCACCCTGTACAGAAGATACATCCAGAAATATTCCTTTGATCTTTGCATCCGATTTGGCTGCGTCTAAACTGTTCAGTATATCATTCAGTCCAGGTTGTTTTTTTGCATCCCATTTTATGATATCCAGTTCATCAAAAGGATTGGGAGTACTTCTTTCACGAATCGGCTGGTCAAAACTGATATGCAGTATTGAATTTTTTGCAACAGTCACTTCTTTATCACCGAGTGAAGAAACCGCGGCTGCGATGATTCCAATAAAAATAAAGAATACTATTACGATACTCAGGATAAAACCGAGCATCGATGCGAACATGAATTTAAAGAATTGCTTCATGGATTATATATATTGATTTTACAAATATAGCTGCGAATAGGAGAGATAGCGGACTGAAAATAGCCGCTCCGGCAGCTAAATTCTGCATTTGGGGGTGAACAGGCTTAAGGCTGCAGGCTTTAAGCTTTAGGATTTATGTCTTTTGATACAATTAATTCCTGACTAACCTGATTGTTCCATGACTGTATCCTGTCACTTGAATAAAATATACGCCCTGCAGATAATTTGTCATATCAAACTGATATTCTGCTCCGTTTATTTTACCTGACGTGTCAAGAATTCTTCCTGCTATATCAGTCACTATTAATTGACCAGTATACACTGGATCATTTATTTTAATTGTAACAATGCCATTCGTTGGATTTGGATACGCGCTGAGCGCATGATCGGAGGAATATTCTGTAATTCCATTACAAACCGAAACCAACACATCTACAATTCCTGATACTGCACTACAGGTTCCATCATCCACCTGGACTGTATAATCACCAGTTGCAACAACTCTTATAGAATCATTGGTTGCGCCGTTGATGATATTACCATCAACATACCATTGATAAGTCCAGTTACCGCCAATTGTTGCATAGATTGTAACTGAATCTCCGTTACAAATCGCAGTGGGATCTATGGTATAAGCGAATGCATCGGGGGATGTATGATAAGTCAATGAATTTAAACTGATGGAGCTGTACATTACAGGGTCACTCGAAATAACTCTGATCCTGTAGTCGGGTGAATCAAAGAATCCGGCAGGAATAAATACCGGAATACCTGCCGCTGTTGTGGCTGATTGTGATCCGATATTTACAGGGAAATCAAAATTACCGAACTCATCACTTAATTGTACAGTGAAAATATTTCCGGGATTGAATGTGCCTGTTGGAACTACATTTACTGTATAAGAATTATCGGTGCACAGTAATGTAGTTGCAATCGACTGTGTAAGATCTCCGTTTCTTGAAAGGATAGAAGAATATCCGTCACCAACGGCAATTGCGTCGCTGTTGTTAAGAAAAACCGCATCATTGAGATTTTTTGCAGAAGGCAAGTATTCCTGTCCCCAGTGGAAACCTCCATCAATACTGCGATAAACTTTTCCATCTGCAAAATACCATCCGTTCATTGCATCAGTAAAAACAATTTTACGAATGTCAGTCGATGGCTGAGAATAGATCACTGCCCAGTTTAAGCCTGCATCGGTTGATTCAAGAATATCACCTGTTCCTGTTGCCGCAAAACCATGCTGACCGGTTACAAAATGTACCGAATTAAACGGACCTGAAACCGAAGTGGAAACTAAATTCCATACGATGCCACCATTATAAGTATAAAGAATCTCTGCACCATCAGTTCCTACATATCCGGTATCCTGAGTGGTGAAGAATATACTGAGGTAATTAATTCCAACTCCTGCTAAAGGATTCGGCTGATCAGACCATCCGGCGCCACTGTTGATCGATTTTAAAATCACACCATTGTTACCACATGTATATAAAATTGTTGCAGTTGCTTTGCACAAAGCATTTAAATTTTCTGTTGAGGGAGATATCGCATTCAGCCAGTTTGTTCCTGAATTTGTAGTATAATAAATATAACCGGAATCAGCAACAGCAGCAACATTTGTTACAGAACCTGCAGCAATATCATTCAGATTTCTTATGGTGCCGGAGGTTAAATTGTTCCATGTATTACCACTATTGACTGATGATACTATTTTTCCTGCATTCCCACATGCAAATAATGAAGTCGAATTGGCAGCAGTTACACCATTCAATTCCTGTTGGGAAATAATCGTAGAATTAGTTGTCCAGCTTGAACCAGAATTAACGGATGTTGCTATAGCTCCATTTAAACCAACAATAATATAATTCGCATTGCTGATTTCTTTTATTGCAAGTCCGGTTGTTGCTGTTGCAGAACTGCTGTTCCAGTTCAGTCCGCCATTCGTTGTATAGAATATATTTTTATTTGCTCCAAGAACAACTCCCGTGGAAGTGTTGCTGAAATAAACTGCATTCAGATCGACAGCATTAGGAAGTGTAACAGGCGACCAGTTAGTGCCACCATTTGAAGTGTTCAGTAATAATCCGCCATCTCCGGCGATATATCCGTTTTGTGTATCGATGAAATAAACAGCATTAAAGTTATTGATTCCAGAGGGAGAAGAATAATTCCAGTTGACTCCATAATTTGAACTGGATGCATACAATCCGTTCTCTCCGCACAACCATCCTTCACCTGTAGACAGAAACTGTACTGATGTGATATTATTACTGATGCCGAACACCTGGCTGTTCCAGTTATTTCCACCGTCAATTGTTCTGTACAATGAAAATTGTCCGTTAAATTCACCGCTGACCCAGCCTGTATCTTTATTCAGAAAAAACATTTTTTCGAAATAGAGATTTGAAAAACGGTAACGGATCGTCCAGGTACTTCCACCATCTGCGCTATAAAGAAAATTATTTTCGTTCGCTAAATAACCATGAGTTGCGTCAAAGAAATAAACTCCCTGGTTGTTAGTTAAAAATCCTGTATACTGATTGCTCCAGTTATTTCCGCCATTTATAGATTTTATAAGTGCGCCTCCCTCACCGCAAGCCCAGCCAGTATTTGCGTCTATAAAATAAACATCAGTTAAATCATTTCCCTGGGGAGCCGGATGCTGCCATTTCCATTGGGCAAATGCAGTGGAACAGATGCAATTGCAAAACAGTATTGTGGCAAGGACAATAAATTTTATTTGTAAATATTTTATCATGAATGAAGATTTTATTTGTTGAGCGAAATAGCCTAAAGCCTAAAGCCTAAAGCCTTTTACATATCATACGAATGTAAAAAGCAGACCAGTTGGTATTTGAGCAGAGTTACAGACTTATAAACACCAGGATGATTATAATGTGGGAAAAAGAAAAGCAGGTAAGTGGGTAAGTGGGGCAAGCAGGGAAAAACCTTAAACTTTAAAACTTAAACCTATTATTGTTGCGAAGACTTCTTCCTTCTCGTGAGTTCATCCCTGATTTTAGAAGCTGTTTCATATGCTTCTTCATCAATGGCACGCATGAGAGATTCTTTCAGTTCATCAGTGCTTAAAGTAGAATATTCCGTTTCAGAAGTCACACTTGAAGCTGCTTTCTTTTCAGCAGATTTTTTTGGAAGTGATTTTGGTTTTTCTTTTTCAGTATCTCCTGATTCTTCGAGTACAACTCCTGCAGAAGAAAGAATAAACTCGTAAGTATAAATCGGGCAATTGAATCGAACCGACATGGCAATCGCATCTGATGTTCTTGCATCAATTTCCTTGATTTCAGAACCGTTATTGCAGATCAGTTTTGAGTAAAAAATTCCTTCTTTTAAATTATAAATGATGATTTCATCGATATGAATTCCGAATTCAATTGCGAAATTCCGGAAGAGATCATGCGTTAAGGGTCTGGATGGTTGCATGCTTTCCAGTTCAACGGCGATGGCCTGTGCTTCGAATCCGCCGATGATAATTGGCAGCCTGCGTTTACCGTCTTCTTCGCCTAACACTAGTGCATATGCTCCACTTTGAGTCTGGCTGAATGAAAGTCCGATAATTTCCAGTTTAATTTTCTTCATAAAATTGAATTATCGCTGATCAGGCATGAACAGCTTTAAACTCCTTAACTGCTTCAATTAATTTGGGAACCACTTCGAATGCATCACCTACGATTCCGTAATCTGCTGCCTTAAAAAACGGGGCCTCAGGATCCTTGTTGATGACTACTATTGTTTTTGATGAGCTAACTCCTGCAAGATGTTGTATTGCCCCGGAGATACCTATTGCGATATATAAATTCGGACTGATGGCAATTCCAGTTTGTCCTACGTGCTCGGAATGAGGACGCCAGTGTGCATCGGAAACCGGTTTGGAACAAGCTGTGGCTGCTCCTAATAACTCTGCGAGTTCTTCCACCATTCCCCAGTTTTCAGGACCTTTCAATCCTCTTCCGCCGGAGACAACAATTTCCGCTTCCGGCAATAAAACTTTATCTGCAGCACGAACGATTTCTTTCACCATTGCTTTGAAATCCGTTTGTTTTATTTCAGGATTAAAATCTGAAACTGCGCCTTCTTTCGGATTTTCTTTTACTGCATAAGAATTCGGAACAACGGTAATCACTTTGCAATCACTTGTAAGATTTACATCTGCGAAAGCTTTGCCTGAAAAAGCACCTTTACGAACAACAAATCCATTCGAAGTATCCGGTAAACTGATCGCGCCATCTACCATCCCTGCTTCCATTTTCACAGCTATACGTGGTGCGAGTCCTTTTCCTGTAAATGATGCAGATAATACAATCACTTTAGAATTTTCTGATTTTGCAGCAGCTGCAATTACTGATGCATATGCCATATTCACAAATGATCTTAACTGATCATTGCCGACATTCAGAATTTTGGATGCACCGTATTTTCCTAATCTTGAAAGTTCATCACCGGATACATTCCCGATAGAAATAGCTGTTAACGATGTACCAAGTTTTTCTGCAATTGCAAATCCGTAAGAGAGAACTTCGAAAGTTGATTTTTTAAATTTTCCGCCGGCATTTTCAGCGTAAACTAATACTGACATGATTTTTTCTGTTTTATTAAAATGTGATGCTGACGGTTCTCAGGCTAAAGTTAAAAAATGATTCCTGAATCAGATGGCTTTTGCTTCAGCATGTAAAAGATCCACCAGTTTTTTGACATCTTCGGAAGGGACCAGTTTCACCTGGCTGCGCTGGGCGGGTTTCTCATAATTCACAAACTGGATAGTTTGAGGAACCTCAACAGCTTCAATCACTGACAAAGGTTTAGTACGGGCGCTCATGATACCACGCATATTTGGGATCCTTGGTTCGGCCATTCCTTCTGTACCTGAAACAGAAACGGGTAAAGGACAATTAATTACTTCTTTTCCGCCTTCAATTTCTCTTTCCATGATGGCATTGCCATTTTCAACCAACAGGGATTTAACTATTGAAACGCTCGGAATATCAAGCATTTCACCAAGCATAGCTGCAACCTGTGAACCATTGTAATCGATGGATTCACGTCCGGTCAAAACCAGGTCGAATTGCTGATCTTTTGCATATGCCGCAATTTGTTTTGCAACGAAATAAGCATCGCGTGGAGCAGCATTTACACGAACTGCATCATTAGCTCCGATGGCTAAAGCTTTACGGATTGTTGGTTCTGATGATGCATCTCCCACATGAATAACTGTAACTGTACCACCTTGTACTTCAGTAAGTTCAAGAGCACGAGTTAAAGCGATTTCATCATATGGATTGATGATATATTGAACCCCGGCACTCACAAATGATTTATGATCTTCGGTAAAATTGATCTTGGTAGTGGTATCGGGAACGTTGCTGATGCAAACTAAAATTTTCATTGTTTTCTGATTTCAGAATCTGCTACAAACCTACTCGAAAACGCAGACTTTACAAAGTGAAAAACAGGGTTGATATTACAGTTTCAGCCAATTTTTTAATGGCTTGCCTGATGTTTGCAGGATGAATATTTTAGCCAAAAACCTGAGATGCAAAACCAGCGGATACAAATGCTTGAGACTTTCCTGGGGGAAGATCCCGGTGATTCTTTTTCAAAATATGCGCTGGCACTGGAATATGTTGCAGAAGGAAATATCCAAAAAGGAATTGATTTGTTGATTGAATTAAGAAATTCTGATCCTGAATACCTTGCTTTATATTACCAGTTGGGAAAATTGTTTGAGCAACAAAATAATATTTCTGAAGCAGTGATCTGTTTTAAAAAAGGAATTGAGATTGCTTCGCATCAGAACAATCATCATGCAAAAGCAGAGCTGAATATGGCATTGAATGAACTGGAAGATTTATATGATGAATAAACTTTTCAGCAATTCATTTCTTGTCAATTTCACGAGGATCTTTATTGGGTTGTTATTTCTTACATCGGGAATGGGAAAACTCACTCATGGAAAATTTCCCGGCTTAATGGGTCCGGTGTGGCTCGAGGATGAATTGGTGAAATACGGATTGGGAACTTATGCGCGATTCATTGCCTACAGCCAGGTTTGCAGCGGAACATTGTTATTGTTTAAAAGATTTTCTGCAATCGGTGCGATCATGATGTTGCCGATGATTTTAAATATTCTTGCTATCACAATCAGTTTGCAATGGAGGGGAACACCTTACGTGGTTTTTGTTTTTTTACTGATGAACATTTTTATTTTGCTGACGGAATGGCCGCGTTTAAAATACTTGTTTGCTGATGCAGATGATAAAATCCTTCATGTAAAAATTCAAAGGAAAAATCTGAAATCGGATGCAGTCTGGATACTTGGTTTTTTACTTATTATGGTTTCCGGATTTGTGTATGGATCCATACCAATTCTTACTTATGTACTTTTTGGATTGGGATGTATGGTGATCCTTCTCGCAGGAAAGATTAATTAATTCCAGGCACCGTAGTTCAGAGTTTCCTACATTTTGAACTCTGAACCACGATTACTAAACATCTGATTAATGTGTGAAATCAAAATTATTGACAGCACCGAATGTGACAGGGTCTTTACTCCAGGTTTCAATACTGTTTCGATGACGAATTACAATATAGTATGAATTTCCTGCAACTGCAGATGAGAATTCTGCTGAGGCTGTTCCATCAGTATGTAATGCAACATTTATACTCTCAACAATAATTGACGGACTTAATGCATCGTGCAGTTCAACAGTAATGCTGTCGCAGATATCAGGATCAGTCCCTGCCCCGGAATTGAGTAGTACAGTATTCATTGTTCCGGCACCGGAATAAAATCCCTGGATAAAAACACTTAAATTAAATATTGTTCCGCTGCATGGAACAATATTAACATTTACAGTTGCGCTGTTATTTATACAACCATTCCCATAGGTGACAGTCAGCGTGTAATTCCCATTTACAGATGTATGAATCGATGAGGTGGTTTCACCATTGCTCCATAAATAATGCTGGTAAAAAAATGATGGATTTGTTGAAGGTACCAGCCAGGTTATTCCACTGCTTAATGTTCCGTTCAGTTGATTTACTTCATCTGCGGTAATTGTTCCGCTGCCTTCATTCATTCTGTAATATGCAATCAATCCAGGTGTGGCTGACAAGTGAACATTCATTCCGTTTTGAATCTGGGTTTGAGTTCTAGCCACATTCCAGATTCTTAATTCATCCATATCACCTGCAAATAAATTATAAGCGAATGCCTGTCTGCCAATTTCAAGGACTGATGAATTGTTATTTATCTGCGCTTGCAATGAAGTTACAGAACCTGCATTGACCCCATTGATGTAATAATCAATATTCAGATGTGTTCCTGCATCAACTACAACCGCTGCAATATGATTCCACACACCTTCAATGACTTTTCCTGTTGATTTCGGTGCGGCGGCCCAGTTACCCTGATCCCAGAAACCGAGTTTACCACTTTCTGAAGGAGGATATCCATCTTCAAGCGCTAATCCCCATCCATAATTTCCTTTCATCAGGATTGTTCTCGAATCAGCTCCTCCAAAATTCGAAGGTTTAATCCAGGCTTCAATAGTAATTGCATTTGTGAAATTGAGTAATGGATTGTGATTGACAGTAACAATAGAACTGCCATTGAAATACAAACTGTTGTTAACAGAAGTATCCGGGAATGCCAATATACTTTCACCTCCACAGTTAGATGCGGGAGCAATCATTGTTATGACAGGAACCGGTACAGGAGGAGTGATCAACAGGTTTAAAATGGCAATGGAATCACATCCGTTTATCGCCGCAGCTGTTAATGTAACACTGTATTCGCCGCTTTGGGTAAGTACCTGATTATTCCAGTGGAATGGCAGTGTATTGCTGCATACAGTCAAATTAGTACGTGAGGAGGCAGGGTTACTGTTTAGAATTAGTGTAGCAATGGAATCGCATCCGCTAATTGCTCCATTTTGTAATGTGTCTGTGTATGTACCATTTGTATTATAATAATTCCCATTCCATACATATGGTCTGATGCAAGTATTTACAACTGTTGTTGAAGTGGCAAATGGTTTTACATTCACAGCAACTGAGTTCGAAACTGCTGTGCAGGTGCTGTTAAATATGATTGACCAGTTATTTAAAACTGATGGATCTATAGTTGACGATACTACTAAACCCAAATGCCATTGTCCGTTTGGATTAATTGTTCCTTCTCCGAATTCCGAGAAACTGTAAACATCAGGATAGAGACACCATCCAAAATCAGATTCAGCTGAATTTGGTGAAAATGTTCCGGTATATGGACTACTTCCACTATAAATGGATGCACCATGATCATTAAAAATTGTATTGATAAAGTTGCCGTAAGTTAAATAGGGCCCTGCTAAAAACAAGACCTGGCCGCCAGGAGACCGGAGATAAATTGTTGCTGAATTAGACGGAGACGTAACATTCACTCTTACTGAAATTTCGGATGATGGATATGATTCAGGTAAACCGCTAACATTTATGCTGCGTTCAATAAAACATTGACGGAATCCTGCAGTAATTGGAACGGAATCAGAAAATTCAATCGCGGAATTAGCTGGTGATGCAATAACATCATAGTTTCCTGACTCTTTAGCCATGTATGAAGTGCTAAGAGCTCCCAGGATATATCCACCATCTTTTCTCCATTGGTAATTTGTATTTGGATCAGCTGTAAAATTCAATGATACACTGTCTTCCTGGCAAAATTCTATAGGTCCTCCGGGTGAAATAACAGGTGCATTGGGAGGATTTTTGATTGTAAGATTTAAAGTTGCAATCGAATCGCAACCACTTACTGAGGAATTTTCCAGTGTGTCATTGTATGTTCCGTTTACAGAATAATCAACACCATTCCAGTGATATGGAATTTGATTGCTGCAGATAGTAACCGACGTGGTGGATGTCGCGAAAGGACTTATTGTTAATTCCAGCATAGCAATCGAATCGCATCCATTTGCAGCAGCATTTTCAAGTGTGTCGGTGTAAGTTCCGTATGTGAAATAATCAACCTCATTCCAGTGATAAGGAAACTGATTGCTGCAGATAGCAATAGAAGTGGTGGATACCGCATCTGGATTTATAATTAATTCCAGGGTTTCAATCGAATCGCATCCATTCGCAGCAGCATTTTCAAGTGTGTCGGTGTAAGTTCCGTATGTGAAATAATCAACCTCATTCCAGTGATAAGGAAACTGATTGCTGCAGATAGCAATAGAAGTGGTGGATACCGCATCTGGATTTATAATTAATTCCAGGGTTTCAATCGAATCGCATCCATTCGCAGCAGCATTTTCAAGTGTGTCGGTGTAAGTTCCGTATGTGAAATAATCAACCTCATTCCAGTGATAAGGAAATTGATTGCTGCAGATAGCAATAGAAGTGGTGGATACCGCATCCGGATTTATAATTAATTCCAGGGTTGCAATCGAATCGCATCCATTCGCAGCAGCATTTTCAAGGGTATCTCTGTAGATTCCGCTTGATGAAAAATCAATTCCATTCCACTGATATGGTGTTTGGTTTCTGCAGATTGAAATTGATGTAGTTGATGTCGCAACAGGAATAATTGTTAACTCCAGAGTTGCAATGGAATCGCAACCGCTTGCATTCGCATGATAGAGTGTGTCATGATATATCCCGCTTAATGAATAATTTATTCCATTCCACAAATAGGGAACGTAATTGTTACAAATTGTAATTGTTGTAATTGAAAAGGATAAAGTTCCGTTTTCATCTATACCTTCATTACAATCATCGTCAATTCCATTACCACAAATTTCTGAGATCCCAGGATTGACGGTCGCATCATTATCGTTACAGTCACCGCTCAGAGCAGTGAAATGTGAAGCAGTAAAATAATCTGCCGGCTGACTGCATTGTGTTAAAGTAGTTCCATCACTGTATAGATCAGCATCCGCATCTTTATACCATAAAAGATCAGCTGAACGTGCTGTCCAGTTGGAAATTGTTCCCGTTAACGCAAAATTAGTAAGTGACCCTGTGTTATTATTTCCACTTGCATCGGTTAATGAATCGACAGCCGGATTATTTCCATTTGCAATTCCCTGGTTGAATTTATAATTGGCAATTAAACCTGACTGAGGTAACAAATCACTATTCAATGCAGACTGAATCTGTAATTGTGTCCTTGCAATATTCCAAATGCGTACATCATGCATTGAACCTGAAAAATTTGGTTCACAGGTACCTGCACCCAATAACAAATCGGCATCGTTATTTAAATAAATCACTCCGATGAAATCATTATCAGTTGCTGTTCCTTCCAATATTCCGTCAATGTATAAACTTACGCTACTTCCATTGCGTGTTCCGGCTATGTGATGCCACATTCCATTATTAACTGAAGTAGCACTGGTTATCTCCACACGATAAAAATTTCCTATCCATTCCATATATATTTTATCATTAATCACACGGAAGTTCCAGAAAACTGAATAAGTGCAGTCTGTTCTTTTTGAAATTACTGACTGATTACCGGTGGCAGTTGTTTTTAACCAGAATTCAATTGTGAAATCTGAATCATTAAAGTTTCCAAGTGTATTACCCAGGTTCACATTGTCGTTTACTACATCAAAGGTTAATACATTTTGGCTTTCATCAATCTGACCGTTACAATTCTCATCAATATTATTTCCGCATATTTCTGTTGCTGAAGGGTTCAGCGTATTATCAGCATCATTACAATCACCTATTAATGCACTGAAATGTGAAGCAGGAAAATAATGTGCCGGCAGTAAACATTGCGTTATTGTTAGTCCATTACTGAATAAATCTCCGTCAAAATCACTATAAAATGTAACATCTGCTCCGTTAATATCTGTTTGCCCATCACAATCATCATCAAAACCATTACCGCATACTTCACTTGCAGCAGGATTTATAGATGCATAGGCATCATTGCAATCACCGTTTAATGCATTGAAATGTGAAGCAGGAAAATAATGTGCCGGCTGTGAACATTGTGTGATTGATATTCCATTACCATAAAAATCTCCATCAAAATCACTATACCAAATAATATCCACTCCGTTGTTATCTGTTTGCCCGTCACAATCATCATCAAAACCATTACCGCATACTTCACTTGCAGCAGGATTTATAGTTGCATCGTCATCATAACAATCGCCACTCAAAGAGATGAAATGAGTATCGGGAAAATAATCTGAAGGTTGAGTGCATTGTGTGGTTATCGTACCATCACTGTATAAATCATTATCTGCATCCTTATACCATATTGTAGCAGGATTAATTGCTGCGTTATTATCATCACAATCACCATTCAAAGAGGTGAAATGAGTATCGGGAAAATAATCTGAAGGTTGAGTGCATTGTGTGGTTATCGTACCATCACTGTATAAATCATTATCTGCATCCTTATACCATATTGTAGCAGGATTAATTGCTGCGTTATTATCATCACAATCACCATTCAAAGAGGTGAAATGAGTATCGGGAAAATAATCTGAAGGTTGAGTGCATTGTGTGGTTATCGTACCATCACTGTATAAATCATTATCTGCATCCTTATACCATATTGTAGCAGGATTAATTGCCGGGTTATTATCATCGCAATCACCACTCAAATCGGTGAAATGAGTATCAGGAAAATAATCTGAAGGTTGAGTGCATTGAGTTAATGTACTTCCATCGCTGTACAAATCTCCATCAGCATCCTTATACCATATTGTGGCAGGATTAATTGCCGGGTTATTATCATCGCAATCTCCACTCAAAGCAGAAAAATGAGCAACGGGAAAATAATCTGAAGGTTGAGTGCATTGTGTTAATATCGTACCGTCACTGTATAAATCATTATCTGCATCCTTATACCATGCTGTAGCAGAATTAATTGCTGAGTTATTATCATCGCAATCACCACTCAAAGCAGTGAAATGAGCAGCAAGAAAATAATCTGTAGGTTGAGTGCATTGTGTTAAAATCGTACCATCACTGTATAAATCATTATCAGCATCTTTATGCCATATTAAATCAGATGCACGTGATGTCCAGTTGGAACTTGTTCCTGATAATGCAAAATTAGTTAGTGTTCCCGTGTTATTATTTCCACTTGCATCGATCAAAGAAGTTTCACCTGTATTCGTTCCATTGGCAATTCCCTGGTTGAAATTATAACTGGCAATTAATCCGGACTGCGTTAACAAATCTGCATTCATTGAGGATTGAATCTGAAGTTGCGTTCTTGCTATATTCCATAAACGAACATCATAGATCGATCCTGTGAAATTTGCATCGCAGCCACCTTCTCCTAATAATAAATTATTTGCGTTACTGATATTATTTTCGCTAAACTCTTCCTCCTCTGTAGCAGAACCTTCCAATACTCCGTCAATGTATAGTTGAGCCGTGGATCCTTTACAGCTTCCTGCAATATGATGCCAGGCTCCATCATTGATTGATGTAATACTTGTTATTTCCAGGAATGAATAATCATTCCATTCCATATATAATTTATTATTTAACTGACGGAAATCCCAGAAATTTGTAAAATTACATCCGGATCTTTTGGAAATTATTGACTGGTTTGCTGACGCAGTGGTTTTCATCCAGAATTCAACAGTAAAATCTGATGTGCCAAAATTGCCAAGTGTGTTTCCAAGATTTACATTGTCGTTTAAACCATCAAAGGTCAATACATTGTGGTTTTCATCTGTCTGACCATTACAATTTTCGTCGATGTTATTTCCGCATATTTCTGTAACAACAGGATTGATGAAAATATCTCCATCATTACAATCAATATTATTGTTTGAAAAACCAACACCGGGATTATTACATTGAATAACGCCGGTTGAATTTATGTTTCCGAATCCGTCATGATCAGTATCTGTATAGTATAATGCAGATGCAGCCAAATCAAATTCATCAGCACCGATATCAAAACAGGAAACCCTGTTTTCGCAATCAATATCATCAGTTATGGAAATACTTGCAGCATTTTTTAAAGGATTATTAATGGCATTCGCTGCATTGATGTGTAAATTTGTTGACGACTGAAATACCGGTTCCAGGTTTTGAGAAACCGCATCCTTGGTTGTCGTTGCATTCCACGAACCTGCTCCAAGTATGGGATGACGATCAACACCAGCAGAAATTCCACCAGTCTGACCGATAAATCCATTGGTACCGGTAACAAACAAATCGTTATTGTTTGATGTGAGATTTACAAATGTGGACGAAAGCGTTCCTATTGCGTACATTTTTGCAGTTCCCGAACTGGTTTGCTTGTTCAGCAGGATATTATTACGGACATCAATCACAGGATCAGCACCTGCAATTAATAAACAATAGGAAGGGCTTGTTGCCGCACCTCTTGTTCCTGTCATCGAAACAGTATTGTAATACACCTTTGTTGAAGAACCTGTTCCTCCGCCGGCAAGGATCGCACTTGAAAAATCACTTGGTGTTGAAGCAGACCTGATATCATAAATCATATTATTTGAAATCTCAGATATTCCGCTTGTCACAGTATTGAGAACAATCCCAAATGCCGAATATCCTGTTGAATTCAATTGCAGAATATTTCCGACAATATTTTTAGAAACTTTTGCATTTATAACATCATTACCTGTAAAGGTTGTGAAAGTATTATCCGGAACAATTCCCAATGCGATTCCAAAAGCAGTATGAGTAAGACCAGTTGTACCATCATGCATGCTGATGTTTTCAATCCTGTTTCCGATGACCTGAGCGCCATCATCAAAACGGAGGAGAATGCCGCCGATTTTAGGATTATTCGAAACATTCGCATCATTCATTAAATTCTGATTGATAATGGTTCCTGTATTTTTAACTGCAGCACTGGCACCACCCGAATAAATTCCGTATTGTGTTTTGGTAATAATATTATTGATGTAAGAATTATTATTATTAGTAGCACCTGTACTGTTGATCCCTATTGCATTACTTCCGGATCCAATACCAATTAATGTTTGTGTATTACCACTTCCATTGATAATACAATTGGTAATTGTGTTATTAGTAGCTCCGTCAGATCCATTGCTTTGTAACCATACAACAGCACTTGATGTTCCTGTATTGGTATTGGTAATAATTAAGTCCCTGGAAAATGCCGGTGAACAAATTGAATTCGTTTCTCCATAAGAAGAACCGTTAATTGTAACTCGATCTGCTCCGTTTAAAGTAATAATTGCCGATGTTGAAGATCCGGTTATTGATCCGGTGAACGCGGCTGGTTGAATGGTTACAGTATAAGGAGAAGCAAATGCATTTAATGCAACTGTTCCGTTTTCACCTGTGAGATTACCGGCAATCTCTATGGTAATATTACTGGTCACTGTGGCTGCATTGATTTTCGCAAAGGCACCACCTGCTAATGTAAGTGAAGGATAAGTGGCACTCGGTACTGTAATTGTGCCGCCAATTGAAGGAGAAATTAAATAAGAATTTATCGTTCCATTGATTGGAAATGCAGTGCTGGTTAATGCAACACTTGTTGGAGAAACAGTGAAAGATCCCGAGTTGATTCCAACATTCGGAGTGGTTGCCAGGTCTTGCGCAACAATAAAATATTGTATGACATCACCAGCTGATACAGCTGCTCCATTGAGTAAAGAATAATCAATTGTAAAATTGAATGGTGAAATACTGTTGGAAGCAATTGCAAATTTCCACCCGGTAGTCCCTGATGTATTACTATTGAAAGTATTATTTACATCAGAAGTTCTTTTGTAATATATCCTTGGTAAATTGGTTGAAACATTTACACCGGAGGCATCTGTGATAGTAGCAAATCCCGTAAGTGTTCTGTTGCTGATACTTGTTGTATTAGTCAAAGCAGTGTAACTGATTGCAGGAGCAAGCAAGTCTATACCTGTAAAATTTCCTGCATCAGCACCGATATCAGTAGGTGTTAATCCAGACCTCAGGGATCCGTCAAAATCATCAGCAACTCCAACATCAGTACCATTCGCTTCGGCAACTGTTGCATTTGAAGGATGTATATGCAGATCAGGTATTGCATTTGTTGGATCCTTGTATTTTGGATCGGAATTGAAACTGTTTGCATCCAGCCCGGGACCCATTCCGGCTGCCAGTGGAGTTGTTTTCCAGTTGGCAAAACTTGTTACATCAGAACCGTTATAAGATCCAAAGACTGCACCTGAACCAGTAGCCTGGTAGATGTTATTATTCAGCGTCAGGCCGCTGGGCGAAGTTGTTGTTCCGCCAACTTTTATTATATAATTTTTACCGGACGCAGAAACTGAATTTGATCGCGCATTTACAAAAATGTTATCCCTGAAACTTCGTGTGGTTGTTGCCGAACTGTTAAATGCAAAAGAATTTCCCGTACCTGCAGACGGATTACCATCAATAAAAATACTGTTATGAAAAAACTGGTCCGTACCTGTGGATACTGGTTCGATGATACCATTTATCTGCACGGCATTCGCCACTCCGGCACCCAATGCAATCATATTGTTTCGGTATAAGGTAGTGCCACCGGCAACACGTATCCCATTAATTTCCGCTGATGAGCTGTTACTCGAAACAGTAAGTCCGTAAATTTTATTTCTCTCTGCTAAATTTGATGCAGCTCCTGCGAATTGAATTCCCGTAACAACACTTGCGGCTGTGCTGTTTGTATTTGATAAATTGAAGATTGTATTCTGTGATAAAGTGGAATTTGGTGTATTGCTGGTTAAATTTATTCCGATCAGGGAAGCAGTGGTAGTGGTACCGGTTCCGATATTAGTACTGAGATTCCTGATGGTGTCACCAGTAATGATAGCAGGTGCAATAGGGGAAAACAAACCAATCACCTGGGAGGAGGTTCCTGTTGCATTCAGTTGAATTGAATTTGCAATGCTGCCTCCTATAAAATTTGAATTTGCTGTCCATGTAACAGTACTGCCTGTATTGCATTTCATTCCGGCGACGAGAAAAGTTCCGGAAGCTCCGGCATTTGTTACAGAAATACCGCCTATCTTATTGTTATTTGATGTCCAGGCATTGGAACTGAAATTATGTATTCCATAAACTTCAGTACCGGAAGTTGTGGTGGTAGAAAAAGTTAATGAACCTGTTGCTGTCTGACTTCCGATAATATTTCCGTTTGTAATTGCATTGCCTTCCTGGAAATTAATTGCGGTAAAAGGTGTTGAATTACTGGTGCCTGATCCGGTTACACCCGTCATACTAATTGAAGATATTGTGTTCGTTGAAATGGTAGTTGTCGTTCCTGAAACACTACCATTAAAAAATATCCCGACGAATCTTGCATTTGCACCTGCACCGCTTAATGCATAGATACCTGTTTGTGTACTCGAAGCAAAACCTATGATATTATCTGTAATTGTAAAACCTTGTGCTCCGGAAGTAGTACTAGTTCCAATGATCCAGATCGGTGAATGTTGAGCACCTGTGGTCCAGGCACGGGCAGCAGATTGATAAAATTTATTGTTAGTGATAGTCCATGTATTACATCCGTCATTCACATATAAACCCGCACTGGAAACTGCCACGCCGAAATAATCGAAAATATTGTTATTCAGAATTTGAATTCCGCTATTGCCAATAGCTGTTGTTGTTGTTGATCCGTTTCCATAAATACATTTTGAAGGTAAATTAACTCCGGCGGGACCCAGGTTGCAAAATGAAATTGTGTTATTGTCATTACCATTCGCTGTTGTTCCATCCGTATGAAAAAATATATTTCCGCCATTTGTTCCGACAGCTCCAGAGAATGAACCAAGAATATTGCATTTGGTAATTGTATTATTTGTTGCACCGTTTACAAACCGGATGGTGGCTGTGAGTGTAGTTGCCACAGCACTTAAATTTGATATGGTAAGCGCATTTCCACCTGTGTTCAGCCCGTTTATTGTTACATTGTCTGCGCCATTTAAATCAATTAAAGATGCGCCGTTTATTGTTCCACTGATAGTTCTGGCTGCACCGCCCGTAGGATTGATGGTAATTGTGGTATAACTGGCAGCACCTGCACCGCTTGCATTCAGAACTGAAGTTGCTGTTTCTGTGATATCAGCACCAATTCCAATTGTAATTGTTCCTGTATGTGTTCCCAGATTAATTGCATCAAACGCACCTTTCAGAGTTGAATAGCTTGCATTAATTCCACCGGATGCCGTTACAGCTACTGATTGTCCCTTGGCATTTTGGGCAATTGCAATAAACACGATGACGGAAAAATAAAATGTGTTAATGAGTTTTTTGGGATTGATGAAATTTCTGAGAGATAAAGATTTTATCATGAAATAATTTTTTACAAATATGTGAAAGGTATATTGCAAGGATTTCTTGAACTTGAGAACCGCACACTAAAAATCACTTGTTAATTTGTTAAATTTGATTTTCAAACAAACAAGAAGTTTTTTATTTCTGATTACAACCTGGTAGAATGATAATTTTAATTATTAACAGTTAAATGCATCAGGTAAGAAAAATATTATTACATAGTCTTCTTAACATAGTATTTAATCTGAAATAATGAATTTAATATCCGGCTCGCGATAAGCCTATAGGTCAGAATTGTAAATCTAAGCTAAATTCCCAGCATGGGCAAGAACTATTTATCCGGCTCCATTGTATTATGAATATCATGATGAATGAACGAATATTGATTGTTTTTACGCAACGGAATACTATTTATTCTAAATGCAAAACCCTGAACCTTAAACATTAAACTTTAAACATTAAACCTTTTCTGCTGAGCCGGATTATGCTATTTTTACAGCATTAAATTCAGCAGAAATCAATGAGAGAACTCCAGTTTCGTGAAGCTTTAAGAGAGGCGATGTCGGAAGAAATGCGCCGTGATGAGAAAATTTTCCTGATGGGAGAAGAGGTGGCCGAATACAATGGTGCATATAAAGTCAGCCAGGGAATGCTGGATGAATTCGGTCCTAAGAGGATTATCGATACTCCTATAGCAGAGCTGGGTTTCGCAGGAATAGGAGTGGGAGCTGCCATGAACGGTCTTCGTCCCATTATCGAATTCATGACCTTTAATTTTTCTTTGGTGGCAATCGACCAGGTCATCAATTCCGCTGCAAAAATGATGAGCATGAGCGGCGGACATTTTCACGTTCCGATTGTATTCCGTGGTCCAACTGGTGCTGCAGGGATGTTGAGTTCACAACACAGCCAGGCTTTTGAAAACTGGTATGCAAACTGTCCGGGATTGAAAGTGGTTGTTCCTTCTAATCCTGCTGATGCGAAAGGATTATTGAAATCATCCATTCGTGATAATGACCCTGTGATTTTTATGGAAAGTGAGCAGATGTATGGTGACAAAGGAATGGTTCCTGATGGAGAATATTTAATGCCGATTGGTATTGCTGATATTAAAAAAACAGGAACTGATGTGACGATTGTTTCCTTCGGTAAAATGATGAAAATCGTTTATGCTGCTGCAGATGAATTAGCAAAAGAAAATATTAATGCAGAAGTAATCGATTTGCGTTCTGTTCGTCCGATTGATTACAATACAGTAATTACTTCTGTAAAGAAAACAAATCGTCTTGTTATTGTTGAAGAAAGCTGGCCGCTTGCTTCCATCGCATCTGAAATTGCTTTTAAAGTGCAGAAAGAAGCTTTTGATTATTTAGATGCACCTGTTCTTCGTGTAATGGGTGGTGATGTTCCGCTTCCTTATGCACCAACATTGATTGAAGCGTATTTACCAAACCCTGTGAGAGTAATTAAAGCGGTGAAAGAGGTGATGTATCTTGAAAAGGCATAAATGCCTTTTGCTTCCAGCCGCCGGCTTCCTGCTTCCTGCTATTATTTTTGCAACAATATTTTTCGGGAAGAATACAATTTATCTGATCTGAGAGTGATCATGTAAATTCCATTTGGATGATTGCTTAAATCAATTTGTTCAATTGTATTGTTTTTTATTTTACAATGATAAATGCATTGCCCATTTACATTATAAATTTCAATGATTGAATTGGTAGATGAAATTCCTTTTGGCTTTATCGATATTATACCTGATGTCGGATTGGGATAAACAAAAAATTCGAATGGATTATTGACTTCCGGAATTCCTGTGCTTGTTGAGACATTTCCCAGACTGTCAGTTTTGATAATATAAGATCCAAATGAACCATTTACTACACCATCACCGCAAATAAGATATCCTCCATCCTTAGTTTGTCGGGCAAAATAGCCATTATCGGATGCATTGCTTCCGAATGTTCTAGTCCAAAGTGTGTCTCCAAAGGCATTTGTTTTAACAAGATATATATCATAGTCAAAATTTATATTATCTTGTTTGGAGCCACAAAGTATAAATCCATCATCTTTTGTCTGTTGAATGGATCGAATTGACTCCGAAAGAGAATTATAATATAATTTAGTCCATACCGAATCTCCGCTAGAATCAATTTTCATAATAAACATATTGTAAGCAGCATTATTATAATACATTCCGCTAGCAACAAATGCACTATCATTAGTTTGTACTATAGAAAATGCAGCATCCACTTGAGAATAGTCATAATTTTTAGTCCAAATAGTATCACCGTTTGAATCTGACTTTATTACATAAATATCAGAAGTAAAATTAGAAGTGCCAATAGCTCCCGCCATTATAAAGCCATTATTTGCACTTGAAATGCATCTTAGATCAGAGCCAAATTGCGAAGGATTATAAATTTTTGAGTTTACAAATGAGCCATCATTTTTTGATGCAATAAAATATGAACATGTATTTGTAAATGGAAATGGGTCAAAATATCCGCATAGGCCATAAATGGAATCATTCAAAGAAGCCATACTATTTCCAGAAGCAGTTTCTGTAGAACCCATCCCTGCTTTAAATGTACTGGTCAAAAGAGTATCCCCATTACTATCTAATCTTAACAACCAGGTTTGTGCATTTGGTCCGGTATTATAAATTGAATTTACCATGTACCCGCTATCAGGTGTTAATTCAATAAATGTTGCGCCTTCAAGTCCTGGTCCACTGTATACTTTTACCCACTCAATCATTCCTGTCGAATCAAGTTTGACAATTGTTGCATCATTGCCATTGTAACTGCTTTGACCACAAAAAACATATCCTCCATCAAATGTTTCCTTAATACAATATGCGCCAACATTTCCAAGTGTATCAATTACCTTTTCAAAAGTGATTTGAGCACTTGTTAAGTGAACGGAGCAAATTAATAATAGAAGTAAAATAATTTGTCGCATATTATAATTCCAAAGCTCTGGTCAATGAGTAATAATCAATTAAAAATACTAAAATTTTTGATCCCTAAGCAGTAATAAATTAAATTCCTCCCTGGCGTTAATGCGATTCTCCGCTGCGTTCCTTGCTCAGAATGACAATAATCTAAAAAAAAACAAATGCGGGCTAAAAGCCCGCACTATCAACAATAGACTAAGAACCAAGAACCACAAACTAAGAACCACAAACTAAGAACATATTATGGATTTCTCCGCTCTTTAATCTTCTCAATCAGTTCGCGTTTAAATTCTTCTTCTGAACGATACAGTACCGCTACTTTTTTAACCGGTAACACCTGTTTGAATTGCGAATGATATTTTTTCACTACATCGAGTTCCTGCTGACGAAAAGCTATTTCGTCATCCACCACTTTCTCCATTTCTTTATCGGATTTTGAATCGATATTTTCTTTTACATCGCGACGTTTGTTACGTTGATCATCACGCAGTTTTTTTAATTCATCAGAATACTGGTTGTAAACGGGCCAGAATTTTTTTGCTTCATCAGGGGTGAGATTGAGTTTACGTGTGAGAAAACCGATTTTCATGGATTCGATTTCTTCCTTGCGTTCTTCACTCATCCCTCCGCGTTCGCGCATTCCACCCGGGTGTTGTTGTGCGTAAATCAAACTGCAATTTGCAATCAGGATTGTCATTAAAATAATTCGGATAGTTTTCATTGTTTCCCTTTTAAAATTCATTCGTGAATAAGGATTCATCGCTGTTACTGATCAGGTAATCTTCGGCTGAATCTGTTGTATTGTCATTACTTACTGAAGTTAATTTTTCAGCAAGCAGGTTTTCGTCAATTTCTTCAATATAATCACTGTTCAGCAATTCATCGTAGGTACAGGATATTTCATTGGAAACTACCGGAGGTGTATCCTGTTTCACCAGGAGAACCGCGGCAATTACAATGGCACAAATTAATGCTGATGATGCAAGAATAAATTTCTTTGCATGAAAAGGTTGCGGAAGATATTTTCCCTGCAAAGATTTATCTGAAACATCCACCGAAAATTTCTCAAAATACCCGTCCGGAGCCTGGAAAGGGACATTCCCTTTCAAAGATCTCAGGTTTGAAGCATCCCTCAGCTCCTCATTTATTTCATTTTCTCCTGACATATTTATTATAATTTACTTCCTGGTTCCTGACTAATTCATCAGCACATCAGCACATTGAATCATTAGCACATCAACGGTTCTTTGGATGATTTTAAGGTTAATGGTTTAATCCCCTGTGATATATTTTTCGACTTTAGCCACCGCATGATGATAAGATGCTTTGAGAGCACCTACAGAAGTACCCAGGATCTGTGACATCTCCTCATATTTCATTTCATCGTAATAGCGAAGATTGAAGACCAGTCTCTGTTTCTCGGGTAATTTCAGGATAGCCTGTTGGAGTTTAAGTTCCAGCTTATTGGCATTGATATCCGGGTTGCTGCTGATTTTTTCACTCAGTTCCCTTTCAACATCATTGATCGGGAGAAAAAAGCGCTTCTTTTTCTGTTTCAGAAAACCGAGACATTCATTGGTTGCAATCCGGTATAACCAGGTATACAGCTGGCTGTCTTCCCGGAAATTGTCAAGATGATTCCACACTTTGATAAAGACATTTTGTAATAAATCATTGCAATCATCATGGTCAATTACCATTCTACGGATATGATAATACAATTTCTGCTGGTACTTTTTTACCAGGATATTGAATGCATAATGTTTATTGGATCCTTCCCGAAACTGCTCAAGGATTTCCTGGTCGCTGAATTCGGACATGCTGATTGTTTGATACACCATAAGGATTCAGATTCCTTATGATTATTACTCTTTATAAAGGTTTAAATCCAAACCAAGAACCAAGAACCAAGAACCAAGAACTAAGAACTAAGAACTAAGAACCAGGAACTTATTAAGCATGTACTGATTCTTTCCTGGAAAGTACTTTCTCTACGGCTTGTACAATATTCTTCGCATCCAGCCCATATTTCGTCATTAACTGATCAGGAGTTCCGCTTTCTCCGAAAGTATCATTCGTAGCAACATATTCCTGTGGAGTAGGTAAGTGTGTACTCAGAACCTGTCCTACTGCATCTCCTAATCCTCCGAAACGATTATGTTCTTCACACGTCACAACACATCTTGTTTTCGAAGCTGAATGAATAATTGCAGATTCATCAATTGGTTTAATCGTATGAATATTGATGATCTCAGCTGAAATTCCTTTTTCCGCTAACATTTCACCGGCTTCAATTGCTTTCCATACAAGATGTCCCGTTGCGAAAATTGTAACGTCTGTTCCTTCATTTAACATCACTGCTTTACCGATTTCAAAAACCTGGTCGGCAGGAGTGAAAATAGGAACTACGGGTCTTCCGAATCTTAAATAAACCGGACCAAAATGATCAGCGATGGCAATCGTTGCAGCTTTGGTCTGATTGTAATCGCAAGGATTAATTACCACCATTCCGGGTAGCATTCTCATCATTCCAAGATCTTCCAGGATCTGATGTGTTGCGCCATCCTCTCCCAAAGTTAATCCTGCATGTGATGCACAGATTTTTACATTCTTTCCTGAATAAGCAATAGATTGACGGATCTGATCATATACTCTTCCGGTACTGAAATTCGCAAAAGTTCCTGTGAAAGGAATTTTTCCTCCGATTGTTAAACCGGCAGCAATTCCCATCATGTTTGCTTCTGCAATTCCTACCTGGTAAAAGCGATCCGGAAATTCTTTGATGAACGCATCCATCTTTAAAGAACCAACAAGATCCGCACATAATGCAACAACGTCTGGATTTTTTCTGCCAAGCTCAAGCAATCCTGCACCAAACCCTGAACGTGTATCTTTTTTATCAGTAACTGTAAATTTTTTCATGGAGATGTTTTTCTAATTTCTTTAGAGGTGAATTCTGCGCCTCCCGGAGTGTATTTTTTGTAAATTTTTGTTTTTTTCTTTAACAGCTTTTCGTTGATTTACGATTCATTTAGGCGATGTAATTCACCTAGTTAACTTGTACGCTGATGCTTGTTCCGCTCGCAATACGAAATGTTTTTTCTATGGTATATAAGGATGACTGAGAATTCTTCGGACGGAAAATGAGATGATAATTTCCAGGTTGCAGCACAATACTTTCTTTAATTGTATTTTCCCCCAGTGTATAAACCCATTTTAATTTATTATTTTCTTCAATGAGAATATCTCCATAACCAGGACCATTGGTCATAATTGTAGCAAGACCCGGATTCGGAATCTGCACAGTAGTGGTATGACTTTGTGCAATATTTACATTGTCGAGATAGATTCTTGGTGTAGTTAATATTTCAAGATCATAATCTCCGGTAATGTATTGTTGGGTTTCACTGAATTCCTGTACATGCAGTGTTTTTGTTTCATTGTGTTTCCTTACAATAGCCTGGAGTCTTTTGTAATCATTGCTTCCATCAATTTTTAACAATAAAAAACCCTGTGGTGCATCAATACCTATCACATTGTGTTTTCCGGGAGTTAATGAAACACTGTCTTTTGATACCGGAGGTAAAGTATGAACGGTAATTGAATATTTTCCCAATGGATCAATCTGCAACGTATCCGGAACTCCTTTTGCGTTCATGGTGTGCATAAAGTTGTAACGGATCTCTCCTGAAAACTGATCATAAAATGTCATGGGAACATTTGTCTCCGTTGCTTTCCCGTAACTGTCGAGTAAATTCACCTGCGCAGTGGTACTGTTCAAAGCCTGTGTAATCACAATATCGAGTGCATTCCTGAATTGTGTTTCATTGCTCGCATCAAAATAATTGCCGACACATTCAAATGATTTCAGGAAATCTTTATTCAAGCCAAGACCAATTACGAATGGTTTTAATACTATTCCTCTTTTCTGCAACATAGCTGATACGGCGCAAGGATCACCATTGCATTCTTCGATTCCGTCAGTAATCAGGATGATGATATTTCTTGCCGGATTTTTTGGAAAATCTCCACCGCATTCTTCAAGAGATCTTGCGATAGGAGTAGTACCGCTTGGATTTATTTCACTTAAGCGTTGTTTGATTTTATTTCCGTTCTTTCTCCCGAATGAAACCTCAAGTCTTGTATCATCACAATCCTGGGGAGGGAATCTTTTGGTATGGCCGTAAACTCTTAAAGCAAGTTCAAGATTATCGAGATGCTGCAAACTGTCGACCATCTCACTCAGCAGTTTTTTTGCAATCTCATATTTGGTATTTGTTTCCCATTTAGCATACATACTTTGTGATGCATCAAAGAGGAATAAAATTCTTGTCAGCTGTTTCGGTTCAACTTTGCGTTGTGCTATTACATCAGCAGGAATAAAACAAATCATAATCCCGCTAAGGAGAATGATCAATAAAATAAATCTGCTGTGTAATTTCATCAATTAATAATCACCAAGTGTTTCTTCGTTTTGCGACAATGCTTTTTGCAATTGCTCATCATTGGGCGCAGAACCATGCCATTTATGCGTATGCATCATGAAATCAACACCATTTCCCATTTCTGTTTTCATCAGGATGACAACTGGTTTTCCTTTTCCGGTGAATGTTTTTGCTTTTGTTAGTGTATCATAAACATCCTGGAGATTATTGCCATCCATTTCAAGAACTGTCCAGTTGAATGCTTCCCATTTAGGTTTCAGATCTCCAATGGGCAATACATCTTTGGTAGCTCCGTCAATCTGTTGTCCGTTTACATCCACAGTAACGATAATATTATCAACCTTTTTAGCTGTTGCGAACATGATTGCTTCCCAGATCTGGCCTTCTTCCAGTTCGCCATCACCGGTTAAAACGTAAACAAGGTTCGGATCATTGTTCAGTTTTTTGGCAAGAGCGGCACCTAAGGCTACGGATAATCCCTGACCTAATGAACCTGAAGCAACTCTGACTCCCGGTAACCCTTCGTGAGTTGTTGGATGTCCCTGGAGCCTGGAATTAATTTTCCGGAAGGTATTCAGTTCATCAACCGGGAAATATCCTGATCTCGCCAATGTACTGTACCAGATAGGAGAAATATGCCCGTTGGAGAGGAAAAATAAATCCTGGTCTTTCCCATCCATGTGGAAATTATTAGGATCATGCTTCATGATTTTATGATAAAGCACTGTAAAAAATTCAGTGCAACCCAGTGAGCCTCCGGGATGTCCGCTTTGAACTGCATGCACCATTCGTACAATATCCCTGCGAATCTGGGGAACCATTTTTTTCAGATCAGATAAATCAGTCATGTCATCGTAATTAGCGCCGCAAATTTAGAGGATTTATAGAGCGGAAATCATGTTATCAACATTGTGAGAGATATTGTGAATAAATCAAGGGTTCAAGGATCCCAGGACTCAAGGACTCAAGATTCGTTTTTTCGTAATTCGTAGTTTCGTACAATTCGCATTCGTAGCCATCTGTTTCCTACGAAGCATAAAGTTAATTGTGAAAGGATGAAAGTATTTCCGGAGAATTCCCTGTTGACTGAGGAGTTTTTGAAAATCAAACAGCTTGCAGCCGAAGAATGTTCCGGTCAGCCAGGCAGGGATGCTATGCAGAAATTATTTCCGGGGACTGATTTTTCTTCAGTTTTGGTTCAGCTCGAAGAAACCAATGAATTCCGTGAACTGATCATTACCGGTGATTATTTTCCTATAGAAAATTATCCGGATATCAGTAATGAACTGAAATTGCTTGGAATTAAAAATTCGGTGCTGACCGTCCCGCAGGTTTTATTGATTTCAAAAATCGTCGAACTCATTAAACAGGTATTTGATTTTTTTAAAGAAAAACAAGAAAAATATCCTTTGTTATTTCGTCACCTGAATGATACAACCTACGAGCCTGCAATATTAAAAGAGATTGATCAGATCATTGATGAAAATAATGTAGTGAGAAATTCTGCATCTCCTGAACTTGCGAGAATCCGTAAACTGATTGCAAGAAAAAGAACTGAAGCAGCACAAATCTATCAATCGGTATTACAGAAATACAGGAAGAATAACTGGCTTACTGATTCAGAAGAAAGCTGGAGAGGAGGGAGACGTGTCATCAGTATTTATGCGGAACATAAACGATCTGCCAAAGGAATTATGCATGATTTATCTTCTTCAGGAAAAACCTGTTTCATTGAACCGGAAGAAGCTATTGCAGTAAATAATTCCATCATTGAATTTGAAGAAGACGAAAGAGAAGAGATCAAAAAAATATTAAAAGAGCTGACGGAATTTCTCAGGAAACATCATGCAGCCATCAGTAAATATGCTGCTCATATTGCAACCTATGATGTGATTGCAGCGAAAGCAAATCTCGCTGTGAAAATGGATGCACATCTTCCATTTATTGAAAATAAACCGGTAATTGATTTTATCAATGCCCGACATCCTTTGCTTTACATCTACAATAAATCGGCAGGGAAAATTACTATTCCGTTTGATCTGCAATTAAAAGATAAGAACAGGATATTAGTGATCAGCGGACCCAATGCAGGAGGTAAAACAGTGGCTATGAAAACTGTTGGCTTGTTGCAGATTTTATTGCAATCCGGATTTTTGGTGACAACTGACAGTAACAGTCATATGGGTTTTTTTAATGATTTGTTAGTAGATATCGGTGATTCGCAATCACTCGAATTCGAACTGAGTACTTACAGTTCACGATTGCGTAATATGAAAATGTTTTTACAACGAGCTACTTCATCCACATTATTTCTCATTGATGAATTCGGAACCGGTACTGATCCTGCACTTGGTGGAGCATTAGCGGAATCAATATTGGAGGAGCTGAATTTCAAAAAATCATTCGGCATTGTTACTACACATTACATGAATCTGAAAGTGCTGGCCGACAGAACAGAAGGAATTATCAATGGTTCCATGGCCTTTGATGCGAAGAAATTACTACCGATGTTTCGTCTTGAAGTGGGGAAGCCCGGCAGCTCCTACACATTTGTTGTTGCAGAACGAAGCGGCCTTGCATACTCTGTTATCAATCGCGCAAAGAAAAAAGTAAAAAAGAACAGTTTGCTGTTGGAAGAAACACTCACTCGTCTTGAGCGCGAAAAAAGTGAACTGCGGAAATTACTTGAACAAAATAAGGCTGAAGAAAAGAAATTGAAAGAATTACTCTCGCGTTATGAAAAAAATGTTCAGCAGCAGGAACAGAAAATTCAAACAGATGACGAAAGAATTCGTCAGCGTGAATTGAGATTGTCGACACAACTTGAAGATAAGTTCAAAAGGTTTGTCCGCGACTGGCGTGATGCAAAGAATAAAAAACTGGTGCTTGAAAAATACAATACACAGCTTTCGGATCGCAAAAAAGTTTTGAGTGCAAAAGATCAGCAGAACCTGGAAGAGTTAATCCAGTTTAACAAAAAACATATTCGCAAAGGAAGTAAGGTTCGTTTGAAGAATGGAAGAGTTACAGGTGTGGTGGAAGCAATCGATGGTCAGAAAATTTCCATCGTTTTCGGCAATGTAAAAACAGTAGCAGATTTAGCGAACCTGGTTTACATAGAAGAGAAAAAATAGGTGCTACAGATCACGGATAAGTACGGATCTACGGATGCGGATTACGGATTAACAGATAACGAGTAACGGACCTACGGTTTATTTTTCGATGAAAGCATTCCCGACTTCGTCATATACTTCTGCGACAAACCAAAATTTCCATTGATACGATAAGCTTTGCTCAGACTATCAGCTGTAGCGGCAGATTCAGGAAAATTATCAATATTAAATCTTAGCAATTTGATGGCATCATCCACTTTGCGTTTGCGTAACAATTCATTTCCAAGTGCGATGTAATGATTATCGGATAAAGGATAAACAGAAGGTACCATATCGCGCTTGAGTGGTTCGCCATTTAAAACTCCTAATTCAAATCGTAAATCCTGGGTTCTTGTCATGAAATAATCAAATGGAACAGTACCGTCAACAAGATCGCGCTCATATTTTGTAAGAGATGATTTCAGCATACGCTGAGCTTCATCATTATTCTGTGGATTATTGAATTTATATAACTGATATGCACGATCTCCTTGTACCATAAATACTGTATCTCCGTCAGCACGCAGAATTTCTTCGAAATTCATGATTGCAGCAAGGGCGATCTGGGAATAATTCTGTGATTCATTTTTAAATCCGCCGCATTCAGTTTTCCATAATTGACGAATCAATTGTTGTCCACCTTCAGTAGGATTTAATTTGCTGATGGCGCAATTTAAATTTCCTGCTCCTGCGTGATAAGCGTGTAATACTAAAAGACGGAACCAGATATCAGTTTCTTTATAGCTGATATTCCTCGAATCCAGCATATCTTTCACTTTCGGAATACAGATTGTCGATATTAATTTTGATGCACCATATGCCGCTCTGCGCAGGTCTTGTCTTTCATCTACATACTTATTTACTTTCAATCCATATTTCATTGCAACAGTACGCATTAACTGAAATGGTCCGTTGGCACCAGCAGATGACTTCGCGCTGTGTTTACCAGGACTTTCTATTAATAAAATTGTTTGTGCATACCATGGATCAACACCGTATTCACTGAATAATGAAACTGCCTTGCTGATAGTTGGAATCGATTTACGATGCTCGTAAAATTCATTCTTTCCACTGGTAACATATAACTCTTCGTTATTGTCGACGCTGTAATTGGAGCGCAGATCATTCTTCAACACTGATTTTGCCGCTTCACTCTGACTACACCACGATTTATAACAAGTGGTTTGTAATGGAGTTCTTGAACTTGCCACATTGATGATGCAGGAATCCGGTGCGAGACAGATAATCTGTTTCCAGAAACGCGGTTGTGCAAGAGTATCCCAGGCTTCAGTATAAATGTCATTTTCATTCACGAACTGCATGGTTTTTAAACCATCGAATGATTTCACGACTTTACTGATCAGGACGGGTTCCTGGACAATTTTCTTTGGGGGTTGTTGAGCTTCCACCTGTTGAACACGTCCACAGGAGGATGCTATAGCCAGAAACAATATCCAGCTCCAGGGCTTAAAAAAAGGAGTTCTCTTCATCGATTTGGTCTTCTACGTGTATTGCTGAACGGGGTTGCCTTCCTTATTGTATCTAAGATAATGCATTTTCTACGGGGAATCAAAAATATTTGGTAGAAATGCTCATTTCAAAGTAAAGGATAAAGTTTTATACACGAAGCATTGTGTACTTGTAAGATTATTGTGTTTTCTGTCAGATTTTATTGCAGATTTCTGTAGTTCATTCAACCACATCAATCAATTTAATTCCATATTTCCCTATAAACCCACTGACCCACTGACCCACTGACCCACTAACCCACTAACCCACTGACCCACTTTCCCCACTGACCCACTTTACCCACTGACCCACTTTTCCCACTTATCCACTTTCCCTACTTTTGCAGCATGTCACCCACCCAGTTCATGGATTCTATAGGAATCACCGCCAGTAAGGAATTGAAATTATTCGTCCGTTCCATGGTTGCCTCCTACCAGTTTATTTTTCAGCAGGAGAAATTCGAGCTGGTGCAGAAGGCGGATATGCTGGAACTGATTGACAGGGATGCGGTGGGAAACCTGGCTCTTCGTTTCGCTGCGGTTGCTGAAAATACCCGGATGAATTTTACGCGCCAGGAGCTTTATGTTTTTTATACGATGATTGATCTGGTCTGCCGTAGTTTTTTATGCGATATCGGGGACGAATACAAAGCCATCACCATGAAGTTGAATAAAGTGAATGAAGAAAAATACAATGCGGTGAGAAATACAGAGCTTTCCATTGCGCAGGCATTGTTGCAAAAGATCAGATCGGAATTTTCTGCGGATCCGGATTTTGAAGAGATCCTTGAGAGGCTGGAGATGCTGGATTGACAGTGTTTAAGCGGATTCAGTTGATTAATTTGATTTTTAAAAGCTTAAATGAATTTAATCTGCGGTAATAATGTTTAATCAGTACAAGAAGCTAATTACCCTGAATTTAGTTAATAGGTTTGAATTCATTTGGACAGATAATAAACGATTGAACTATTCCATCACTTAATACTGACAGCATTAATAGGTTATTTGAAGGATATTCGGAAATCAACAAATATTAATTGGTTAAAGAAGAACAATATATTTATGATAGATTAGTGATTAGAAAAACATATTGATAATATCAGATATTTATTAAGATTTTATTTTCTATAGTTTAATATATGTTGTTCTTATAACAGATTAGTTTTTTGATTGAAAAGCATATAATGCCACAAATTATTAAACCATTTAACCCGAAACCCGAAACGTGAAACCCGAAACCAAATTTATTTACGAAGATTAATGATACCAGATTTCGCGAAATCACTTAATGAATTAAAAATAAAATCCATCTCTTCATTCTTCACACCATTATATTTTTTCTTTTCATCAATATAAACGGTGATCATTCCTAAAGCTCTTCCGAATTGCATATCCGAAGAAGTGTTACCAACCATTATCGCTTTGTTGAATTTTATTTCCGGAAATTCTGCTTTTGCTTTCATGCCCATTGTAGGGTAGGGCTTGCGATTGATACTGGAACGATCAGCATCAGGAGCATAAAATATTTTATCAATTCTTCCGCCTGCAGCTTTGATTTCATTCATCATTCGCTGATGAATATTCTTCAGATCATCCTCTGTCATAATCCCTGCACCCACACCACGCTGGTTGGTGACAATAAAAATCTTTCCGAAAAGATGATTGAGTTTTTTCAAGGCATCCAATGCTCCCGGTTCAAACTGAAATTCATCCCATATTTTCACATAGTCTGCAGGAAGCTCTTTGTTAATTACTCCGTCACGATCGAGAAAGAGGGTCCAGGTTTTATCAATCAGCATGATCAGGAAATAAATTTAGAAAATCAGACTGTACTCTTTCATAGTCTTCCGGAATACCGATATCGATGAAATAACCATCGAAATCCTTACCATAGAATTTTAGACTATTTACATTTTTCTCGAGATAATCTTTTTCAAAGGAGAAATTCCCTTCTGTTGTCTCATCAAGAAAGGAAAATTTATTAATGAGATAAACTCCAGCATTAATGTATCCCCTTTCATGATAACCTTTTTCAAGAAATCCTGTTATTTGATTTTTATCATCCGTAGTTACACAACCATAACGACTGAATTTTTCGAGCGGTTTCAGTGCAATGGCGCAATCTGATTTTTTCTCAGAATAAAATTCAGTGAAAGCAGGTATATCAAAATCAAAGAAGGTGTCTCCGTTAATAACTAAAATGTCTTTGTGTTTTGTATCCTGCAAAGCCAATCGAATTCCGCCACCGGTACCTAAGGGCGTTTCTTCAAGTGCATAAGCAATCTCAATTCCCGGATACCGGCCATTACACCATGCAGAAATTTTCTCATGAAGATAACCCACCGATAAAATAATCCGGTGAACTCCGTTGATCTGTAAATACTGGATGAGATAATGTAGAAATGGTTTCCCGTTTACAGGAGCCATTGCTTTAGGAAGATCAGAGATCACGGAACGGAGTCTTGTTCCAAGTCCTCCTGCAAGTATCACTGCCTCCTTAACCTGCATCAGTCTTTCTTAAATAGTTTTTCTTCGATCAGCTGACAAATAATATGTCCGATGAGGATATGCGATTCCTGGATGCGCGGAGTGTCATTACTGGGAACACGCAAAACAAAATCTGCTGCCTCTTTCATCTTACCACCGCTTGCACCAGTCATTGCAACTGTGATCATTCCCAGTTTTTTTGCTTCTTCAAATGCTAATAGTACATTTTTAGAATTTCCTGAAGTGGATATTCCAAAAAGTATATCTCCTTTTCTTCCGCATCCTTTGATCATCCGGCTGTATACTACATCGTAAGAATAATCGTTCGCAACAGCGGTTATATAACTTGAATTTACATGCAAAGCTTCTGCATACAAAGGATCACGGTCAACATAAAATCTGCCGGATAATTCCGCGGCAATATGTTGTGCATCTGCTGCACTTCCGCCATTACCACAGAACAATGCTTTTCCACCACCTCTCAATGCTCCGACTGTCGCATCGACTACTTTCTGAATATCCTTTTCCATTACAGCATCATTCATCAAGGATATTTTTGTATCAATGGATGCCTGTATTAATTCTTTAATTTTTGAATTCATTGTTTTGGATTATAAATTCCAGGAAGTAACACCCTCCTGAACGAATGAATATTTTTTGAAGGAGCCTTCAAATTTTGAAAGTGCATCCATCACTGCATATCTTGTATTTCCGGGGCAATAAAAAATCATGAATCCGCCACCTCCAGCTCCTGAAATTTTTCCTCCAGTGGAACCAGCCGCTTTTGCACTGCTGTACAATTCATCGATCATACTGTTGCTGATGCCATCGGCCATTTTCTTTTTGTTCATGAAACCATAATCCAGAATTTCTCCGATCTGGTCAATATCACCTTTCAGTAATGCTTCTTTCATGGAGATCGATTGCGATTTTAAATTATGCATCGCTTCGATCGATTTTTCATTTTTCTTAATTACATTCTGTGATTGAGCTTCAATAATATGAGAAGAATACCTGCTGGTGGAAGTGTAATACAACAACAAATTATTTTCAAGTTCATTTAAATAACGTTGCTTAATACGCAATGGATTTACAATGACTTTATTTTCCGAGTAAAATTCCATGAAATTAATTCCACCGAAAGTTGCTGCATACTGATCCTGTTTACCGCCTGCCATTTTCAGATCTACTCGTTCGATATTGTAAGCGAGACTTGCAAGATCATACTCTCCAAATGCTAATCGTTGCCATTCTGCAAACGCCTGTATCACTGCAACAACCAATGTTGATGAAGTTCCTAATCCTGATCCGGAAGGAACATCTACGTAAGTTGTCAATCTGAATGACAATGGTTTTTTAAGGTAATCTTTTACGATCCGGTTATAAATGCCGGTCAGTAAACCAAGGCTGCAATTTGTATCAAGTTCTTCTGTTGCATCAAATACGAGTTCTTCCCCTTTATCAACAGCATGAAAAATTATTTTCCCATTATTGAGTGGTTCAATTGTGGCTGATGCATACAATGAAATGCTGGCATTCAAAATTGCTCCTCCGTACAGATCCGAATAAGGACTCACATCTGTTCCTCCTCCGGCCAGACCGATACGTAAAGGTGCTTTACTTCTGATAATCATTTTGCAAAGATAAAAGGTTTCACGTTTAGCGTTTAAGGTTCAACGTTTCACGTTTTTAGATTGTTTATTTAGTTTTCTGAGAGTGATAATATTCCGTTTACAATATTTTTCCAGGAGTATTTTTGTTTTTCAATCTTGAGATTTTCATTGAATTTTCCGCTGTTTTCCATTTTAAGGAATTCAAGAATGGCTTTGGCAATTTCAGATGGTTCCGGTGAAACAACATACCCGACTTTTCCATGGGGAACAATCTCAGGAAGTCCGCCAACACTGGTTACGACCATTGGTTTTTCAAAATGATATGCCATCTGTGAAATACCGCTTTGCGTCGCTGACTTATAGGGTTGAACTACAAGATCCGCAGCACTGAAATAATATTTCACCTTACTGTCAGCAATAAAATCAGTAGCCTGGATCACCTGGTCTTTCACAGCTGCAATCAGATCGAGATATGGTTTTTTGTCTTCGTAAAATTCTCCTGCGATAATTAATTTAATTCCGCTTTCTTTCATTCCCGGTTGTGACATTGCTTCGAGCAATAAATCAAGACCTTTGTAATTCCTGATGAAACCAAAAAATAAAAGGTATTTCTGAACAGGATCAAGGTTTAAATTTTTACAGGCTTCTTCTTTGGAAACTGCTTCTCCGAAATTATCATAAACAGGGTGAGGGATCAGTAAACATTTTTTATCCTTCGTGAATATCCTTAAATCTTTCATTACTTTCTCCGACATCGCAATAAATGCATCCACACGTTTGACAAAATATTTTGATAAAGATTTATCCATGAATCTTTTTTCATGAGGAACAACATTATCAAGGATGCTGATTACTTTCGTTTTTTTATTTTTCTTTACAATTCCTGCAATCGTTCCAAAACAGGGAGCCATAAAAGGCATCCAGTATTTGATGAGCAATACATCTGCATTCAGCTTTTTAATTTCCTTTCCTGCAGCAAACCAGTTGTAAGGATTTACCGAATTAATTTTAATATGAATATCTAAATCTTTCGGACCTTCTTCAGTACTGTATTGGGTTGTGCCCGGAAATAATATTCCCGGATATTGCAGGCAAAATGTGTAAATACTTACCTGGTGTCCTTCACGCTGAAATTCTCTTGCCAGTCTTTCATTGTAAGCAGCAAGACCACCTCTTAAAGGATGTGCCGAACCCAGAATGACAATTTTTTTCAATGCAGATTTATTTCTTTTTCCACGAGATAATGATTGCGCACACTACTGTTACGCGAAACAAGTTCACTGATAAATCCTGCAAGAAATAAAAGTGTTCCGAGTATCATTGTGGTTAATGCAATGTAAAAAGAAGGACGATCTGTTAGTAAACGCGCAGGAATGTTGCGCATGGTCAAATACATTTTGCTGGCACCTAACCAAACAGTAATAAAAAATCCAAGAACAAACATCAGGAAACCCAGGCTGCCGAATAAATGCATCGGACGTTTACCAAATTTCGAAACGAACATGATCGACATGAGATCAAGAAATCCATTGATGAATCTTTCTAATCCGAATTTTGTTTTGCCATATTTTCTTGCACGGTGTTCAACAACTTTTTCAGTGATCTTTGAAAATCCTGCCCATTTTGCAATTACAGGAATATAACGATGCATTTCACCGTACACTTCAATACTTTTTACAACATCAGAACGATATGATTTTAATCCGCAATTGAAATCATGAAGGTTATGTATTCCCGACATTTTACTGGTGATCCAGTTGAAAAATTTACTTGGAATTGTTTTGCTGATCGGATCATGACGTTTCTGTTTCCATCCTGACACAAGATCGAATTTATCATTCACGATCATGTTATACAAACCGGGAATTTCATCAGGACTGTCCTGCATATCTGCATCCATCGTAATGATCACGTTCCCGCTTGCTACCTGGAAACCTGTTTGCAAAGCAGCAGATTTTCCGTAATTACGACGGAACTTAATTCCTTTGAATGAATTGTTTTTCGCACATATTTCCTGGATAACTTTCCATGAATTGTCTTTACTTCCGTCATCAATAAACAACACTTCATAACTATAATTGTTCGCAGTCACCACACGTTCAATCCATGCAGCAAGTTCCGGCAACGATTCATCTTCGTTGAACAACGGAATAACTATGCTCAGATCAATTTTGCTGTCCGTCATAAGGTACGAGTGGTATTTTTCTTTTAAAGATGGCTGCAGTAATAAACGCAACAATAAATCCTCCCATTGCTTTATTATAAAATTCCTGGGAAGCTAAAGTTCCGATGGTTGTTTTCTCAATATTTGCAATGGCATCATCGTACATTTTTTCTCCAAACATGGATTGTGATAATTCCGCGGTTTGTTCAAGATATGCCATGTTTTCAGTTTTAAAACGATCAACAATACTTCCATCGATGATAGTTCCGAAACTATAAATAATCAATGCAAACAAAAATCCGGCGCAAACCGCAGTTAATAATCCTGTACTGTAACCTTGCGAATAGCTTAAAACTCCGCCATTTTCATAATTCCGGTAATGACGGGTTGCAAGAACTATAAATACAATCGGAATCCAGGCACCCAGCCAGGTGATCATTCCCAAAGGATTTAATCCGGCAAAATAGAGGATCAGGAAAAAGGCAAAACTGCATAATCCGCTCATTGCCCCGTAATTAATTGCTGTCTTGAAGAGTCTGCTCATAGCGCGCGCAAATTTAATTGAAAATCAGAGAGGAGAATTGCGGTTAATCAATCTGTGTGAAATGCTCAAAATACACATTATGAGCTATTTATGATTAAATAAGGACATAAAAAATGGGTAAGCTACTTATATCGCACCGCTCAACCACTTATCCTTGCTACCTTCCGGTCCTGGGGAGGTTCGCAGGAGCTGGTCGTATAAGACTTACCCGGGGCAAAAGTAAGGAAAAAGTGGTTCTTGATTCTAAGTTCCTGGTTCATTGTTTAATGTTTGTTATTTTTATTTCTGATCAGATTAAGAACCTGATCAAGAGGATTATCAATTAGCCGGTAGTATTTCTGTGAATAAACTGAATACGGATGATTAGCTTTGCATCCCTCAACTCAAACAATATTTTCCATGAAATTCTTTATTGATACAGCCAATCTCGACCAGATCCGTGAAGCAAATGATTTAGGTGTTCTCGACGGTGTTACCACGAATCCATCGCTGATGGCAAAAGAAGGTATTCGCGGTAAGGATAAAATCAACCAGCATTATATTGATATCTGCAATATTGTAAAAGGTGGAGATATTTCTGCGGAAGTGATCGCAACTGATTTTGAAAATATTGTGAAAGAAGGAGAGGAGTTAGCGAAACTGCACAAACAGATCGTGGTAAAAGTTCCGATGATCAAAGATGGTGTAAAAGCAATCAAATATTTTACTGATAAAGGAATACGTACAAATTGCACGCTTGTATTTTCTGCAGGACAAGCTTTACTTGCTGCGAAAGCAGGAGCTGCATATGTTTCTCCGTTTCTCGGGCGATTAGATGATATTTCTACTGATGGATTGGAACTGATTGAACAGATCGTTCACATTTATCGCACATATGATTTTAAAACGCAGGTGTTGGCAGCATCCATTCGTCATCCGATGCATATCATCCGTTGCGCTGAATTAGGTGCTGATGTTGCAACTTGCCCCTTACAACCTATTCTTGATTTGCTGAAACATCCTTTGACTGATATTGGTCTGGCGAAATTTTTAGCAGACGCAGCTAAGCAATAGTGGGGAAGTAGGGAAAGTAGGGAAAGTAGGGGAAGTAGGGAAAGTAAGGAAAGTAAGGAAAGTAAGGAAAGTAAGGAAAGTAAGGAAAGTAAGGAAAGTAGGGAAAGTAGGGAAAGCAGGTTAGCAGGAAAGTTGGGTGGCCGGTTAGAGTAATTACTTCAGCACTTCAACACAGAAGAACTTCAGCACAAAAATATTTCAACACTTTCTTTCGGTTCTACAGCTCTACGGCTCTGCAGCTCAACTTTTCCATCCTTTCTTATATCCTTTTGTCAGCTGCTTCAATCCTTTTTCATGACTGGAATATTGTTTCACCAGGATTTTATAATCTCCGCCTGCATTTGAAATCACGTCTCGTTTTCCTAGTTGCAGACCAAGATTGTAAAGGGATGTATTTACTTTTCGTCTTTCATATTTTCTGTTGACCAATAATTTGTATAACACAAGTGCTTTCTCAAACTCACCTCCTGAAGTATATTTATCAGCAGCAAATTTCACAAGCCCGTTATCAGCTTTCGACTCAAGATACCTGTAGGTATCAGTTTCATGATTAATGCCAAGACTGTTTACATTTTTAGAGATAAAATGCTCAGATATTTTTGAATATAAGCCCAGGCTGATTTCGTAAGCAGATTGTTTTACTGAAGCATTAAAATTATTCATCATCGACAAATAAGTTACAGCAGGTTCAATATAGTTGATTGACGCAAACAGGCTGTCAGTTTCCAGCGCACAATCTTTATTTTCCTTGATTACTTCCAGTGCTTTATCATATTCTGATTGTGCCGTAAGATATGATGACTGTGACGCAGCTGCTTTCCCATTCACATAAAATCCATTGATGCGTTGTTGTGCATTCTGGCATTGTTGAGTATAAAGACTTTGTTTAACTTTTTCCAGTCGGAAATTTATATCCTTAACTGAATTCAGTTTGTATTTAGTTGCAAATTCAGCTGCTGTTCTGATATCCTCTTTTGCAGAATTTAATTTATTGTTTCTGATGTCCTCTTCAGCTGCTGCAATCAGAATATTCGCTTTATATCCGGCTGCAATTTTTGTCAGTGAATCTGCAGATGGAGAAATTGTAAGCTGGTATTGCTCTGCAAGTGCTGAGGCATTGTCCAGTGTTGCAAGTGCATCATCATGTTTATTTTGCTGAAGATAATTTTCTGCTGAATGTATGCTGTTATTATATCGCTTTTGTTTGATGGCTCTCATCAGTTCCTGTGCTTCATGATCATCTTTCAGTTCAGTGGAATTTGCATTCTGAAATTCTATTGCTTTCTGAACGGATGTTTCTGCAGGACCGAAATTATTCTGCTGTACATATTTACGGGCCTCGTTCAGGTAAGAGTTATAAATTCCTTTTTTAGAATTAATTATTCCATTCAGCATTTCAGTGGTGCATTTTACTTCCTCGTAGTCTCTGCATAGCTCATTTGCCTGGCTGTATTCCTCAAGTGCTGCACGATAATTCTGTTTAGTGAAATAATTATTGGCGATATCAAGATGTGATTCATAAATATCATTTAATAACTGGAATGTTCTCCTTCTTGTATCCGGATCAGGATGCATGTTATGCAAAACATCGTGTGCTTTAATTTCTGCAGCATGTAAATCCTGTTTTCTCAGATCAATAATGCCTAATTGCAAAAGTGCAGGTGCAAATTCCGGGTTTGCTTCTAATGAAGATCGAAGATAATCACTTGCCAGTCCCGGGTTTCCCATTTGTAAAAGTCCCATCGCGCGATCATAAAATGCTAAATGAATCGTAGTAAGAACTTTGTTGTACAGGTTCTTTTTATCAATGAGAATTTTGCTGAATTCATCACGGTTCTTTTTGAACCCGGCCGGATCTTTACTGCTCAGATTTAAACTGCCGATGAAATTGTATTTATCTGCAGTTTCAAGTTGTGCAGTTGCCTCATCAAGACTTTTGGCAGTTTGTTTATAAAGATCTATCTCTTCAGGATGAATTCTTTTTAATTGCATAATTCCTTTACCCAGATCAGTGCTGCTGTTATAGTAATTGTCGATGTAATCCGCGCGGTTTCTGAATTCACTGATGATAGAGGAATGAAAATAAAACTGGTGATTGATGATCACTGCTGAAACTCTTCCTTTAACTGAATCTTCTATACTCAATTGAACAGTTTCTGGTTTTGCATTGTGGATACCGGTCGTTTTTGAAATTTCCTTGGAATAATTATTTGTTCCTGATAATTTCAGGATGAATTTCAGTTCATCAGGGACAAGGTAATTGCTGACGTCAATTCCCTTATAAGAAATATCACCGCTTAATTTCAGAGCATCACCTGAGATTTCATAAATCAATTTGGATTCAGAGGAAACTTGTTTCAGCACCTGGTCAAACCTGATGCTAAAGTTTGTACTTCGGATACCTTTACCATTTCCACTGGCCAGCCTGCTGATAATTGATCCGGCATCTGGTGATGTATTCGCACCGTCAGCAATTGTAATATTCTGAGTGACAGTTTGTGCTATTACTCCAGTGGATAAAATGAAAATAAATAATGTAAGGAAGAATTTATAGAAATTTCTCGGTGAAAATCTCTGTGCCTCTGTGCCTCTGTGTTTTATTTTATTTCTAATTGGTAAAGGATTCATATTTAAAAGGAATTGTAATTGCTGCGAATATCCAAATTAACCGCCTCTTCTCAAAAAAGGAATTATTGCTCATAAAAATGAAGATTTACAGCCTGTTTTAATGAAAGATATTTAGTTTTATAGCAATGATAAAAATCCGATACATCCGGTATCTCAACCGGTTTGCTAACTGGAGAATCAAATACATTGGCGACCATACTTTTCTTGTATTGGTTGCTGTTGTAATTGGAATTGTTACAAGTGTTCTTGCAGTATTGTTAAAAAAAGGAGTAGAGTTCATCCGTGAACAGGTACAACATGGAATTTTTCTTCACGATGTCGACTGGATGTATCTTATTTACCCGGTCATCGGAATTTTTCTCTGCAACCTGTATGTCCAGTTTTTTCTCAAAGGAAATTTAGGAAGAGGTACAGGAAGAGTTTTACTCGACATCAGCAGGAATAACGCAAATGTCGATAAGCACAAAATGCATTCGCAGATGATCAGCTCTTTGCTGACTGTTGGATTTGGCGGATCAGCAGGACTGGAAGCACCGATTGTAGTGACCGGAAGCGCACATGCCAGCAGATTAGGAAATGCATTGCGGATGTCATTTAAAGAAAAATCATTGTTGATTGCCTGTGGAGCGGCTGCAGGGATATCAGCCATTTTTAATTGCCCGATTGCAGGAGTGATTTTCGCGATGGAAGTTATTTTAATTCGTGCAACAGTTCCTGCATTCATTCCGATACTGATGAGCAGCGCGACATCTGCAGTAGTATCAAAAATGATTTACTCCGGTCAGCCTTTTTTCAGAATTACCGATGAGTGGATGATGAATGCACTTCCGTTTTATATTGTACTTGGGATTTTATGCGGATTGGTTTCAGTTTATAATATCCGTTTGTATTCAGTATGCGAAAATATTTATGGAAAATTTAAAAATCCCTATCTCGCTACTATGATCTGTGGTTCGCTATTGGGCGTATTTATTTTTATATTACCACCATTGTATGGAGAAGGTTACAATACCATAACAGATATCCTGCATGGCAATTTTAATTCTTTATTCGTGCATTCTCCTTTTGCAGGACTGAGTGATTATCCCTGGGCTATCTTACTTGTTGGATCATTGTTAATGCTTACAAAAGTTTTTGCAACATCTTTAACAATTGGAGGAGGGGGAAATGGAGGTATGTTCGGCTCATCATTGTATGCGGGTGGATTTTTGGGACTGATATTTACTGAAGCGATGCGCTTAACAGGAATTGCAAATCTGAACAGAGAACATTTTATTGTAATTGCAATGGCCGGATTGTTAAGCGGGGTGATTCATGCACCATTAACTGCGATATTTCTTATTGCGGAGATTACAGGAGGGTATACACTTTTTGTTCCCTTAATGATAGTGACTGCATTATCCTATTTTATCACCCGATATTTTGAACCTTATTCTGTTTATACAAGAAAACTTGCAAAGGTCGGCGAGCTGGTGATGAATAATCCTGATTATGATGTATTGAATCATATTCGTCTGGAAAGTTTAATAGAACGTGATTTTGCTTCAGTTCCACTTGAAGGGAATCTTGGAAACCTTGTCAATGCAGTTGCTGATTCAAAAAGAAATTTATTTCCAGTACTGGATGAAGAAGGGGAATTGCATGGTGTAATTGTCCTCGATAATATCCGTTCACTTATGTTTGATACTGAAAAGTATGATGAAATGAAAATCATTGATATGATGCAGCGTCCGCCTGCAATGATACATACCTCTGATTCAATGAGCAATGTTATGCAGAAATTCGAAGATACAGAAGCCTGGAATTTACCGGTATTGAAGAATGGAAAATATATTGGCTTTGTTTCCAAGTCGAATATTTTCACCCGATACAGAAGTCAGTTAATACATGATCTGGCAAAAGAGTAACAAAATAAAAATCAAAGAAATCATAAAAATCATTTAAATCACAATCAAATCACATTTTATGGCTACGGTTAAAGTCGCTAAAACAGAGGAAGATATTCTGCGTTGTACAGAAGTAATGCAAACTCTGCGTCCACAATTAAACAAAGAAAATATTTTACCGATCATCACAGGAATGATCAGTCGCGGGTATATTTTAATTTATACTGAGGATAATGGAAAGGTTGCAGCTGCATCAGGATATCGTTTTACAGAGCATCTCGCGTGGGGGAAAGCAATTTATGTGGACGATTTAAGTACACTTCCCGTAGAAAGAAAAAAAGGATATGCAAGAACCTTACTCGACTATATCATGAATGAAGCAAAGGTGCATGGTTGTCATGAAGTACATCTTGATTCAGGATGTATTCCGGCAAGATATGAAGCACATCGCTTGTATCTCAAATATGGATTTAATATAACAAGTCATCACTTTGCGATAAAAATATAACAGCTGCAAGCTTCACGCCTCATACCATTCGCTTGGAAATTATTTGTGATGAAAGCTTAATTCCATAAATTGTTTTAAAAAGTTTCACGCAATTGCGCAGAGATTAGCAAAGGCCGCAAAGAAATATAATTCTGAATTCTTAATTACTTTATCGCTTCCACCGATTTCAACTCAGGAATCGATTTTAAAAGTGACTGTTCAACTCCTGCTTTCAAGGTCATCATACTCATAGAGCAGGATTTGCAGGCTCCTTCCAGTCGGACTCGCACAATCATCTCATCAGTTAATTCGATGAAGCTGATGTTACCATTATCCGCTTCGAGATAGGGGCGAAGCTGTGATAAAGTTTCTTCTATTCTCCCGATTAATTCCGTACGCTGTTCAGTAATCATTGGATTTCATTTTCAACCGGGAGAACTGCTGCTGATTTTGCATTGCGTATTGCAATTTGCTGAGCTAAATTTCCCGCCATAGTTAAGAATGACAATGCAGCAGGATTTTCAGGATCTAAAACTGCAGGATTACCTTCATCTGCACCTTCACGAATACTTTGTATCAAAGGGATTTCACCAAGGAATGGAATGTTTAAATCACCTGCGAGTTTACGACATCCGCCTTTGCCAAAAATATAATATTTATTGTGAGGCAATTCAGCAGGAGTGAAGTAAGCCATGTTTTCAATCAGTCCAAGTACGGGAACTTTTACAGCGTCCATCCTGAACATTGCAATTCCTTTCTGTGCATCAGCTAATGCAACCTGTTGTGGTGTGGAAACAATTACAGCTCCCGTTAATTTCAACATGGTTACTAATGTAAGATGTATATCACTTGTTCCGGGAGGGAGATCTATAAATAAATAATCAAGTTCACCCCAGTCGGCATCCGTAAATAATTGTCTCAATGCTTTTGAAGCCATTGGACCCCGCCATACAATTGCCTGCGAAGGATCAGTTAAAAAACCGATAGATAATAATTTCACTCCATGCTTATCTGCAGGAACCATCAACTGGCGACCCTCTTTTTCTGTCACAAATAATCGTTCATTTTCCACACCAAACATGATTGGTTGTGAAGGACCGAATATATCTGCATCAATCAACCCGACTTTGGCGCCGGTTTGTGCCATCGCCACAGCAAGATTTGCAGTAACTGTAGATTTACCAACTCCGCCTTTACCGGAAGCAACCGCAATAATATTTTTTACACCAGGAAGAAGTTCTGCATTGCTCACAGTTTTTCCCGTAGTCACATTTGCAGTCATGTTTACAGTGACTTCTGCATCCGCGTCTACATAATGAATGATTGCATTCCTGCAGGCATTCGCGATGAGTTCTTTTAATGGACAGGCAGGTGTAGTAAGTACAACTGTAAAACTTATTTTCTTTCCATCCACTTCAACATCTTTCACCATGTTGAGTGTCACCAGGTCTTTTTTGAGATCCGGTTCTTCAACATTGCGAAGCGCGTCGATGACCTGTTCTTTCGTAATCATACTGATTATTTCTCCTCTGAATTGCTCAGTACAAAGTTAAGGAATGATGTGTTCTGCTGAACGATTTACACGTTATAAAAAAACCGGAATGAATATCCCGGTTTTGATTTCGTTGTTGATCAGGCTCTTTTCTCGATTAATTGAGGAAAGAACACTCTTAATAGGGCAAAGCCTCCGAAGAATACGAGATTGTAAAATAAATCTCCTAATACTGTCCATCGGAAAAACGGAATTCCTGCTATATAACAATCCATCAGTCCTTTCATGGTCATAGGATAACTAACGGTGCCTGCTGTCCATGTTCCAAAATTTGTAACTGCAAAGAACAAAATAGAACCTACAAGTGAAGAAACCATAATCGTAGCTCTTTGTTCGTGGCCACGTAATAGAAATCCTATGCTTGTAATGATCATCATTCCCAGGTATACTGACCACATTTCAGGATAAAATCCAGTATGTTTTACGAGTTGCATTACAATGTCACTTAATAACATTGCAGTCAATGGAATAATAAAAGCGAGACGCTTGTTTTTGATATAAGTACCGCCAAATAATGCCATGGCGGCAATAGGAGTGAAGTTAAACGGATGTGGAATCAAACGGCTCAATGCACCTAAAATGATAAAGCCAATCACCACTTTTAAACGGTTATCGGCATTTTGAATGAATTGATTCATGTTTTTAATATGATTTATTTCAGGGATTAAAGATAAGCATTCTTCACCTGATCCTTCCAAATCGCCCATGATAACTCAGCCTGTCTTATCAGCATGGCATGTCCGTTAACAGTCCTGGCTCCGAATGCTCCTGCCTTTTTTAAAAAAACTGTTTCTGCAGGATTGTAAACCAGGTCATAAACCAGGTGGAATTTATCAATGCCTTCGTAAGGAATGTCAGGCGAATTTCCTGTAGCCGGAAATGTTCCAACCGGAGATGCATTGATGATAACCGGGGAATTTCGGATATCCTTTGCTGTTAGTTCAGCATAATGCAGTGTCTGTGAATTTAAAGGATATCTTGAAACAAATTTAAATTCTATATCAAGAGATTTTAATGCACATGCAACAGCTTTTGATGCGCCGCCGGTTCCAAGAATTAAAGCTGAAGTATGATAAGGTTTCAGGAATGGTTTAATTGTCTCTAGAAATGCAGGATAATCAGTATTGTGCCCGGATAATTTTTTATCTGTATTTACTTTAACGACATTCACAGCCGCAATGGATTTTGCTTCATCAGTTACCTCATCCAGTAATGAAATGATTTTTTCCTTATACGGAATTGTTACATTGAATCCATCGAGCTGATGATACTTTATAACTTCCTTCAGCTGTGATAAATTTTCAATTTCCAAATGCAGATATTGATGATCTGTTAAACCTTCTCTTTCAAATTTTGAACTGAAAAATGCTTTTGAAAACGAGTGAGTCAGTGGGAAACCGATCAGTGCGTAAACAGGCATCAGGATTTTTTTAACCTCGAATTCAGGTAAGTAATAATGATTGGTAATACCGAAATAAAAATAATCAGGATTACTACCATTTCGAAATGCTGTTTCACCCATTCAATCTGCCCGAAAAAATATCCGCAAACTGACATAGTAGAAATCCATAAAAATCCTCCTGCAATATCAAAAGGAAGAAATTTCTTTTTGTAATTCATTTCGCCCACACCTGCAACAAAAGGAGTGAAGGTTCTTACAATAGGAACAAAACGCGCCATGATAATTGCTTTCGTTCCGTACTTTTCAAAAAACAAATGCGTACGTTCGATGTACTCCTGTTTTACCAGCCTCCTGTTTCTGAATGTAAGTTTTGTAATGCGCAACCCGGTAAATCGTCCGATTGCATAATTACAATTATCTCCTGCAACTGCAGCAATAAACAACAAACCTATCAGCAGGAATAAATTCAATCCTGTTGCTTCATTGGCACATAATGCACCTGCTGCAAACAATAATGAATCACCAGGAAGAAAAGGCATTATTACAAAACCTGTTTCAATAAATATAATCACAAACAAAACCAGGTAAACAGCGGTGCCATATTCCTGCACCATCACAGCAAGATGATCATTGATATGCAGGATAAAATCAAGAAGTTGACTCAGCATATGATCAGATCACCATGGAAGAATCGATTTCCCTTGCCCAGGCCAGGATTCCTCCTTTTAAATTGTACAAATTGGTATATCCGAATCTTTTCTCCAGTTCGTTAATGATAACTGCACTTCTTGCGCCGCTTCTGCAATGAATTATTACAGGGACCTCTTTTTTAATCTGCTCATGTCCGGAAATAATTTCTCCCATGGGAATCAATAATGCATTAAGGTTGCAATTATCGTATTCGTGTTGTTCTCTTACATCAATGAGCTGGAAATTTTCTCCTGCATCCATCATTGCCTTGAGTTCGGCAACAGTTTTTTCTTTCATACTTTTTCTACTGTCTTGTTACTCGCTTCATCATTTTGTGGCGACATTGCTGAACGCATGGAATGATCGAGATATTGGAAAAATGTATCGCTTCTTAAACCAAGTCTGAGTGTTTCAAGTGCGATCACTTCATTCGGTGCAATATTCCCGAGGTTCACATCAGCACCGAATAATTTGATGAAATAAGCCTGTTGCGATTTCTGTGGTGTTTCCCAGATAATTTTTTCCGCAGGAATTTTTGCAGTGATTTTATTGATAAGGACTACGTGTGCTTTTCCATTTGGCCGATAAATACCTACCGTTCCGCTTTCACGTGCTTCTGCAATAACTTTCCAAACGCCCGCATCCAGTTCCGCCTGCATCATTTCAATCCATTTGTTCGGGCGAATAAGAATGCCTTCTTCTTTGGAACCGACTTCTGAAATTACTGTAACTCTTTTGCAAAGACGATGGATGTAATGACATTTCTCCTGGTGAGGCATAGTGATGGAACCATCGGATACTTCTGCATATTCCATTTTATAACGATCCATCAGTCGCAGGTAATCTTCAAATTGTCCGCGAACTATAAATGCTTCAAGGAGTGTTCCGCCAAAATAAACCGGGATCTTATTTTCTCTGAAAAAAGCAAGTTTGCGGTCGAGATTCGGAGTGATCATTGAACTGCCGAATCCAAGTTTTACGATGTCGATATATTCCCCGGAGCCATCAATTAAGTCTTCACATTCACGAATGCTCAGACCCTTATCCATGACCATGGTAAGCCCGCTTTTCCTGGGTTTTTTCTGCCTTTCAGGAATGTGTGTCAGGTCAAAATTTTTCATGCTATTTTCTTTTTGAGATTAACATCTGTATCCTCGGATCATTTTCTGATCCCGGTGCCAAATCAAACAACAGGTGATAAATCTCAGGTTGTTTTTCAAGTGCTATGCTTAATTGCTGGTAAGCTTCTTCATGAAAGCCTGCAATGTAGAGATAGGCGGTAAGCCTGTAATATAATTCATAAACATCCGGATGATGTACGATTGCAACGTTGAGCAATTCAACTGCTTCTGCAGGACGGTTTAATTCTCCCAGCAGGTCTGCAAACGAAATCCAACCTTCTGTATTTTCTGAATCGAAATCAACTACTTTACGGTAACAGTCTTCTGCTTCCGCATAATTATTCAGTTTGTATTCGCAGTCACCAAGAGCTAACCAGTAATCACCATGTTCAGGATCGAGCTCAATTGCCTTGCGGATATAATGCATGGCTTCGTACCATCTCTCTTCTTCTTCAAAAGTGATTCCTATTCCGTACCAGGCCTGCGCCATTTCAGGATTCAGTTTCGCTGCTTTTTTATAATAAGTTCTCGCTTCTTCAAACTGTGATAACTGTTCGTGACATTCACCGAGATTGTAATAAGTAAATGCATCAGGTTTACAATATTCAAAAGCCATCTTGTAACGATCGATGGCTTCATTGAATTTTTCGAGCATGGCTAATGACTGCGCCATTTCTAAATGTGCAGGAGCAAAATCTTCTTTAATCAGCAAACAATAATCATATGCTTTTAATGATTGTTCAAAATCTCCCTGTTTCGCATACAACTCCCCGAGATAATACCACAACATATAAGCATAAGGATGTTCATCGATCAGCTCATGAAAGAAACGTATTCCTTCCGGTAAACGGAAACTGAATTCCATGCTCACGATCATTTCTTCCATTGCTACTTCATTCGCAGGATTTTCTTTGAGGCAGGACATGTAAAAATCCACGGCTTTAGCATAATCACCCATGTTCTGATAAGTGATGGCAAGACTCAGATAAATATCATCTTTTTGTTCTTCCGCAAGCTCTAAAGCTTTACGGAAACTTGCAATTGCACGTGGATATTGTTCAAGTGAATTATAAATATTCCCGCGAATAATATGCAGGTCGATGTCAAATGGATTTACGTGTTCAACAGTTTCAAGAAGGGCCAGTGCTTCCTTTTCGCGACCCAGCATTGCCTGGATATGTGCTTCTTTCAAAGTAAAACTGGCAGAATGAGGATGCAACTGATGTGCATAACGCGCCACATCAAAAGCCTTATCATATTTCCCTGTCTCGATAAAGTGATCTATTATTTTAAGAAGAACATCTACATCAAAAAAGTAGTGTTCTTTCTTTCGCATCATTTCTTCATATCGGCGGATGGAGCTGCTCAAAAATTCGCCCTGATCATCAGTATTCTCCAATTCGTCATCTTCCTCCATATACTCTCTATATATCTGACACAAAGTTAAAAAAATATAGCGTTTTATAAGGGATTTATGATTGGTTTTCAACAGCGATCATTGGAAAACATTAAGCTATATCTTTGCATATCAATATACTTTTTAAGTGGAGTACAAATAATACACTCCGGAGTAGAATTTATGTTTACTACAAAAACAGTAATGATTGCAGGTGCCACAGGATTGGTTGGCAGTAAATTACTAACCCTTGAAATCGGCAATATTTCTACTGGTAAAATTTATGTTCTTGCCAGGAATCCAATTGAGATGGAGCATCCCAAAGTGAGTGTGCTGATTACTGATTTTAAAGATTTTAGAAAATATGAGCAACAATTCAGGGAAACAAATGATCTATATTGTTGTATAGGAACTACTATTAAAAAGGCCAAATCGAAAGAAGCATTCAGAGAAGTAGATTTTGGTATTCCTTTAAAGCTTGCTGAATTTGCCAATATATGCGGGATTCAGCGATACATTGCAATTTCATCATTGGGAGCCAACCCCAGATCCGGTAATTTCTACCTGAAAACCAAAGGTGAAATGGAGCGGGAGGTATCAAAATACCATTTTAAGAAACTCGCTTTCCTGAGACCTTCTTTATTAATAGGACATAGAAATGAATTCCGTTTTGGAGAGAAAATAGCCCAGTTTTTTACATTATTAATCTCTCCTGTTTTGGTCGGCAGATTTAAAAAATACCGTCCTATAATGGATGTCACTGTTGCCAAGGCAATGATGAGTATTTCGAGGAGTATTAATAACCAGAGAGTTTACCAAAGTAACGAACTCCACTGGCTTGGCATGTAAAGGCTAAAAGTTCAAAGTTTAGGACTCAAAGTGGTATTTCAGGCAACGAGTCCTGTTGTTTTTGCATTCTTATTGAAAGCTCATCAGCCGAATCCAAAGCATTTGAATTATATCTTAAACAATAATAACATAAAGCTTAAAGCCTATAGCTTTCCTGTTGTTAAATGCCGGTTAAATATCATTTTTCCTGTAACTAATTGCCGACCTTAAGCATCTCAAATGTAAAAATAGTGTCAGAATATCCTTCCATGAAAAATAATCTCACTGATAATCAATATAAATAGAAAATAATTAGTACTATGTATTGCATAGTACCATCCAATGGATATATCTTTGCATCATCAAATAGGTCAAACCACAAAGTCATGAAAACAACTTCACTCCAAATCTCGCTTGTTTTAGTTCTTTTACTCCTTGCAGGTTTTACAGTTCATGCTGCCAGCTATAAAAGAATCCTGGTTCCGGTAACTAAATACGAACAAAACTGGATCCCCTCAGTTGAACTGAAAGAAATTGTCATAAAAGATAAAGCTCCTGTTAAAAAACAGCCAACGCTTGCCCACATGACTAAACGGGATGGTAAAATGATCCCATCAGTACTTCTTCCGGAAGTTGATATCAATGCATCCGGTGATTATTCAACTAGAGTTGCAAAAACTGTTGCACATACAGGTAAAAAAGTAAAATTACTTCCTGCAGTGAAAATCGACGGTGATTACATGGCAAGTGTAAACCTTAAAGAAGTTGAAATCTCTGCTGAAGGAACTGAAAATACTTCTCTGTATGAATCAGAGTCTGCATCTGAAGAATCAGCAACTAAAGTTGAAACAAGTGTTCGCAAGACTTTCGACCGACTGGCAGGTTATCTCGCTGAAAAATCAAGAAACGTGATCAGGAAACTGGTACCATCCTGGTTCTCGAAATAATAAAAACCAATTAATTTTTCTAAGGCTGCCGGAATATCCGGCAGCCTTTTTTTATGTGTTCATCTGCAGGTTGACTTCTCGGGCGGATAATTTACATTTGCCCGCATGAGAATCAGTTCGGATGAAAGGCCTGCACAATTTTGGCTCAGGTCGTTTTTATTACTGATCCCTGTTTTCATTCTCTATTTCGCACATTATTCTGTAGAAAAAAATGAACCTGGTACACTTGCAACCGGGTATATCATTGGCGACATGCCTTATTACATGGCTAATGCACTGGAATATAAAGAAGCTTCTCATTTTCAATGGTGCTATCCATTACCATTCAGCAGTAATTATGAAAACAACCCGGTTTATTTTCACCCGCAGATTTTTGTAATGGGAATGATATTACGCTATTGTAATATTGATACATCGGTTTTATTTATACTGTTTGGTTTTATTTTCGCAATACTTGGCATCAGAATTTGTCTGAAATTATTGCAAAAAGTTTCAGGAGCCGATAAAAATATTTTCAATTTACTTTCAGTTTTATTTCTCTGGGGAGGAGGGTTACTTGTTTTAAGCGGTTTCATATTTTCATTCGTAAAATCAGGAGATCTGCCTGCTTCACTGAATTTCAAAAAACTATTCAGCCTTGATCCTTTTGAAGGATGGTGGTTTCTGAATCTCGGCCGGAATTTTATTTTTCCCACTGAAGCATACTATCATTTTTTGTTTTTCCTGTCTGTTTATTTTATTCAACAGCGTAAAAATCTTCCCGCAGTTTATGCAGCATTGTTGTTGTCAGTTTCACATCCATTCACAGGTATTGCAATTCTTTTATTCGTTGCATCATGGTTGTATTTTGAGAAAATTTTTATGAAGAATAAATCTGTCACTATCCTTCAAATGGTGTTGATAACAGTTGGTCTCTGCTGGTTTGTTTTTTATAATTTGATATATCTGCCCACTGATCCGGAGCATAAAATGCTGATGGAACAATGGACTCTCGACTGGGCCGGAGGATTTCAGAATTATATTCCGGCTTATCTCCTCGTAGCGATTCCTGCCTTTGTTCGTTTATCCACAAAAGAGAAATTCCGGAAATTTTTTGCTGATCCGTTTGGAAGGTTTTTACTGATCTGGTTAGTCATCAATCTCCTGCTTGAAAATCATAATTTATTCATCCGTCCGCATCAGCCTTTGCATTTTACCCGTGGATATGTATGGGCCTGCCTGTTCCTGATAGGTTGTCCTGTAATCGTGAGCTGGCTGAAGAACCTGTTTGCCATCGGATCTCCTCTGAAAAAGTATGGAATTATCACTGTTATCATCTCTATTGTATTACTCGATAATCTTACCTGGATGACCATCGAATCTTTCAGACAAAGGGAAGGTGGCAGTGTCAATACCAAAATCAGTGAAAAGGAAGTGCTGGACTACTTAAGCACTCATTACCTGGATCATTACCTGCTGATCTCCCAGAATAAAAATATTGGCTACCTGAGCACGGTGTACACTCCGTACCGGTCATTTTATTCCCATAAACACAATACTCCTGATGGAAAAAATCAGCTTCTAAAGCTTAACAGGCTTATGAATAACTGTATTATCGACAGTTCCATGCAATCCAGGAACCTTGTTTTCGTTGTTTATAGGAATAAAGCCAATTGTGAATTTATTCGTGGTTCGGATTTGCTGTATGAGAATAAAGATTACGAAATTTACAGCAGGAATGCGCATTAATTCTTTAAACATCCTTTTCTATGAAAATCAGTGCAACTGTTTTATTATTTTTTTTCTGGAGCATTTCAGCAGATGCACAAAAACCTGCAGTGTTAAAATTCAAAGACCTGCAGAAAATTATTGCTGGAAAAACCGACAGTACCTACGTAATTAATTTCTGGGCTACCTGGTGTAAACCTTGTGTGGAAGAATTACCTTCATTCCTTAAAATTGAAAATGAATTTAAGGATAAAAAAATCAGGTTTATTTATGTCAGCCTGAATTTCAAAAGAGAATATGAATCAGCTCTTGTTCCTTATCTGCAAAAGAACAATATGAAAAATGAAGTGTATTTACTGGATGAACCTGATTACAATGCTTGGATCGATAAAATCAATTCTAAATGGATGGGTTCAATTCCTGCAACAGTAATATACACTCCGGATCCCGGGAACAATTATTTCCAGGAAGGAAGTTTTACTTATGAAACCTTATATACAGTTATTAACTCTTCAATACCATAAATAACATGAACACAAAACACTTTCTTTCAAACCTCGCATGCACAGTCATGCTGATAACATTCTCTTCATTCAGAGTATTTACATCCGGTGGATATGCTGTCGGTGATAAAGTTTCAGATTTTAAACTGAAAAATGTCGATGGCAAAATGGTTTCTTTAAGTGATTATAAAGATGCCAAAGGATTTATCGTTGTCTTTACCTGTAATCATTGTCCGTTTGCGAAAGCATATGAAAGCAGGATTATGAAACTGAATGAAAAATATGCAAAGCTGGGTTATCCTGTAATGGCTATCAATCCAAATGATAAAGACATCGCACCGGATGATTCATATGATGAGATGGTTTCAAGGGCAAAATCAAAAGGCTACAAATTCCCCTATCTCTATGATGAATCCCAGCAAACTGCAATGGCTTATGGTGCTTCCCGTACTCCTCACATTTATGTACTTCAGAAACAAGGTACTGATCTGATGGTGAAATATATCGGGGCAATTGATGATAATGCTGATGATGAAAATGCTGCTAAACAACATTATGTTGAAGATGCTGTGAATTCATTGATTGCAGGAAAAGATGTTCCTGTAAATTTCACAAAAGCAATCGGTTGCACAATTAAATGGCGCAAAGTTGACTGAAATTTATATGATTTTTATGTTTGCTGTGATTAAAAAGTCAGCCTGACAGAGAATCTGATTTATTATTAAATTTTAAGAGGTATGATTGTCTGAAGATGGCCAAATTCTTCAGACCTTTGTGCCTCTTTTTTTATTTAACAGTACAAACATAAAAATGCCCAAACAGGATATCTCAGGTTTAGATCCGCGGAAATATATAATCATCAAAGGTGCATCCATGCACAATTTAAAAAAGCTGGATGTTGCAATACCACGAAATCATTTTGTTGTTGTTACAGGATTGAGCGGTTCAGGAAAAAGTTCACTTGCTTTTGATACTTTGTATGCGGAAGGACAACGCCGTTATGTGGAAAGTTTATCAGCTTATGCGCGTCAGTTCATTGGCAGAATGGATAAACCTGAAGTTGATTATATACATGGTATCGCACCGGCCATTGCTATTCAGCAAAAGGTAAATACACGGAATCCACGATCAACAGTTGGTACAAGTACAGAGATTTATGATTACCTGAAATTATTGTATGCAAGGATCGGCAAAACGATTTCTCCGGTATCCGGTCAGGAAGTGAAAAAACATTCTGTTTCAGATGTGGTTGATTTTATCTGCAAATTCAAAGAAGGAAAATTCCTGATTGCAACATCACTGATGAGATACCCTGGCAGATTGTTGCAGGATGATCTGAACATTCTTTTACAAAAAGGATTTACAAGACTTATAGTAAACAATGAAATCAAAGACATTGATAAAGTCATTGAAATATCTGCGGAAACAACAGAAAAAAAATCAAAATCTGCGAAGGCTAAAAAAGTAAAATCTTCTGAACCTGTACCCGAAGCATTTCCACATCCGGAATATTTATTACTTATCGACCGTATTGCTTTAAGAGGCGAACCTGATGAAGAATTACTCGCACGGATGGCTGATTCAGTGCAGACTGCCTACAATGAAGGGCATGGTACCTGTATCATTCATAAATTAGAAGCTGAAGGAAGCATTTTAACACACCAGTTTTCCAACCGTTATGAACTGGATGGAATCACATTCGAAGAACCAAGCGTGCATTTGTTCAGTTTCAACAATCCATTTGGTGCATGTAAGCGTTGTGAGGGATTCGGATCTGTAATCGGAGTTGATGAAGATCTTGTAATTCCTGATAAAAGTATTTCAATATTTGACGGAGCTATCGTCAGCTGGAAAGGTGAGAAGATGAAAGAGTGGAATGATAAACTTGTGATGAATGCTTACAAGTTTGATTTTCCTATTCATAAACCCTATTATGAGCTGAGTGATTTTCACAAGAAATTACTGTGGACAGGAAATGAATATTTTAAAGGACTGAATGAGTTTTTTAAATTCCTGGAAGAACAGACTTATAAAATTCAATACCGTGTAATGTTATCGCGTTACAGGGGTAAAACAGTTTGTCCTGAATGTAAAGGCACGCGTTTGCGCATGGATGCAAATTATGTGAAGATATCCGGAATGAGCATCAGTGAACTTGTATTGATGCCAGTGAAAGATTGTCTGCTCTTCCTGAAAAATATTCAGCTGAATGAACAGGATACAAAAATTGCGAAACGGTTATTTACCGAAATAGTAAGCAGGTTGCAGTTCCTGGAAGATGTCGGGTTGGGATATTTAACCATGAACCGTTTGTCGAATACTTTATCCGGAGGTGAATCACAGAGAATAAATCTTGCAACATCATTGGGAAGTACACTGGTCGGTTCAATGTATATCCTGGATGAACCCAGTATTGGCCTGCATCCTCGTGATACAGGAAGACTGATCAGTGTGCTGAAGCAATTACAAAAAGTTGGAAACACCTTGATTGTTGTTGAACACGATGAAGACATAATGCGTGCAGCGGATCAGTTAATTGATATCGGACCGGAAGCAGGAACCAACGGTGGTAATTTAATTTTCCAGGGAGATTTTAAAGAACTGGAGAAAGTTGGTGACAGTCTCACAGCCAGGTACCTCACAGGAAAAGATAAAATTGAAATTCCTGCACAGCGACGCAAATGGAAAAAATACATTGAAGTAAAAGGTGCAAGAGAAAATAATCTTAAACATATTAATGTAAAATTTCCATTGGGTGTAATTACAGTTGTTACCGGGGTTAGTGGTTCAGGTAAAACATCCCTGGTAAAAAAAATATTATTTCCGGCGTTGAAAAAAATAATGGGTGGTTATGGTGAAGCTACCGGAAATTTCGACAGGCTGGATGGAAATTATCTTGATGTTTCTGCTGCTGAAATGGTAGATCAGAACCCGATCGGTAAATCATCACGATCGAATCCTGTCACATATATCAAAGCATATGATGAGATCCGTGCTTTGTATTCAGACCTTCCGTTTTCACGTCAGCGTGGATTAAAACCTGCGCATTTTTCTTTCAATGTGGATGGTGGAAGATGTGAAGTTTGCCAGGGAGAAGGAATCATTACTGTGGAGATGCAGTTTATGGCAGACATACATCTGAAATGTGAAAACTGTAAAGGGAAAAGATTTAAAGAAGAAATTCTTGCAGTGGAATACCGTGGCAAAAGTATTTTTGATGTTCTTGAAACAACCGTAGAAGAAGCGCTTGAATTTTTTGATGTGAATTCCGGTCCAAGTAAATATCATGGAATCCATCAGAAAATCACCAATAAAATTCAGCCACTCGCAGATGTCGGATTGGGTTATATCAAACTCGGACAGGCATCCAGTACATTGAGCGGGGGAGAAGCACAACGTATTAAACTTGCTTCTTTCCTCAGTAAAGGAAACCAGGCAACGAATACATTGTTTGTATTTGATGAACCAACAACAGGTTTGCACTTTCATGATATCAGTAAATTGCTGGATGCATTCAATGCGCTTGTGAAAAATGGAAATACTTTAATCATCATCGAACATAATCCTGAAATTGTAAAGTGTGCCGACTGGATTATTGATCTTGGCCCGGAAGGAGGAAATGAGGGTGGAGAAATAATGTTTGAAGGAGTACCGGAGGATCTTATTAAATCGAAAACTTCCATCACAGGAAAATATATGAAGGAGAAATTATCCGGAAATAAATTGCTGAATGGGAAATAAAATTAGATAATGCGATAATGCGATAATGCGATAATGCGATAATGAAAATTAAACAATAAAATTAGTTAAATAATTGTTAAGTAAAATAAACACTACAACACAACAGCACTTAAACACTGAATGTTAATAGCAATCCTTATCATATTACTTGTATCGTACATTTTCGAAAGGTATCTCGAATTGCTCAACAGGAAGTCATGGAGTGACCAGTTGCCTGATGCATTAAAAGGATATTATGATGACGCGGAATACCGGAAAGCACAACAATACGATCGTGCGAAAACAAAATTATCAGCAACAAACAGTACTTTCAGTTTAATTGTAATGATCATTTTATTGTTCTCCGGAAGTTTTGCATTACTGGATTCATGGGCGAAACATCAGAGTAATGATTTAATCATTCAGACAATTTTGTTTTTTGGCGTTCTCGCATTTTTAGCAGATATTTTAAATATGCCATTTTCAATTTACAGCACATTTGTAATTGAAGAACATTTTGGATTTAACCGTTCAACTATCAAAACATATTTTACTGATAAACTGAAAGGATATTTACTTGCTGCTTTACTGGGAGGAAGCATTCTTGCTTTGTTTGTTTTATTTTACGAGGTAGCGGGAAATAATTTCTGGTGGATTGCATGGATCAGCATCAGTGGAATAACATTGTTGATTTCGATGTTTTATACCAGCTGGATATTGCCCATGTTTAACAAACTGACTCCGTTACCAGAGGGGGAATTAAGAACCAGGCTGATGGAATATTGCAACAAAGCAGGCTTTCCATTGTCGCAGTTGTATGTAATGAATGGCAGTAAAAGATCGAGTAAAGCCAACGCATTTTTCAGTGGAATAGGACCAAAGAAAAAAATTGTCTTATTTGATACGCTGATCGAAAAACACAGTACAGATGAACTGGTTTCTGTAATGGCACATGAAGTTGGTCATTATAAAAAGAAACATACTCGGTTCATGTTACTGATATCTATTCTGCAAACCGGTTTTATGCTTGCATTATTTGCAAAGATGATTGGAAATCCTGGTCTTGCACAAGCTTTAGGAGCGAAGGAGCCATCACTTTCTTTAGGAATGCTGGCCTTTACTTTGTTGTATAGCCCGGTTTCGATGGCACTTAGCATATTTACGAACTCGTTATCACGTAAACATGAATATGAAGCGGATGCATTTGCAGCGGAAACTTATGCTGCACAACCCCTGATGGATGCCTTGAAAAAATTATCGAAGGATAATCTCAGCAACCTGAAACCTCATCATTTGTATGTCAGGATTTATTATTCTCATCCTACTTTGTTGCAGAGGCTGGGAAGACTTAAATTGTTTCAGAAGGCGACCACAAACCACTGACCGTCGACAGCCGAATTTTATGATTTTGCTCCCTTGAATAATTGCAGCCTTGATTCCCTGATCCCATTTACTCACTTTAGATAATAAAATCTTCGTCAAGGATCATTTACTTCAGAAATCATTACATTTACTTCCCGAAAGGTTCAGGTTTCTTAATAATCGCTTATGGCTGCTTACGAAATTGAACTCATCCTTAACCGCCAGCTTGCTGATTGTCTCTCCATGCCGGTGTTCATTACGGATACTGTTGGTAACCTGATTTTTTATAATGAACCTGCCGAGGAAATTTTAGGAAAATGTTTTGAAGATACAGGTGAGATGCCTGTTGAGATGTGGTCAACGGTTTTTAAACCCGTCGATGCAAATGGAAATGCAATTCCTCCTGAAGAATTACCATTAGTAAAAACATTAAGAGATGCATACCCTTATCATAAAGAATTTCATATTGAAAGTCTGCAGGGGACATCGCATAAAATATCTGTGACATCTTATCCTATTATCAGTCGCTCCGGAAAATTTCTTGGAGCAGTTGCCATCTTCTGGAATTCAAAATAAATGAAAATAAAATTCCTTGGTGTACGCGGTTCAATTCCTGTAACCGATCCTGAAATGGAAGTTTATGGAGGAAATACTTCCTGTGTGGATGTATGGGAAGACGGATGGCAGCTGGTGCTGGATGGCGGATCAGGAATTCAGAAATTCAGGTTAGTAAACCCGATTGAACAAAAAAGAATTGATATTCTTTTAACACATCTGCATTTCGATCATATACAAGGACTGGGATTTTTCAGATTTCTATTTGATCCTTCCATGGAAATTCACATCTGGGGACCTTTGAGCAGTGCAGTATCCCTTCGTTCACGATTAAGCAGGTATTTATCACCACCCTTATTTCCTGTTTTAATTCGTGATCTTCCCTGCAAGCTAAGTTTACATGAAACGGAGAACAGTACTTTCAATATCGGGCCATTTACCATACAATCGAATTATGTAATTCATCCCGGACCAACAGTAGGATATCGAATCAGAGGTAAGAATGCCGTATTCACATATATTCCGGATCATGAGCCAGCGGTAGGTAGTTTTATAAAAAACCGTAAATGGTTATCAGGTTATGATCTTGCATCAGGTGCAGATCTTTTGTATCACGATGCGCAGTATACATCATCAGAATATCCCGGAAGATATGGATGGGGACATTCATCTGTTGAAGATGCAGGCTTGTTTGCATCTATTGCAGAAGTAAAACATTTGTTGTTTGCACATCATGATCCGTCGAGAACTGATACGCAATTGACAGAATTGTTAAATGCTTTTCAGCAACAGACAAATTATTCCTTTAAAAGTGAAATGGCGCAGGAAGGAAGGGAAATTGTGCTCGATTGATTTGATTTTTCACAAAGGAATTTTTTTTTGAAATAGATTTCTTCTCCGTGAAAAAAATAGAAAATGGGAGAGTATGTAAATAGGGTTGTAGGTTAGTACATAGTTAATTCTGCATTCTGCATTCTTAATTCTGAATTCTTCCAATATCATATTCTGGTTCGAGAACAGTTCTTCCGCATAAATAATCCGCCATTCTGTTCGCCAGCCAGGGTCCCATCATCACTCCTTTGGAACCAAAACCATTGAAAATTCCCAGTTGCGGATGTTTTGGTTGCAATCCTAAAAATGGTCGTCGATCCTGTGTTGCAGGACGAACTCCTGCACGATGCCCTGTAATTTCAAATGGAACCCGTAATGATTTTTTGATTCCTTCCTTTAATTTATTGTAAGCAGCTGTTGTTGGGACATTATCCAGCTGATCCCAGCTGAATGTTGATCCGCAAATAAAATGATTTTCTTTTTCAGGAATAATTTTTACAATATGATGTATGGCGATATGAGCCGGAATCTCTTTGCAGTAAATAGTCAGTAATTCTCCTTTAGCAGGAAGAAAAGGCAGATAACTAAAGTAACGATCGAATTTTGCGATGTACCCTTTGCAATTAATTATTTTTTTCGCTTCAATGTTTTTCCAATGTACAGTATTTTCTTTTATTTCCACCTCTTCAAAATTTATTTCATCATTTAGAAAAGCATTATTCAATTTTAAATGTTTTCTGTATGTTGTTAAAAATGTTTCTGTATCCAGTCTTGAGCTATTTACCAACTGCAGGATTCCGCAGGGTGCATCAACAAAGGCTGGAACAGCTGCAGGTATTAGTTCGTCTGATATATACGCAGCATAAGAGGGATCAGCCATTCTGCCCATCCAGTCATTCCTGTGTCCTGGATCATTGTATACTTCAAATACAGTCAGGTCTTTAATAAATGCTGCACCAAGAATTGTTTCAAGTTCTTTGTAAACAGATTTTGCAAATGGAATAAATGTATCTGCCTTCCAGCTTTTAAGAAGTCTTCTGCCGGTTATTGCATGCATCATTCCTGCAGCAACGCTTGAGGAAGTATCTTGTAAGCATGGATCTACCACCAGGCAGGTTTTGCCTTTCTTCAATAAAAAATAACTCAGTAAACTTCCTGCCAGCCCTTGTCCGGCAATAATAAAATCAAATTTTCGGATATCCGCCAACGTTAGGATCAGGGACGTTCACCACGATAAGAAACCAAAGCAATTTTATCTCCTTTGGGATTCATTGCAAGGCGGTAAAATGTTCCTACAGTTTTGGTCAGATCGGCAACCTGTGTCCAAACCGGATTATCAGATTTTGTATCATAGAAATATAAAATTCCTTTATTCCCTGAATATATTTTCCCATCAGCACCCCAGCAATAATCTTCAATACTATCCATGAGGATCCCAACCGGTGTACGTTGTTCACCTTCTATCTGGTAACGAATAAGAATATATTTTCCATCAGAACTTTTCTGAACATAACTTAAATCATCACTGCCCGGAATTCTTGCAAGACATCTTCCGAAATTTCCTTCCATTAAAATAATTGACTGCTGAACTTTCATGTCAAACTGCTGCAATGATCCACCTGCACCATTCAATAAATATAAACCAACAGTTGTATCATTCATCCATGTGTAATATGCAACAGAATCCTGGTTGTTCATTGCCTGTTCCGGTTCTGCGCCGTCAAACGTCATGATATAAAATCGTTGCGCTTTATCATCGTCAACTCTCACCACAGATAATTTGTATTTATCGTAGGGTACAGGTTGAGGCTGAAATTCACTTTCAGGAGTGTTGGTAACCTGCCTGAAAATTTTTCTTTTTAAATTGTATTCAAAAATATCTGACTGCGTTGTATCCGCCATGCTTACGTAATACAATAAAGTTCCGTCTTTTGAAAAACAAGGCTGATTATCATAATAATCATTCTCTGTAATTCTTTCAAGGGCACCTGCTGTTGGTTTACCTTCTTTCATCGTAAGATCCATCAACCAGATATCTGTTGTCTGTGATTGAGCGTTAGCAATGAAAGGAATCAATAAAAGGAGAAATGGAATCAGTTTGTATTTCATAATGCTGTTTAATTCGAAGTTTTAATTTTTTTAGTAATTGAAGATTTCATTCCCGGACGAATAGCCTGATCGATACTGTCGCTACCGTTAAATCCTCTCAGTTCGATTGTTTCGTCTGTAAATTTAAGCAATTTCACACTGTCGAGCCGCGAATGAAAATTAACGTTCCGGGCCAGGGTTTTGTTATAGATTCCGTACTTTTTTATGATTTTATAGCGTACCTGCTCATCATTTTGCTGTAACATGGAAGTTTGTTCAGTTAAATAACAATTTTCCTTCAGCAGGAATTCATCTGCTTTCCTAAAGTGTTTCCAATTACCGCTTATCGAATAAAACAAAGCTGATGGGCTTGTTACGAAAAATATGACGGAAGTTAAATAAATACCAAAATAAACTTTTGAAAATTTATGGATGTATTTTCCACGTAAAGCCCATAATGAAGGAATTATTCCTGTACAAAACGCAACCAGGCAGCTGTATTGCTGGAAGGATGATCCTGGAAATAGAAAATAAAATGCAATTGCAATCATGAATAATACTGTATGCAGCCATGAAAAATAAAAAAATGCAACTTGTTTTAATTTAGTTGAAAATGCAGCGAGTACAATTGATAAAACAAGTGATAAAATATATGCAATAATTGTTGAAATCAGTAAGAGGGAACTCATAGAATATCAGCTGGATATTTTTCCTTCATGAGTTTTTCCAGTGCGAATAATTCATCCCTGTAACGTGCAGCAGCAATAAAATCAAGTTCACGAGCTGCTTTTTCCATATTCCTGCGTGATGTTGCAATTGTTTTTTCAAGCTGATCCTTCGACATGTACTGTACAACAGGATCAGCAGCGGCACTGATTTCCTCTTTTTCAATATATGCCTGTGATAAATTCGATCTGGACGCAGGTAATTGCTGACGGAAAATCTCTTCCCTGGTTTTATTCAATGCCTGGGGCACAATTCCATTTGCTTCGTTGTAGGCTCTTTGTTTTTCTCTCCTTCGAGCAGTTTCGTCAATCGTCTGTTGCATACTTGCAGTAATATTGTCTGCATACATGATTACTTTTCCATTCAGATTTCTTGCTGCTCTTCCCGCTGTTTGTGTCAGAGACCGGTTACTTCTCAAAAATCCTTCTTTATCAGCGTCAAGAATAGCGACCAGTGAAACTTCAGGTAAATCTAATCCCTCACGTAAAAGATTAATTCCAATCAATACATCAATTACTCCTAACCTTAGATCACGTAGTATTTCCACACGCTCCAGAGTTTCTACTTCGGAATGTATGTAACGGCATTTGATATTTAACCTGGTCATGTATTTTGTCAACTCTTCTGCCATCCGTTTAGTAAGAGTCGTAACGAGTACACGTTCTTTACGTTTTACCACGATATCAATTTCTTCGAGAAGATCATCCACCTGGTTAATAACAGGTCTCACTTCAATAGGAGGATCGAGTAAACCTGTGGGGCGAATCACCTGCTCAACCACAACACCTTCACTTTTCTGTAATTCATATTCAGCAGGAGTTGCACTAACATAGATTACCTGGTTGAGCACATTTTCAAATTCATCAAAGGTCAACGGGCGGTTATCAATTGCAGCAGGTAACCTGAAACCATATTCCACCAGGTTTTGTTTACGCGATCTGTCACCTCCATACATAGCACGTATTTGCGGAACTGTAACATGGCTTTCATCAATCACCATTAAGAAGTCATCAGGAAAATAATCAAGCAGGCAGAATGGTCTTTGTCCTGCACTTCTTCCGTCAAAATATCTTGAATAATTTTCAATTCCTGAACAATATCCAAGTTCACGGATCATTTCCAGATCAAATGTCACGCGGTCTTCTAATCTCTTTGCTTCCAGGAAACGCGATTGATTTCTGAAATAATCAACCTGGTGCATCATGTCATCCTGTATCTGGTGAATAGCAGATTGCTGGCGTGATTTACTGGTTACAAATAAATTCGCAGGGAAAATTGCGAGATGTTCATGTTGCTCATATTTTTTTCCTGTGCTCGGTTCAATCGTTGCAAGTTCATCTATCTCATCACCAAAAAAACTGATTCTTAGGCCAAGATCATTATATGCAGGAAATACATCCACTGTATCACCTGTCACACGAAAAGTTCCTCTTGCTGTATCATTCTGATTCCTTGAATACAAACTGGTAACCAAAGAATGTAAGAATGCATTACGGCTTATCTTCTGACCTGTCTGAATCCGTACAATATTTTCAGCGAAATCACCAGGATTGCCCATACCATAAATGCAGGAAACAGATGAAACTACAATTACATCTCTTCTTCCGGATAATAGAGATGTAGTAGTGCTTAATCTTAATTTTTCAATTTCATCATTGATCGACAAATCTTTTTCGATATAAGTATTTGAAGTTGGCAAATAAGCTTCAGGCTGATAGTAATCGTAGTAAGAAACAAAATACTCAACTGCATTTTCGGGAAAAAACTGTTTGAACTCACTGTACAATTGAGCCGCAAGGGTTTTATTATGACTTAAGATCAGTGTCGGTTGTTGAATATTCTGCAAAACATTCGCGATGGTAAAGGTTTTACCGGATCCTGTTACTCCTAAAAGTGTTTGAGCGGGATCACCTCGTTTAATACCTTCTGTAAGCTGAAGTATGGCTTCCGGCTGGTCACCGGTAGGTTTAAAGGCGGAAATAAGCTGGAAATTCATATGCGGATGCAAAGATAAAAAACTGGGACCCAGCATCCAGCTAAAGTTTATTCATAACCTTTCATTCAGTATTCATTGTCAGACTGCTGAATATGTTAAGGGATTTTGTACTTTCGCGCCTGCAAATCAAACAACAACATGAAATTGAAACAATTGATCCTTCCTGCACTTGCAGTTGCCTTAATGGCTTCTTCCTGCAATGCACAGGATAAAAAGAGTGGATCGGCAAGCCTCAAAACGCCGAAAGATTCATTAAGCTATGCCATAGGTGTCAGCATTGGAAATAATTTTAAAAACAGTGGCCTTGATTCATTGAACATCGATCTTGTTGCAAAAGGAATTGAACAATTTATTGCCGGTAAAGCAAGTTTGAATTCCCAACAAGCAGATCTTTGTATCAACACTTATTTTTCTGAAAAAGAAAAAGCAAAAGGTGCTGACAATGTGAAAAAAGGACTTGCCTACCTTGAAGAAAATAAAAAGAAACCTGGTGTAATGGTTACTGCTTCAGGATTACAGTATGAAGTAATGAAAGACGGTACTGGTCCTAAACCTACACTGAACGATAAAGTTTCCTGTCATTACCACGGAACTTTGATTGATGGAACAGTGTTCGACAGTTCTGTTGAAAGAGGACAGCCTGCTTCTTTTCCGTTAACAGGAGTAATACCGGGTTGGACAGAAGCATTACAATTGATGAAAGTCGGATCTAAATGGAGACTGGTTCTCCCACCTGAACTTGCGTATGGAGAAAGAGGAGCGGGTGGAAAAATCGGTCCTAATTCTGTGCTGATTTTTGAAGTTGAATTACTTGCAATTGAAGCTCCTGAAAAAGAAGAAACAAAATAATATATTTAATTAAAGAAAACGGTCATTCCTCCGGATGACCGTTTTTTTTATGCCCGTTGTTGAGCGGTTTTTATTACTGATTAATTTAATTCTTAAGAAATTTTCCAGTTAGGAGGATAAATCGTTTTTGTATAATGACGTGTTTTAGCAAGATTACGCAGTATCGTAAATTTTGAAGGATAGCCATTTTCCAGCCTGAATTTTATAAATTCTTCAAAAAGGCTTAACTGTTCTTTTGTCCTCGGTTTGAAATTTCCTTCACTGAATTCATTCATCAACATAACAGCATTGTTTTTATGTACAATGCAAAATTATTATGCCATGAGGGGGTGTTGATTCCTGTTTTGACGAATGGCTTTTATCCCATGGTTAAAACCGGGAATGACATGGGTGAAATGTGATAGTCGGAAAGTCTTTTAGTAGGTTAGTAGGTTAGTAGGGAAGTAGTTTAGTTGGTTAGTAGGTATTCAAATGAATGCTAGCTGAAGTTTACTCCAGCACTTCAACACAACAACACTTCAACACTTAGTTCGTTATTCCCGTCCATTGTGTAAATAAATTCGCAGAGATGGACATAGAGCTGTCTTTAAAAAAGTACAATCCACCCCAGCTATAATTCACACGGCTGTATTCCGTCACGATTCTTCCTTTGGTAACGCGAACTTTAGTAATAATTCGATTTCTCTCCACGATATCTTCACGGGTAATTTTTTCTTCTTCGTAATTCATCACCGGTGTGCCCTGTGTATCTGATCCGGAATCCGGTTTGCGGGCGATATGTTGTTTTTCTTCAGCAATTGAAACTGATTTTTTTACCGATGGGTTTTCGCTGCCGGAATTTACTGATGATGTTTTACGATTCTCATCACCACCGGATTGATTTTTTGTTTGAATTGTTTCAGCGCCTGCTGACATATCTATCCCTGCATTATTTTCTTCTGCAGATGATAATGATGCTGTCAGGTTTTTATCAACACCTTCTGCAGGTGATTTGGCAACGGGTTTTTCTTCAGCTGATGCGGGAGGATTTTTAGCCGGTGTATCCTGTTTTATTTCTGGTTTGTTTTCGGGAGCCTGGATAATTTTTTCTGCCTGTGGAGTTACAGCAGCTGTTTTAGTTCCTTTTTCCTCTTCTGGTTTAGTTGCAACAGGTGGAGCCGGAGCAGGTGCAGGAGGTGGCGGAGGGGCTGACTGTTCTTCGTCCTCTTCTGCAGTATTTTTTACAGCTGATAAAACAGATTTGGAATAATCGGTATCGAAATTAAAATCATCAAGTTCCTCATCATATTTGATACGGGCTACAGGTTGATTATACATCACCTTATTTTCTTCGCCTTGTTTAAATAATTTGATACCTATTTTATAAGGATCAAACCCTTTACCAATCCTGGAAGAAGGTGCAGTAGTATTTACTTCAATCGTTTTTGTAATATAACCGGGTTTGGTAAAAATCAGGGAGTATTTTTTTCCAAAATCAAATTTGAATCTCATCTTGGATGCACCCGACTGAGTAAATGCATCAATACCTTCTTTCTTTACTTTAATAACTACATTTTCAAAATCTCCTTTTTCAATTTCCAGTTTTACAGGGATTTCGAGGAAATTCTGAGCCTGTAATCCCGAAGAGATCAGCAGGAAACAAATAAGAACACTGATTCCGGATAATTTTTTCCTTAAAAAGTTGTTAGTACTCATGATCTTAAAGATTTTAAGAGCAACTTTACATGTCGGACTCACGTAAAAACCGGAATAAACTTTTTCCGATGAGAATACATAAATCAAATTGTCTGTTGCTGGTCATGAGCGGTAAACTACTACCGGTTCTTACCTTCATGTTGTTAATTTTCACGAAATCTTACAGCCAGGCTCCTGCGAAAAAGGAAACCCTGGAGTTTCTGAATACCACACTCGGAAATAACCCCCAGGTAGAAATTAAAACGGGACATTTGGTACTGGTATTTATTAATGAAAACGGTAAAATTTTCAGGGAAGACAAGGTTCCTTTGGAAGAATTAGATGTAAAAGCTTACTTCGAGAAAGAATCCGGTCTGGTTTGTGTTCCCTGTTTAAAGAATGCCGACGGTTGCGTCACTAAAACTATGATTGAACAAAAAATCAAAAGACCAGCTGACAGAATAAGTATGAAAGTGAAATCAGAAGAACAGGCGGCATCAGTTATGAAAGCACTGGAACATTTAATAAAACTCACTACTGAAATCGGGTATAAGGATGAAATCTCTTTTGAATAAATATTTCCTGTTTGCATTTGTATTTTGTTCATTACAGGGAATTGCACAGGATAAAAAACTTTCGGTCTCTTATTATAACAAAGGCCTGATTCAGTTTTCAAATCTTGAATATAAAAAAGCAATTGAATTGTTTACAAAATCTATTGAAGCCGACAGCAGCAATGAAAATGCATGGATCAAACGCGGATTTGCAAAAGGTGCAGATGGAGACTTTAACGGAGAGATGGCAGATTATACTTACATCATCGAAAGAATGCCGGATCATAAATGGGCATACATTTCCAGAGGCAGCGCGAAAAACAAAACCGGAGATTATCAATCCGCAATTATTGATTTCAATAAAGCGATTGAATTAGATCCTAAAGAACCTGAAGCATTTAATAACCGTGGATTTGCACGTAAATCTTTAGGTGATAAAGAAGGTGCGTGTTCCGACTGGAACCGTTCGAGACAATTAGGAAATGACGAAGCGAAAATTATTCTCAAAAACAATTTCTGCAAATGAAAAACAGGAGTCTTATCTATCTTTTTGCATTAGCATTTTTCATGATGTGTTTATCATGGAACGGTCGCAGCCAGGATGACCTGAATCATTGTCTTGTAAAGTATAAAAGTGAATGGGGCAAACCCTGTCTGCAATGCCTGGATTATTCCAAAAGTTACCGGGTATATTTCAGAAATGACTGTACTGAAAAACTGGATGTGAAATGTGCTGCACAGCAGGCTGACAAGCGATGGAAAACATTTACACGTTTAGAAATGATGCCAAATGATACTATTGTAGCATATGCCTGTGAAGGGAATGGGAAGTACATGAAATGGGTGAGAAGAAGCGGTGATACGATGACGGCGTTTCCAGGGGACGAAGAGATAAATGAAACGTATTCGAAGTAGGTGTATCAGGATAAAGAAATTTTTAATTGAAATTAAGTTGGGGCATCACAAGTGATGCCCCAACTAGTTTATAATTTAAAACACATTTTAAAATCTCTCATTCACACCCAATCCAAACAATGCGAAATCATATTTCACTGGATCATGAGGGTCAAATTTGCTGAGGTTTCCGGTTAATTCAATTACAGCTTTCCAGTCATCCTGTTTACGGGTTAGTATTCCAAGGTTACGGGCTATTCTACCTGAGTGAATATCCAGCGGAGCGTGCAGAGAGGAAGCTGGAATTTTGTTCCAGAGTCCAAAATCAACTCCGGCTTTATCTTTCCTTACCATCCAGCGGAGATACATACAAATCCTTTTGGCCGAAGAATTCTTTAACGGATCTGAAATGTGTTTCCCGCTTCTCATTGGAGGGTGAAATGAAAAAAATAATTTACGCCATTCAGAAATTGCAGATCCTAATTGCTGCTCTTGTTGAAATATGCGGCTAAAGGATCCTTCAAGACCATCGTGGTGCAAATAGATCTGCTGAAGAGCTTCCAGGAAATAAATGCAATCGATGCCGTTAAAAGTCCGGTGAACAAAATTTTTGAATGCTTTACGATCCTTTTGCTGATGATCCCTGATAAAGGCCGAAGGAACATGATCCATTCTTTCCAGGAGTTGAGTGGCATTTTTAAGAATAACAGGTCTTTGACCCCAGGCAATCACAGCGGCAAGGAAGCCACTGATTTCAATATCCTCTTTGGAAGAATATAAATGGGGAATTGAGATGGGGTCTTGCGGGATAAATCCAGGCTGGTTGTATGTATTTACTTTTTCCTCCAGGAAATCTTTCAGCTCATTAAAATCATTCATGCTGTAAAGGTAAACCAGGCAATTAGGAATATTGAAAAACCGGAACCTCTATAAACGACCAAGTCCCGCTCGTGGCGGGACCCGGAAGACACACAGAAAAGCCAAAACAATTTTAATTCGTACAACAAAACCCTTTACAGCAACAAAAGTATATTCCTCTGTAGTATTATCAATGGACAAAGTAAATGATATAGGATGTCTGAAACCAATGAAAAACTGATAAAAAAATTGGTAAACTAGTATTAATTAGTTGAAAACCAATATTTATAAATAATTAATAACCGAATAAATTGGACAGTCAAACATATTTTTTGAGTTTTTCGATTATAAAATCCTGATTTTCAATACTAAAATCTGAAGCAAAAATAGCATTTTTCCTGAATTTACAATTCAATGATCCTTGCTGTATACAATCATTATTTCGACCACCTAAACGCCGATAGCCCCGAAACTTCCGGGGCTATCAGCGGCACTGAACAACAAAACCCTTGTTGAGCTGCAATATTAGTTCAATGAGATAGAAACACAAGGGACAAAACATATGAATCCGGACTCTCCACAGAATACTCTAATCATATGAAATTTATCAAATAATATTTTAAATAGTTGATATTTAATAATATAGATTTCTTAATATTATTGTAATTACATACTACTCAAATAAAAAAAATTTCTATTTTTATAGATAAAAAAAACCCTAACGAAACTAGTCGATAGGGTTTATTATGGGTTTAACTAATTTATCTCTTTACAAGCTTATAATTTCCGCGTGAATCCTTAACCAAGAAGTAAACATCAAAGGTAGTCGGAATGTTATTAGGATTTGTATTCGTACTTGTTGAAGTAATGCATCCTCCTGTACCGTTCGTAACTCCTACACCATATGAAATTCCAGTTGTTTGGTCTATCACAATGATTGGTTTCGAACCCTTCTGACCCGTCAGAACGCCGAGTGCCATTAAAAGCGAAATAATCAATTCAAACATAACTAAGGGTTTTGTGCCTAACAAAGATAATAAAATCACATAAAAAACCATGAAAAATGGAAAATTTAAACTTGGTGAATAGCTTATTTTCTAGGATGCTCCCTTATGAAAAGAAGACATTTAAGCGATTTTTAATGTTTTTTGAGTCGGATGCAGCTGAAAGTAAGTCTTTAGGTCTTTTTAAAATTTTAAGTGTTAAAAACGGAGAAGAACTAAACGCTGAAAAAACCATAAAGCAACTGTATGGTTATGTAAATGATAAATCTATTGAAGCATTTAGAAAATTATTAGATCGATTTAAAAACAAAATGTATGAATCGAATTACATTGATATAAATATATACAAACGACGTCAATTCACATCACCTTACTTTAATGCAATTACGGAAGTAAAGAAAACTATAGGTATCTCACATAATATTATCAGTAAAGGAATTCCACTAGAAGAATGTGATAGAATATGGAATCGAGGAATATATTTGGCAAAAAAATTTGAATTCTTTGATGAACTAATCATTTTTCTAAAAAGTAAAATTCACTTAAAAGGGTATTTTGAAAGTTATGCAAAACAAAAAAAGTTATTTGAAGAATTAGAGTGGGCTGAAGAATGTAAAAATGCTCTATATGTATCTCGTAAAATATGCTATCGTTACATTTATGATTTACAATTTAAATCAACTGACGACTTGTTGATAAAAGAAGAAATTAAATCCGCATGTGAAAGTGTTAAAGTACTTGTTGAAAAATACAATCTGGCTAATTTAAAGTATGAATGGTATCAATTAGAAATGCAATATTGTCACTATAATTTAGACTATTTAAAGGCGGAAGAATTACAAAAAGATCTACTATCTGTAATATTTGAAACACCTGCTCTTTATCAGAATCAAAAAATTTCAGATGGGTATATGAATTTGAGTTATTGCCAGTCATTAATTTATAAATATTCTTCTGCTATAGATAGTATATCAGAAGCAACAAAATATTTAACTACAGGTATTAGTGCGATAAATTCATATAAAGAAGTTAAAGCATTCTTGCATATATATATTCATGAAGTACATGAAACAATAAAAATTGTTGAAGATATGTTGAAGAGTGGGCCGTCTGGTAATTCAGTAATGCAGTTAAGTCGACGTAACTACCTCCTCGCTGCAGCAAAATTTCTGATTGGTGATTATAAAAATTCATTTAAGTTATTACAGGAAACGAGGGAAATAGAAAATGATAAAGAGGGATGGAACATAGGTATTCGTATCCTGCAGATTTATCTTACACTTGAAACTGAAAAAGTCGACCTGGCCGATCAACGCATAGAAAGCTTTCCAGCACATTGGGATCCTAAGCTTAGAATTCCACGTGGACAAGTT
>JADMIO011486872.1_pt1 | contig 99663 bp, 86 predicted proteins | sample 8958161 | NCBI WGS metagenome assembly JADMIO01 (sample SAMN16585339, study PRJNA669376) | soil metagenome | isolation source: Crop rotation soil | place: USA: Cullars Rotation, Alabama | collected 2011
GCCGCGACTTCAAGTCACGTGAATTCCAAGCTTCGGATCCCACTGTGCTGGAAAGGTCAATCTGAAAATTGTTGGCCGAAATGCGTTGACCGTTCGCGGTGATCTGTACCTGGTTCTCAGTTTGAAAAATCGAACTATTTGAGCCGCCTGGACCAGGCGAATTCGGCAGGCCTGAAGAGTTTCCGTTTGGACCGCGTCCGGCGTCGCCGAAAACTCCGGGCGTCAGCCGTGCCAGCTCATAAGGATCGCGACCCGTCTGTGGCAGTCGCTTGACCTCGGCCGCAGTGATGGCCTTGTTGATGTTTGCGTTCTCGGTTTCGAGCTGCTGCGTCGCTTCGTCAGCAACAGTAACCACGGCCGTGATCTCGCCGATCTCCAAAATGACGTCGACGCCTTGAATTTTTTCAGCGTTGACGGTGACGTTTTCAGCAAGCGATTTTTTGTAACCCGTCTTCTCGACGGTGAGCTCATACTTGCCCGGAGCGAGGCCGGTGATGCGATAAAAACCTTCGCCGCTGGTATTGGTTTCCTGGACCTTTCCGGTTTCGAGATCTTTTAGGGTGACCTTCGCATCGGGCACGAGGGCGCCGCTCGAATCGGAAATCGTTCCCTGCACGCCCGCGCGGAATTGAGCGTGTGCAGTAATCATTGCGCACAAAAGAAAGAGACCGCACGCGGAGATGCGGACCAATCGGTAGATAGCTCGCGACATTGCACGACCCTCCTGAAGCCAGTGTTATGCTGAAATGCTTTCGCCAAGAAGTCGGGGGAAGTTGGGGGGACGCTTAAAGATAGCACAGAACCGAGCGCGGTAGCGCCGGGTAAATTTTATGTAGTAGCGCTGCAATTGAGGTTGACCCGGCGCTACCGCGCTCGGTTCTGTTAGTATCCGGATAGCTTTTGCAGCCTGAAGAGACTACAACCTGGACCGCGCCGCCGCCGTCGCTGTCGTTGGCGAGTGGTACGGTCCACGTGTGGCGCATCGCGTTGGACCAGCCGGACGAAAGATTGGATCGGTTTCAACGAACGCTGGAACCGGACGAGCTCAACCGCGCCGGCCGCTTTCATTTCGAGAAGCATCAACGACACTTCATCGTGGCGCGCGGCTTTCTCCGGGCTGTCGTGGCGCGTTATTTGGAGACGCAACCTGAAGCGCTGCGGTTTTCATACGGCGCGTACGGCAAGCCAGCGCTCGCGAGTGAGCACGTTTTGCGCTTCAACCTTTCGCACTCGCACGAAGTCGCTCTGCTGGCAGTCGCGCTCGATGCGGAGCTTGGAGTTGACGTCGAACACATCCGGGCAGACTTTGCGAGTGAAGACATCGCGCGGCGCTTCTTTTCGCGCGCGGAAGTCGAGGTATTCAATGCATTGCCGCAGGAAGAGCAAGTCGCTGCATTCTTCCGGTGTTGGACGCGGAAAGAAGCGTACATCAAAGCGATTGGCAAGGGTTTGTCGCAGGCGCTGGACGCGTTTGATGTAACACTCGCGCCGGAGGAGCCACCGGTCTTGTTGCGAGCAGAGGACGATGACGTGTCGCGATGGTCGATGCGTGATGTTGAGGTTGGGGAAGGGTATGCCGGCGCGCTCGCAGTTGAGCGTCCGGTTGCAGAAGTAAGATTTTTTAGACAGGATTTACAGGATTGAGCAGGATTCACAGAATGAATCTCGAAAATCCTGTTAATCCTGAAATCATGTCAACGACTGTCGCACAAATCGATCCCGTCTGTGGAATGACGGTCGATCCGGAACACGCTGCCGGATCCGTCGAGTACCAGGGGAAGACTTACTACTTTTGCAGCACGCATTGTGTCCATCGCTTTCGCGAGAACCCCGGGGCCTTTCTTAACCCGCCCGCTGTACAACCGATCGGCATAACTCGGAAACCGCCTGCCAAGCCAGATCAGAAATACACCTGCCCGATGCATCCCGAGATCATTCGTGATGGTCCAGGCAGTTGCCCGATCTGCGGCATGGCGCTCGAGCCGCTCACCGTCTCGCTCGACGAGGAAGAGAACCACGAGCTGAAAGAGATGACGCGCCGGTTCTGGGTCGCAGTAGTGCTGGCGATTCCCGTGTTCGCGCTCGGCATGAGCGATCTGATTCCCGGTCAGCCACTGCAACAGCTCGTTCCCATGTGGTACCTGCAATGGGCGCAACTCATCCTCACGACGCCCGTGATGTGGGCGGGCTGGCCCTTCTTCCAACGCGCATGGCAGTCGATCGTGAATCGCAGCCTCAACATGTTCACGCTGATCGGGCTCGGTGTCGGCGTTGGGTTTGTATTTAGCGTACTTGCGGTAAGGCTGCCCGGAGTGTTTCCAGCATCGTTTCGTGACGCGCACGGAAATGTGCCGGTTTACTTTGAAGCGGCGGCCGTGATCGTAGCGCTTGCGCTCCTGGGCCAGGTGCTCGAGCTACGCGCGCGCAGTCAAACTGGCAATGCGATTCGAGAGCTGCTCGGACTTGCACCGAAAACGGCACGGCGCATCGGTCACGGGCACGAAGAAGATGTGCCGTTGGACGAGGTGCATCCCGGTGATCTGCTGCGCGTGCGTCCGGGAGAGCGAGTGCCTGTTGACGGGGTTGTGGTTGAGGGTTCGAGTACTGTTGATGAGTCGATGATCACGGGCGAGCCGATTCCGGTGGAGAAAACTTCAGGTCATCGTGTTGTCGGCGCGACTGTGAACGGCACGGGCTCATTCGTGATGCGTGCGGAGCGTGTTGGCTCTGAAACGCTGCTGGCGCAGATCGTGCAGATGGTGGCTGAAGCGCAACGCAGCCGCGCGCCGATACAGAAACTCGCTGACGTGGTATCAAGCTATTTTGTGCCCGCAGTCGTAATAATTGCCGTGCTCACCTTTATCGTTTGGAGCATCTGGGGACCGGAGCCGCAGATGGCGCACGGCTTAGTCAATGCAGTAGCTGTTTTGATCATCGCCTGTCCGTGCGCGCTCGGGCTCGCGACGCCGATGTCGATCATGGTCGCGACCGGGAAAGCGGCGCAGAACGGCGTCCTATTCAGGAATGCAGAAGCGATCGAGGTCATGCGCAAGGTTGATACGCTCGTTATCGACAAGACCGGAACGTTGACGGAAGGCAAGCCACGACTCGCAACCGTCGTCGTAACAAATGGATTTGATGAACAAACATTGCTGCGCCTGGCGGCGAGTCTGGAGCGAAGTAGTGAGCATCCGCTTGCAGCGGCGATCATTGCTGGCGCGAATGAGCGTGGCATCGAGATCAAAGACGCGACGCGCTTTCAATCGATAACAGGGAAGGGCGTGGTCGGCGAAGTCGAAGGACATCACGTTGCTGTCGGCAATCGATTGTTGCTCGACGATCCGAAGCTCGATGCGCGCGCAGAGGAGCTTCGCGCGAACGGGCAGACAATCATGTTTGTCGTCATCGATGAAAAACCAGCGGGACTGATCGGTGTCGCTGATCCGATCAAGTCGACAACTCCCGACGCCGTCAAACAACTACACGCAGAGGGTATTCGCCTCGTGATGCTCACGGGCGACAGCCGCACGACTGCCGAAGCAGTGGCACGCAAACTCGGGATCGACGAAGTTGCGGCGGAAGTGTTGCCGGATCAGAAAGTCGACGTGGTGAAGAAATTCCAGGAGGGGGGACGAATCGTGGCAATGGCCGGCGACGGGATCAACGACGCGCCCGCGCTCGCGCAAGCTCACGTCGGCATCGCGATGGGCACGGGAACTGACGTAGCAATGAAGAGCGCGGATGTGACGCTCGTGAAAGGTGATCTGCGTGGAATCGTCCGCGCGCGCTCGTTGAGTCGAGCGACGATGAGCAACATCAAACAGAATCTCTTCTTCGCGTTCATCTACAACACGGTCGGTGTGCCGATAGCGGCGGGCGTGTTGTATCCGTTCTTCGGAATTTTACTGAGCCCGATGATCGCCGCGGCGGCGATGAGCTTTAGTTCCGTCTCGGTTATCGCCAATGCACTCAGGCTTAGACATGATTAACAGGATTTTGACAGGATTTACATGTCAATCCTGAAACATTTTGCAATCCTGTCTACTGTAATCTGTGGCTCAAGATCCGATTGCCAGAAGCAGTGAACATTGCCCCGAGTACTTCGTCAGTCACAAAGCGTTCGTCGAGATCCGACAAACGTACTTCGCGGTCCGTTCGACCGTTGTTGATGTTCACGCCAGCCAACCCATTCCCGCCGCGATCGAGATCCGTATAGAAGTACATCCACTGTCCCTGCAGCGTCGCAAGCCGTTCACGATGCCAGAGAAACCGCGACAGCCGATCCAGTTGTCGCGAAGGATCGATCCGATCCTGCACACGCCGTGCGATACCGAATCGCTTAAATCCGGACGAGGGCCGTCGTCGATTCGACGCCGTCGCCAGCGCCTGTAAATTTGAGAACGACGAGCGCGTCGCCAGTCCATACCAACCCAGCGCTGTCGTCGCTGGTCCACCAAAACGGAAATAGAGTGAAGCAGCACGCGCCGCGATCGCAGCGACAGTGCGAAGGATGCCGCGTCCGGGTGGTGTGTGTCGCGCGCGCCAGAGTTGTCGCCCGTTGACCGGATCAAAAGCCGCGATCTCTGACTGGCCACCAATCACGATGTTCCCGTTTTCATTCAACGTTCCAAACGAAGCGCGCTCGATCTTGTGCGACACGCGCGTCCGTCGCTTGCCGTTACTCGCATCGATAAAGATCAGGTCGTCACGATCGGCAATGGCAATCGTGTTTCGATCGGGCATGACGAGGTTTGTGATGCCCTTGTCAGCGCCCTTGTACCGCCAGAGAACCTTGCCGCTGCGAACGTCTATCGCGCTCACGCCATACGAGCCGCGCTCGATCGTCTCACCATCTTTCAAGCGCGTGAATTGCCCGCCCGTGCGCACGTAAAGAATGTCTCCAACAAGGACCATCTCCGGCGTTAAGCCCAGATCTTTCGCTTCCCACTCCGTGTCGCCACTCTGTCGCGAGATTGCTCTCACTCGCCCGTGACCGGAAACGTAGATTGTGCCCGCGGTGAAGATCGGTTCGGCTTCAGTGAGCGCGAGTCCGTCTTCGTTGACGCGATACTTCTCGCGCAGCCGCTCTTTGCCGCTGCGCGCGTCAAACGAAGTGACGCCTTCGTAGAAAACATACAAACGCCCGTCGATGAACGCGGGCGGGTAATAGTTGTCGAGGGTGTAATCGACGTCTTTGCCGGAGTCTTCGGGCCAGCGCGACGGCATCATCTCGACTTCGCCGATGTCGTACTTCCAGAGCTCGTCGCCAGTCGCCAGATCGAGTACGTGCAGCAGCGGGCGGCGCTTGAAACCATCGCGCGCGCGGCTCTTCACATCTTTCGCAAGCACGACGGCGAGCAGATTTGAAGTTGGGTCGACAGACGTCTGCATCACGGCGCCTTTGATCTTTTCGCTGCGCCAGATCGAGTCGCCGGTCAGAATGTCGACTGCATCGATGCGGGCCTTGTCGCCTTTCTCAAAACTCAGGAGCAACAGATCTGTGCCCCGAACTGGCGCGACGTCGGTCTCGTCGAGCGAAGTGTCTTTGCGACGCCAGAGTGTGTCACCGGTTGAGGCGTCGATCGCGTAGAGCGATTTTTCAGTGCCGACGATGAGCACACCCATTTCAGTCGGTTGGTAGAAGCTGATGTCTTTATCGAGTTTCGCTGTCCACGATTGGGCAAAAGCGGGAAGGGAAGAGAGCAAAACAAAGAGCACCGTAAGCAGCGATATCCACAGGGCGGCGCGGATTAACTTCATGCGACTAGGATAACGCAGATCTGATATGCTTTGCGGCGAATATGGCTAAGTTATTCGCCGTCGTCGTTTTACTTCTGGCAGTTGCGTGCGCTTCGGCGCAATCGATCGATCCGAACGCGCCGTCGCCTGTGCGCAGCAACAGTGTTACCGGCCGGATCGCCGCGCGCGATCTCGGTGATGCGCGACTCACCGATCATTACTACGCCATCACCGGCACGCCGGGCGACCTCCTGATAACCGTCAACAGCCAGAACCTCAACGGCGACATCGATGTGTTCACAGCCGGTACGTTGCGACCGTTACTCAAGCTCACGCTCTATGCGGAGAGCAGCGCTCCCGTCACGAAGGGGATCTACCTCCGCAAACGAGAAGATCTTATACTGCGCATCGAAGCGCGCAGCCCAAACGATGATGAAGGAACTTACCGTTTGTTCTTCGGTGGATCGTTTGAGCCGATCCTCGGCGGGCCTGAGATCTCGGAAGCGGAAACGCCAAATACAGAGACAACTGCCCGCAAGGGGAAGCGCGTATCATCCGTCGGCGCGAGAATCGAAGAGCCTGAGCCACCAGTCACTGAAGTAGCAACTGCAACGCCGACACCCGAACCAACACCAGAAGCGACGCCGGAAGCAAAGCCACTTGAGACACCGGAAGCAAAGCCTGAGAAGTCTCCGGAAGTTGAGAGACCTGCAACCGTACGCAACACGCGCGGACGCAGGCCTATTCGCCGTCCCGCGCCGCGAGTCAAAGAGTCACCGCCGCCTGACACAGTCGAAGAGCCAAAGCCGAAACCTGAACCCGAACCGGAAGTTGGACCACGACTCGTGATTGAAACCAACGACGGCACGCTGATCAATAGATCGATGAGTACGGTCAGGCGTGTGACGGTTGAGAATGGTCAGGTAGTCGTGACGGGAAAAGACGGAAAGATCGATCGCATACTTCTGGTGAATGTCGTGCGAATGTCGATCTCTCCTTAGCCACAAAAAGGCACAAAAAAGCGCAAAAGAAAGTTCAGAGTTCAAGCTTTAGCTTGCGTACGTAGAACCCGAGACTGCAGCCTAAAGGCTGAACTCTGAACTTTCTTTTTGTGGTTTTGTGCCTTTTTGTGGCTACTTTCCTGCTTTGAGGCTGGCGAGCTTGTCCCGGAATTGAGGGAGATCTTCGCTATTCGGATCGACTTTCTCTAACTGCGCGATCGCGTCCGCGGCGGCTTTCGCGTCGCCTTTTTGCAGCGTCGTCGCGGCGAGACCAGCGAGGACCATGACGTCGTCTGACTTCATCTTCAGCGCGGCTCGATACCACTTCTCAGCCTGGTCGTAGTGGCCTGCATCGAGGTTCACCAGACCGAGTAGCACGACGGTCTTGTAGTCAGTCGGCTTGAGCTGATTAGCTTTCAACAAATACTCGAGCGCCTGATCGTAACGCTGAATCTGGTAATAGAGATCAGCCGCCTGGATCTGCGCGTCGAAGTTTTGCGGCTCATTGCGCGCCTTCTCGAGAGAGGCCTGGACCTGCGCCCGCATCGCCTGCGGGTCAGGCGCGTTCTGGCCTCCGGCTCCGGCAACGGGTGGATGATCGGCCGGAAGCGCGCCCGCGGTGGCCGGTTGCATCGCCGCCTTCTGGGCCATCGAGCTCGCAAACATGAAGCCCACGATGAAGCCCAAAAGCAGTCCGATAATTGCAAAAAGAATATTCTCTCTCGACATGATCTCTCTGGTTTATTTACTCGCCGCGAGTGTCTTCGCTTCGTTGATGCGCGCGCTAATGGTTTCAGCGACTTCGGAACCCGGCGGAACTTTCTTCAGCACACGCTGCCAGTAGTCAACTGCCTTTTTGTAATCCTTCGCCTGGAACGCAGCGCTGCCGGCGAGCTGCAACGCCTTTGGATTCTCGGGATCGACTTTCAAAGCACGATTAATGATCTCCGTGGGCTTGCCTTCGAGACTCTTGCCTCCAGCCATGCCCGTGGCGAACGCGTACTCAGCCAGGAGATCGGCGTCCTTCGGATTCAGCTCAGTGGCTTTAGCGTAAGCGTCGACAGCTTCGGGGTACTTCTCCATCTGGCTGTACGAGCGCGCCAGCATGGTCCAACCCTGCGCGTCGTTGGGACTCGACTTCAGACGCTCGGCAAGCTTCGCCACGTTTGCTTCGATCTGTGCCTGGGTTCGTTCCGGCGGTGCGGATGTAGTATCACTGGCTGGTGGAGCACTTGCCGCCGCCGGGTTGTTAATCATGCCTGGATTTCCGAGCGTCAAATAAAGAGTGATTACTATGAGCGGAAGCACGACTCCGAGCAGGAAGGCTAAATTTGGTGGACCAGTCGGAGCAGGAGTCGTATTTCGGGAACGCACATAGTATGTGAGGGCGACGAGTGGGTTCAAGAGTGCAAACAAGAGGGCTCTGTTACGCACACTCGGTGCTCCATGAGGACGCTTTTTTCGTGGCACGCTTGTTGTATCTTCGAGCAAACGCCGTTCGAGCTCGTCGCGGTCTTCTGCGTATTGCTCCTGACCAATAAGCCCATTATGCAAGTCTGCTTCGAGCTCCGAAAGCTGATCGCGATAGACTTCGATGTTCGCCTGTTTTCGCTCGTCGTCGGATACGACATTCGATTCTTCAGAACGCTGCAGCGCCGGCGGCAAGATAAACGCCAGTGCGATCACGATCATTAGCGCGCAGATAACCCAGAAAAGAATCATGTCGTCTCCTTTCCGGGAAGCGAAGCGAGCAACTCTTCGGCGCGGCGACGCTCGTCAGCGCTCAACGGCTTTTCAGTAATCAGATCGCGTCGTTGCCTGATGTAGTGGAAAAGCAGGTACAAGCCGCCGAGTAATAAGATGAAGGGTCCGAACCAGAGCAGGTAAGTCGTGAATGTGACGCGCGGTTTGTACAGGATGAAGTCGCCATAGCGCTGCGTCAGAAAGGCGATGACTTCCTGATCGCTCTTGCCGGCTTTCATTTGCAGGCGAATTTCGCGACGCAAGTCTGCGGCAAGACCGGCGGGCGAATCAGCCAGAGTCTGGTTTTGGCACTGAAGACAACGGAGTTCCTTGGAAAGGTTTTGGAGTCGCGCTTCGATCACCGGATCGTCGCTCGGAACTTCTTCCTCCTGCACCTGCGCCTTAACAAATGGCGCGAGCAGGCAGATCAGCAATATCGCAAGTAGACGCAAGCGAGTCATTTCGATGCCCCCTGGCGATTTAATTCCTGGACCACGGGGAGGATCTTTTCTTTCCAGACATCGGGCATCATTGGGCCAACGTATTTAAAGCGAATCGTGCCGCCTTGATCGATGACGTAAGTCTCAGGCGCGCCATAAACTCCGAAATCAATGCCGACACGCCCGTCGAGATCGACCGCGCTCACCGTATAAGGATCGCCAAGTTCGTCGAGCGTTGCGAGTGCGTCTTCGCGACGGTCTTTGTAGTTGAGGCCGACAAGGGGCACGACTTGCGATTTCGCATACTCCATCAAATACGGGTGCTCTTCACGACACGCGACGCACCAGGATGCCCAAACGTTCAGTAACCACACCGAGCCGCGCATGTCTTCGGTGGAGATCATCCCGTCGGTTTTGACTGCCTTCAGTTGAACCCTGAGTTGCGGCAGGCTAAACGCGGGCGCGGGTTTGTTGATTAAGACAGATTTGAGCTCGTGCGGATCGCGCGTGAGCCCGATCGCGAGAAAGACTGCGAGCACGATGAATATGACTAAAGGAATTAGATAACGAAGCATAACGCGGATTATTCTGTCACTGATGCAGCGACTGTGCTCGGAATCTCGGGAGCCTTTACTGCTTCTCGCGCTTCGCGTTCTTTGCGTGCCGCAAGCGCGTATCGTCGATCGCTGACCGCGAGACCTCCACCAAGCGCCATCAGCACTGCCCCAAACCAGATCCAGCCGACGAACGGTTTGTAATACACGCGCACGCTCCACGCATCGCCGCTGACCTGTTCACCTAAAGAGATGTAGAGATGACGGAAGATGCCGCTGTCGATGGCCGTCTCGGTCATGGTGTTGCCGCTGGCCGTGTAGTTCCGTTTCTCCGGAAACATCTTCTCGATCTCGACTCCATCATGACTGACGACGATCTCGGCGCGGCCCGCGATGTAATTTGGCCCGGGTACTCTGGTGACGCCATTAAACCTGAACGAGTAACGGCCGGCAGTCACAACATCGCCTGGCTCCATGCGCACGTCCTGCTCAGTTTGATAACCAGTAACGAGTGTTATGCCGACGATGAAAACTGCAACGCCGAGATGCGCCACTTGCATCCCGTAGTAACTGCGACTCTGCGCGCGAATTTTTTGAAACGTGTTGACTTGTCCTGAAGTGACTCGAATGCGTTCCCAAAGATTTACCAGAATCGTGGTAACGATCCAGAACGCCAGCAGCATTCCGAGGCTCACACGCCACTTAAACCCGCCCAGAACAAACGGCAGCACGATCGCACTCAGCGCGCTGATCACAAACGCCCAGCGCAATCTGGTGACGAGATCCGGAAGACTCGCCTTCTTCCAACGCGCGATCGGTCCGACGCCCATCAGGAACATCGCCGGCGCCATCAACGGCACGAAGACGAGATTGAAATAGGGTGGACCAACCGAGAGCTTCGCACCACCGAGCGCGTCAACCAGCAACGGGTAAAGAGTTCCGAGCAGCACTGACGCCGCCGCAACCGTCAGCAAGACGTTATTCGAAAGCAGCAATGACTCACGCGACACGACATCAAACTTGCCGCCCATGCCGACCTGCTTCGCTCGTATCGCATACAGCAGCAACGAGCCGCCAATCACGAGCAGCAAAAACGCGAGGATGAAGACGCCGCGCTTCGGATCGGTCGCAAACGCGTGAACCGAAGTCAGCACACCTGAGCGAACGAGAAACGTTCCCAGCAAGCTCAACGAAAACGCCGCGATCGCGAGTAGCACGGTCCAACTCTTGAAACCGCCGCGCTTCTCAGTGACGGCGAGTGAATGTATCAGCGCGGTGCCGACGAGCCACGGCATGAACGAAGCGTTCTCAACCGGATCCCAGAACCACCAGCCGCCCCAGCCGAGCTCGTAGTAAGCCCAGAAACTTCCGAGCGCGATGCCGCAAGTCAGAAACATCCACGCGACGGTGGTCCATGGCCGCGACCAGCGCGCCCACGTCGCGTCGAGCCTGCCGCCGATCAATGCCGCGATCGCAAAAGCGAATGCGACTGAGAAGCCGACGTAGCCCATGTAAAGCATTGGCGGGTGCGCGACCATCGCCGGATCCTGAAGCAGTGGATTCAGGTCGCGACCATCGAACGGCACGGGCGAGAGGCGCGTGAACGGATTCGAAGTGAGCAGCATGAACAGCAGGAAGCCCACGCTCACGATCCCCATCACGCTCAACACGCGCGCGACCATCTCTTCGGGAAGGTGGCGGCTGAAGAGCGAGACGGCGACGGTCCAGAGCGAAAGCATGAACGTCCAGAGCAGGAGGGAGCCTTCATGCGAACCCCATGTCGCTGCGAGACGGTAGTGTAGTGGCAGTTGTGAATTCGAGTTTGTGGCGACGTTGAGAACAGAGAAGTCGTTAGTGATGAACGAGTAACCGAGACAGCAGAAGGCGATCGCGACGAAGATAAACTGCGCTTGTCCGGCGGGTGCGGCGAGCGCGATCCATGTGCTATTGCCGCGCGACGCTCCGATCAGTGGAAACGTGGCCTGAGTGAGCGCGAGCAGGAGGGCGATGATTAGTGCGAATTGACCTATTTCCGGGATCATTGTTTCTCAGAAAAGTTTCTCACGCGGCGGCGCAACGGCGCAGAGAAGAACTGTTTTCGTCGCGCCGTTGCGCCGCCGCGTGAGTATCATTCAGTTATCTACCACAGACTTCGCTGCTTCCTGAGCGTACTTGGCTTTATCGATTGCCTGCCCGGCTTCGGGAGGCATGTAGTTCTCGTCGTGTTTCGCTAAGACTTGCTCGGCCTGGAATACGCCATCGGCAGTTAACTTTCCCTGCGCTACGCAGCCGCGTCCTTCTTTAAACAAGTCTGGAAGGATTCCCTTGTAAACAACCGGAATGCTCTGCGCCGTGTCGGTCACGGTGAATTTCACGGTGAGACCGTCCGGCTCGCGTTTCAGTGTTCCTTCCTGAACGAGCCCGCCGATGCGAAACGTGCGACCAACTGGGGCTTCTTTCGCTGCGACCTGTGTCGGGCTAAAGAAGAACACGAGATTATTGCGAAAAGCGCTCGCGACGAGATACGCCGCGACCGACAGGCCCGCGAGCCCGACGAGGATAAAAGCTATCCGCTTATGACGTCGTTTCATTGATACTTCCTCTCAGCACCGGAGCAGAAACGGGTTTAGATGATTGCGTTAACGCTTTCTTTCTCTGTTTCAGGCTGACGACTTCCCAAACAATGGCGATGAGTGAAAAGAGATACGATCCCCAAACATAGAAGCCGTAGCCGCCCATCGATAAATCTGGCCAGTGCATGATTAGACTCCTACCTCCGCGAATCGCGAAGCGTTCTGTTCACGTTCAAGAATAATGCATCGCAGGCGAATCAGCACAACGGCCACGGAGTAAAGCCAGCACGCTGCAAGCATAATCAGCAACGCTGCCAGCATCGATCCGCGAATCGTTGGTTTCTGTAGGATGCGAATCGTTGCGCCCTGGTGCAGCGTGTTCCACCACTGTACTGAGAAGTAAATGATCGGGACATTGATGACGCCGACGAGCGCGAGCACCGCACCCGCGCGATCTGCGCGACGCGGATCGTCGATCGCTGACTGCAGTGAAATAAATCCGATATAGAGGAAGAGCAGGATGAGTGTTGACGTCATGCGCGCGTCCCAAACCCACCACGTGCCCCACGTCGGCTTGCCCCAGAACGCGCCCGTGACGAGGGAGATCGCCGTGAACATCGCGCCCGTGATCGAGAGCGACGACGCCATCATCGACGAGAGGCGCGCGTTGAAAGCCCAACCAATACCGGCATAGATCGCCATCAGCACGTAAAGAAACATTCCCATCCACGCTGCCGGAACGTGAATGAAGATGATCCGGTAGGCGTCGCCCTGCTGGAAGTCAGTGGGCGCGATGAAGAATCCGACAAAGATGCCGGTGGCGAAGAGCAGCGCCGCAGGAATCGCGAACCACGGGATCAGCTTCCCCGCGAGCGGGTAGAACATTGCTGGAGATGCGTATTTGTAGACGTTCATCCTTCTACTCCAAAGAGATTCTCAATGCGGCGGCAGTTGCCCACGGCGAAATCAGCAGCGAGACAATCGCAAACGCGCCGAGCAGCGACAGGTGCGCAGACGGGCTCGTCCCCATCACGCTTGCTTCAACCGCGCCCGCGCCGAAGATCAGCGCCGGAATGTAAAGCGGCAGCACCAGTAACGAAATCAAAACACCGCCACCACGCAGTCCGAGCGTCAACGCCGCTCCCACCGACCCAATCAAACTCAACACCGGTGTGCCCACCAGTAAACTCAAAAACAGGATCCACAACGTCTCCTGGCGCAGATCGAATTGCACTCCCACGAGCGGCGCAATCAACACGAGGGGCACTTCCGCGACGATCCAGTGCGCGAGCGTCTTTCCCAGCACGACCAGAAACAACGGTTGCGGCGTCAGTAACAACTGCTCGAGTGTGCCGTCCTGATAGTCATTCGCAAACAGCCGTCCGAGCGAAAGCATCGACGCCAGCAACGCCGCGACCCAAACCACGCCCGGCGCGATCGTGCGCAACAACTGCGTCTCCGGTCCGATGCCGAGCGGAAAAAGACTGACAACGATCACGAAAAAGAAAACCGTCGACAGCATGTCGGCCCGCCGACGCCACGCCAGCATCAGATCGCGCCAAACGATCCAGCGCAACATCGATAAGCTCGAAGGTGCGTTCACGTTGTGAGTTCGAGTCGTCTGGTGCGGGGCAACTCCAGCTCCTGGTGCGTCGCGACAATGGCAATCCCGCCGCCCGCTACGTGGTTTTCAATCAAAGATCTAACAAGCGAAACCGCGCCTTTGTCCAATGAGGTCAAGACCTCATCCAGCAGCCAGAGCTTCGTGTCACAAACAAGAAGACGCGCGAGACCGGCTCTCCGTCTCTGACCTTCTGACAACATTCGTGCCGGAAGCGACTCACGACCCGCTAGTCCCATCTGTCCGAGAGCTGCTGCCGCGCGTTCTTTGCTGACGGACACGCCATTCAACGCGTTCGAAATTCTCAGATTTTCAACGGCGCTCAGCTCGTCTTTTATTCCGTGTCGGTGCCCGAGGTAAGTCACCTCGGCGACATATTCCTCACCTAATGAGCGAATATCCGCACCTTCCCAGGTGATCTTGCCTTCAGCCGGAGTGAGAAGCCCGCACAAAATCCGGAGCAAACTGGTTTTGCCGCTGCCGTTTGGTCCGGTGAGCTGGATGAACGTTCCCGGAGACACTGAAAGATCGAGTCCGCTAAAAAGCCTGCGATCTCCGCGCACGCAGCCGAGCTTACTGACCTCTAATATTTTTGTCGCCCTCCGCCGCGATTGTAGCGGATTGAGGGCGGTTAGTCAGTTTTCACTCGCGGCTGAACGGGGCCGTTCGCGCGCAGCCATTCCTGCCAGCCACCTTGCAGCACTTTCACGCGCTTGAATCCGGCGGCTTGCAGGATCTGCGCCGCGGCGATGCTTGCTTCATCTTTAGGGCACGAGCAATAAGTAAAGATCTCCCGATCCTTCGGGAGATCTTTTAGCGGCGGATACGTGAGGCGCGACCTCAACTTTCGCACTTTGAAGTGAATCGCGCCTTTGATCGTGGTCGAGCTGGACGCATAACCTTCGGAACTGCGAACGTCGATGATGGTGACCGGATTATTGCTCGTCACTTTTGTCTTCAGCTCGTCAGCACTGATCATCGCAACGTCCTGCGCGTGGGCCACGATCGCAGCAAGTCCGACGACGATCAGCGCGAGGATCGAATGTTTGATAGTCATTATCAGCCTCCTTGTACTCATCTCATCGTACGTGGCTTGTGAAAAACGCCGGGTGCGGTTTGAGTTTCATCGAACGTCTTCGGGTCGTACCACGAGTAGGTAGCCTGCGCATAATAAAGATAGCCGGCCGTGCCTCCAACTGTTTCGCCGATTAAGTCGCCCTGTGGTCGCGGTAGCTTCTTGCCACTGTTTGCAGAGACAAACTCGTTCAGGCTGTGCACTTTCAAATCCTGGCCCACGACGTCTTTCAGAACGAACGTTTGCGTTGCATCGGGGTCGCGCCAGTTGTTGGCGCCAAAGCCGTGAATAACGGCGAGGAAGGTTTCATCTTTCGCGATCGGCACATGAGCGCGAGCCACTTTGGTGGCGCGTGGTTGGCGCACGAGCCATGGGGGCAGCTCCTGGTTCATCTCGTCAAGCTTCGCCGGTTTCAGAATCACTGCGAGGTCTTGTGAGCCGTCGCCGTTGAAGTCGCCGGAGAGGAAGCTTGGATTGTAATTCGTGTCGACGACCGCGGCGTCTTTGAAGACACGCTTGACAGCTGCCTGGACTTCGGATTGTTTTGGATCCGGGACTTTGGTTAATTGTATCGGCGTCGACTCGGGAGTGGGCTGGTAAGCGACTGGCGGCGCCTCCACAGCCGGACGGTTTGACGAGTAACACGCGCAAAGCGTTAATGCGATAAAAACTAAGGGGACGAAATTTCTCATCAGCAAATAACCTCTTGAGATTTTCTCTGCGGCGCTCTGCGTATCTCTGCGTCCTCTGCGTTATGGCAATTTCAACGCAGAGATACGCAGAGGACCGCAGAGAAGAAGTTATGACACCAAAGCCCGCCGGACAGGGTCCGGCGAGCTTCGGGATAGTGCCTCGTCAGTTCGGCTGCCGCCTGTAGATCATAACGACAACACGAAAGCTATCAGGTCATTCCGCTGCGCGGCGGTCAGGGCGTTGAAGTTATTCCTGGCCGTCGTTGCCTGTCCGGCGTGCAGTTGGACCGAGTCAAATATCGTCACGTTCAGGCCTTCATGCATGAGCCTGTTGCGTGCGCGAATGCCCCAAAGCGGCGGCGTTCGAATTTGATTGGCCGATCCCTGTCCGGCGTTTTGCACAATGCCATCACCCGTGCCGATGTTGTGTAGAGCAAAATCGCTGAACGGATGGATGATCTTGTTGCCGAGAGCCGCCGGAACCGTGAACGCGCCACCATTGATGAGCGTTCCCGCAGGCGCCGTTACGAAAGTGCGCGTGTGGCAAACATTGCAACCGACGGAGTTGAAAAGCGCATCGCCACGCGTTGCAGCCGCCGGAATCGGGTTCTGACGACCGGGCGCGCGTGTTGCCGCCATGAAATCGGCGAACGCCAACACGTCGTCACCATCGTCCTCAGGATCCGGAACCGGATCGAAAGCCGACGGGAACGTCACGTTGATCACGCCCTCAGCCGTGCTGGCCGGATTTTCGTGAGTGCCGGCATCCGCGGCGCTCGAGCTTCTGCCGCCGAAACCGTCAAACGGATTGGTGATGCCCATTTCGTTCAGGTAAGCATCGCCCGAGAACGAAAGCAGGCTCGCCTGTTGAGCTTTCCAGCCGAACCGGCCGATACGAAGCGCGTTATTCGCTTCGGTCACCGGAACGGTGGTGAGAGTTCCACGTTGTGCGGCCGGTTGGGCGGCGACGTTGTTTTGAAGGTCCGTGTTGGAGAGAGCTTCGACGTAGCCATCGCCGAGTGTGCTGAGTGTGACACGGAATGCCTTGACGGTCTCAGCCGTGGAGATGTGTTCCACGATGTCTGAATCCGTCGCGCGAGCATGAATCAACTGCCCGCCGGGTGCGTCAACGAAAGCACCGTTGGTAATGTGACCGGCCCTGAATTCCATTTGCTGGCCGAAGGCGCCGACGTCAACTGACTGGTGGCATTCAACACAGCCTACGTCGTTATACGTTGGTCCAAGGCCATCTTCGATATTCTCGCGTTCCGAGAAGATGAATTTGTTGTCTTCGAATCTGCCGTTCCCGCGCGCGGTGGGTGCTACAGGTTCATTGACGCATTCTTCAATCGGTGTGCCCTTGACGCCGAAGCCGTTGAACAGGTCATCGGTTTTCGCGTCCATGTCTGTGGTCAGTGCCTCGGTTGCAGCTTGACCGCTGACAGGTTGGGGCTCGCTCAAGGGTAGGAAGAGCGCGACCGCGAATAGAACTAGAGTAAGGATAGGTAGAACTTTCCTCATTTGACTTTGACCTCCTAGGAAGCAAACGGGTTCGCGAAACAAAACCTACAGTTCACCCGTCGGCAAACTGCACAGTTCTGCTCTAATTTTTGTGAATAACCCTGCTTGGACTTGGTACAGAGGCAGCTCGGATCTTAGCGGGATCGACCGAGTATGAGTCCCCTCACGGAACAAGCGAACCAAGGCTTAGCCCTAGTCGTGAGAGAGAGAGTAGAGGCGCGGACTCTGCTCGAATAGTAAATCGAATTGGCTGGGCCGTACTTAGAAAGTCGGGAGGGCCGCACTCTAGTCCGGTTTAGGATCAAAGTCAAGAAAAATTGTATCCACAGATTACACAGAATATTGAAATCAGGTAATCTGTGTAATCTGTGGATAGACTGAAGCCAAAACATTATCCGTTTACTGCTATCGTCGGGCAGGAGGAAATGAAGCTCGCGCTGCTGCTGAACGTTGTCGACCCTCTGATCGGTGGCGTTTTGATCATGGGACATCGCGGCACGGGGAAGTCGACGGCTGTGCGCGCGCTCGCAGACTTGTTGCCGCAGATCGATGTGGTTGCCGGTTGTCCTTATAACTGCGATCCTGCGGGAGAGCTGTGCGAACAATGTCGCGGCGCAGAGACCACTTCGAAAAAGACGCCGGTGCCGGTTGTCGAGCTTCCGCTCGGCGCGACTGAGGATCGAGTTTGTGGGACCATCGATATCGAGCGGGCGCTGTCTACTGGTCGCAAGGCTTTCGATCCGGGCCTGCTCGCGCGCGCTAATCGCGGTTTTCTCTATATCGATGAAGTAAACCTGCTCGAGGATCATCTCGTCGATCTTTTACTCGACGTTGCCGTGACCGGCATTAATAAAGTTGAGCGTGAAGGTGTTTCGGTTGAGCACCCGGCGAGTTTTGTGCTGATCGGTTCGGGAAATCCGGAAGAAGGAGAGCTTAGACCACAGCTTCTCGATCGTTTCGGACTGCACGCCGAAGTCACGACTGAAAACTATTTGCAGAACCGCATCGATATCATCGAGCGTCGTGACGGTTTCGATCGAGATCGGGCAGCGTTCTGCAAGTCGTATGAAGCGGACCAGGAGCAGCTTCGCAAACGGATCACACGCGCCCGCGCGAGTCTTACTAAGATCGTAGTCCAGCGGCCGGTGCTCGAAAGGATCGCGCAACTGTGTGCTGACTTGAAAGTCGATGGGCATCGCGGCGAGCTAACGATCATGCGCGCTGCGCGTGCGCTCGCGGCGTTTGAAGGGCGTCGCGCGGTGACTGACGATCATGTGAAGCGAGTGTCAGCGATGGCGCTAAGACATCGTCTGCGACGTGATGCACTCGATGAGACGGCGACGAGTGAACAGATTCAGCAAGCGGTAGATGAAGTGTTTCCGAATCCGCCTCAGTCGCAACAGTCGAGCGGGAACGGCGGTGGGGAAACGCAAAATCTCGATCAGCCCGGCAGAGTAAACAAAGACGCTCCGCGACAGCGACGATCAGCATCGGGAGCCAGTTCGCGGCCGAACGAAGCAGACGTGTTATCGCCGCCCGCGGTCGAGCGCAAATCCGGCGAAGTGAAACTCGACGAGCACATGAGATCGACCGATCGTGCGGAGAAGTCGCGCTCGTTGAGCCGTCGCGCGAGTGGGGGCCAGGCTGCATTGGCCCAACAACGTGGCCGGTACACGCGCGCAGTCACATTCAAAAGCGCGGGCGCTCGCATCGCTCTCGACGCGACCTTGCGCGCGCTCGTGAGCTCCGAAAAACGATTGGCGCCCGTCAGCGCGCAAGCTTTGCGCTACAAGCTGCTCAAACACAAGCAGGGCACCTTGTTTGTTTTTGCGATCGATGCGTCAGGCAGCATGGCTGCCAACCGGATCGCGCGGGCGAAGAGCACGATCCTCAAGTTGCTGAGGAAGTCGTACCTGAATCGAGACAGTGTGGCGATTGTTTCTTTTCACGGCACGACTGCGAACGTCGATTTACCTCCGTCGCGAAGTATTCTGCGTGCGCGGCGTGTACTCGACTCGTTGCGAATGGGTGGGAGCACGCCGCTCGGGTTAGGACTCGTGACGACGATCGAGTTGTTGCAGCTCGTCGGGAACAAATTCGGCGAGACGGTGGTGTTGCTCTTTACTGATGGTCGTTCGAATGTGCCGCTCAGGCGCGGCGGCCTGAATCTGCGAGCGTTCCGGCAAGTCAAGATCGAATCGGAGCTGAGAGAGCTGACGGTCGCGCTCCACCGCACGAAAGCCCGCGTAGTTGTTGTAGACACACAAAGAGAATTCGAGTCCGCCGAAGAGACGCGGCGGCTGGCGAGTATTCTGAACGCGCGGTTTGTAAAAATCGCGCCCGCTGTTTAAAGAAGAACGTCTCACGCAACGGCGCAGCGGCTTTCTTTGCGCCGTTGCGCCGCTGCGTGAGAAATTTCCTTAATGCCGAACGACCCCTATAACGATCGCGACGCGAAAGTCTTCGCGCTTTACGAGCAGCTCGTTGAGATCGAGCAACGGTTGATACCGACCGGCCTGCACGTCTTCGGCCGTCCGTCATCCGCCGGCGAGAAAACGGATCTGCTGAAGATGATCGCGTCCTTCGATCGTCCGGAAGCTGGTGCTCGCGCAATACCTGAAGAATTGCTCGACGACGCGGTGCGTGAGTTTCTGGAGAACGGTACCGACGCGGCCGTGAGACTAACCGGCGAAGGCTCACGGCCTGTCTTCAATTTACTCGAGACTGTCTGCACCAAACTTCAATCTAATAACGAGATCGATTCACTCGTGCGCGCCCTGCGCGGCGAGTTTATCGAGCCCGGTCCCGGCGCGGACATCATCCAAAATCCCGACATCCTTCCCACCGGCCGAAACACACACGCGATCAATCCGTACGGCGTGCCCTCCGCCGCGGCATTTGCGCGTAGCGAGGCGGTCGCAACTAGCCTGCTTGATCGATACAAGAACGAGAACGGCCGCTACCCCGAAGCGATGGCGCTCGTTCTCTGGGGACTCGATAACATCAAGACGCAGGGCGAAGGCGTGGCCCAGGCGCTCTGGCTACTCGGCACGCGTCCAGTGCGCGACGCACTTAATAGGACCACGAGCGTCGAGGCAATTCCGCTGGCTGAGCTCGGCCGGCCGCGTATCGACGTTGTGATGACCGTCTCCGGCATCTTTCGCGATCTGTTCAGCCCGACTGTGCAACTGCTCGATAAAGCCGTCCGTCTCGTGGCCCAACTCGACGAGCCGCTCGAGCTCAACTACGTCCGCAAACACGTCATGCAGCAGGTGGACGAAACGCGTTGCGATCTTGATGATGCGGCGGTCCGTGTGTTTTCGAATGCGCCGGGAAACTACGGCACAAACGTAAACTTCATGGTGATGGATTCGCAGTGGGAACGCGAAGAAACGCTCGGCGATCTCTTCGTAACGCGCAAGTGTTTTGCGTACGGGCGCGATTCAAAAGGACGCGGCTTTGAAGGAAGGGAAGCACGCGTCGCGATGGACCGCGCGCTCTCGCGTGTCGAGGCGACGTACCAGAACATCGACACGTTCGAGATCGGGTTGACCGATGTGGACCACTATTTTGAGTATCTCGGTGGTGTGTCGAAGGCGGTGGAGAAGCGAGCGAAGGCACGGCCTGCGATCTATTTGTCTGACAGTTTGTCGCGTGAAGTGAAGATCCGATCGTTGGAAGAGACGGTGCGATTGGAGACGCGGGCCAAGACGCTCAATCCGAAGTGGTATGAAGGGATGTTGAAGCATGGATTTCGAGGCGTGGCGGAGATCGAGAACCATGTGTCGAACACGTTTGGATGGAGCGCGACGGCGGATGCGGTCGATGATTGGGTTTACACGGAAGTGGCGAACACGTTTCTGTTTGACGAGCAGATGCTGGAGCGTTTGCGCGATCTAAATCCGCACTCGGCGCACTTGCTCGCGCAAAGATTGCTGGAGGCGAACGGGCGCGGCTACTGGGAGGTTGATGCGAGCGTGGTTGATAGGCTGAGGGAGATCTCTCGAAATCTGGAAGACCAGCTTGAAGGGGTAACGTAGTTGGAGACAGGATTACAGGATTTGCAGGATGTGCAAGATAAATCCTGTGAATCCTGAAAATCCTGAAATCCTGTCCAATGAATATCACTGTTCTCTACGTCGGCTCGAGTTTGTTAGCGCCTCTGAAGTCCGCGGAACGCGAGATCAATCGTGTGCACAAACTCGAACTGCGCGTAGCGGCGTACAACTTCGGCTCACCGCTCAGCGATAGTGAATGGGGCGAGGTTGAGCGGGATTTGCAGGAGTCGGATATCGTTTTTGTCATTCACGTGATGGATGGTGAGAATGCGACGCGCCTCGTTTCCGCGCTCGATCGAATCAATAACGATGCAGTGATCGTCATTAATTGTATGCCCGAGCTCATGCGGCGGACGCGCATGGGACGTCTCGATATCTCGACGCTCGGCAAACAAAATGGCAAAGGCGGGAAACTGCTGCGCTCCGTCGGTTCGTGGGTTGGCAATCACGCGCGTCGTGGTAAATCTCAGGATAAACACACGCAGTATCTGAAACTCGTCGACCGCCTGCCGGGGATTCTGAAGTTTGTGCCGACAGCGGGCGCGCTAACGGACGCGAAGAATTACCTGTATCTCTTCTGTTACTTCCTCCAACCGACGCCGAAGAATATCCAGTCGATGCTGCTCTACTCGCTCACGCATTACGTTCGCGATGAGCGATTGAAGAGGATCCGCGTACCGAAACCCGAGCAGATGCCGTCTGTCGCGATCTATCACCCGAACGCACCGGCGCTGTTTCAATCATTCGCTGAATATCGCAAGTGGTATCGCAAGTCACTCGATCCCGATAAGACGATCGGCCTGTTGCTGATGCGTCCGCAAGTGATCAGCAAGACGACAAAACACTACGACGCGCTCATCAATGCGATTGAAGCAGAAGGACTCAGCGTCGTCCCCGCGATTGCGACCCTCATGGACAATCGGGAAGCGGTCTCGAAGTTTTTTGTTGAGAACGAAAAAGCGCGCGTCAGTCAGATCGTTTCGCTCACCGGATTCAGTTTTGTCGGTGGTCCGGCGATGAACGACAGCGCCGCCGCGTCTGAGTTTTTGCGCGAGTTGAATCTTCCTTACCGCTCGGCCGTGAGTCTCGACACGCAAACAATCGAAGCATGGTCCGATTCGCAGACCGGTCTCAATCCGGTCCAGGCAGGCATGCAGATCGCGATTCCCGAGATCGACGGCGCAACAGAACCGTTCATCTACGGCGGCATTCCGACGCGTGGACAGGAACCCGTCGCGCTCGATGATCGTTGCCATTTATTTGCCCGACGCCTGAAGCGCTGGCACACGCTACAGACTACTCCTCGCCAACACGTGAAGCTCGCGATCGTGTTGTTCTGCTTCCCAGCCAACAAGGGTAACATCGGCACTGCCGCAGACCTCGACGTTTTTCCCGGTGTGTTCGACGTGCTCAAGCGCCTTGCTGCTGAAGGCTATCAAATTAGGCTTCCCGATTCTGCCGACAGCCTGCGCGATAGAGTCAATGACAACACCGCATATCGCATGAACGTTCAGGAGTACCGACGTCTCTGCCCTTATGTGAGGGAAGTCGAGAACGACTGGGGCACAGCGCCAGGCGGGATCAATACATTCGGTAAGGAATTATTAATTCAAGGACTGCAATTAGGAAACGTGTTCATCGGCGTCCAGCCGACGTTCGGATTTGAAGGCGACCCGATGCGACTGATGATGGCGCGCGGTGGCTCGCCGCATCACGGCTTCATGGCCTTTTATACTTTCCTGTCAAAAGTCTTCAACGCTGACGGCGTGATTCACTTCGGCACACACGGCGCGCTGGAATTTATGCCGGGCAAACAGATCGGACTCTCAGGCGAATGCTGGCCGGATCGTTTGATCGGCGAGCTACCAAACTTTTACATCTATAGCGTCAACAACCCCTCCGAAGGCTCTATCGCAAAGCGCCGCTCCTACGCCGAGCTGATTTCCTATCTCACACCGCCGATCGAGAACGCCGGATTGTACAAAGAACTCGCCGGACTCAAAGATCTCGTTATGGCATATCGCCAATCAACCAACGAATCCGAGCGCGATCGGCTTTATCAATCCATCGAAGAGCTAAGCCAACAAACTCATTTTTAACCGCGGATTACACAGATCGCATCCGTTTAATCCGCGTTCTAAATTCCTCCGGACTTACGCGATGTATGAAGGACTCAACACCGTCAATCGCGATCACGGGAATATCGTACTTATATTTTCTGAGTAGCTCATCATCAGATTCGATATTCACCTCTTCGAGCGTGAACTGATCGTTGCAGCCAGCCCTCAGGATTGCGGCCTTCGCCTCATCGCACAGATGGCATCCCGGACGCGAGTAGATAGTTACATGAAGTTTCGACATCGGGTAGTGCTCTATTATAGTGTTGCTTGGTGTGGGGTTGACCGATGGCACAGATTTCGCAGGATAGAAAGTCTTTTGACAACTTTATATTTTTCAATTGAAACTAGACTAAAGTGTCGGTTTCTTGTTGACAATAATTACGTTGTAGACAATTATTATTTGACAGTTGTCAAGTGTTTTTCTTGAAATAGAAAGGGGCCGGTTGCCCGGCCCGGTAATTCACCCGAAGGTTACAGGTTCTTTGAATCAGGTTTTAGGGCTCGCGCCCTAACATGGTAAGACCACAATCGTTAGGCCATCTTTCGATAACTTAACGATTACCCACAAGCGACGCGGAATTCGCAGGCTGAACACCATTTCCACGTTGCTCCTTTCTTTTTCAAATGTCGGCCCTTGATGTTGATCGCATCTTGGGCCGATTGGCTTTTTAGCCAACGGAACGGGAAGAAAGGTAAACCCAAATTCGAGAACTCTGCGGTATTAACATAGAAAGCGAGAATCGATCAAGCTAATACCTTGCGTAAATTTTCACATTTCCTCGGTCGGTGCCGGATCAACAACCGACGTTGCTTCCATCACAACTAAGCTGTTTTCGATCTGCCGTTTGAGCAGTTCATACTCGGCGCGAGTCATAACGGAAGGGACGTACAAGACCGCTTCCTGCTCTTTGGATAGGTACAGGGGATAGGGCCGCTGGCCGACAGGCGGCTTCGGTGCCTGAAACTGAGTGGGGGGCGGTGTTTGCTGGTGCATCGGCGGTTTAGTTCCTCTCGGCGGCAAGACTTCATCCTGATCAGAACGCCCGCCATTGTAGTCCCCTTCCTGCGGATTCACAATAGCTATTGTTCGCCGTAGCACCTTAATAAATTCTTCTGCACTGTCCCGGTTGAATTTCTCTTCCAAAACCAAATAGCTTCTAAGCGTTGTATCAGAAGGGAGTTCGCCCTTGTAGTGTTGCAGTACCTTCGCGATCATTGCGGGACTTAACGCCGCTTCTTTTATCAATTGCTGCCGTTCGGCAGAGTCTTCAGGAAGCTCAATTATGCGGAAAGCGGTATCTGAAACCTTGTACTTGCCGCCACTGGAGTCCAACAGTCCGTACTGCCCAAGAGACGCCACGATACGCGCGCTACGACCGCCCCTCTTTTCCTTTACCTTGTAGCCCATGTGCTCTAAAACAGCAGCAAGAGTAGTCAAAGCGCGCTTATCCTTGCCGTATATGGCGTTTACCTTCGTCAGCGCATCATCTATAGCAATAATCGGGTAGCGAGGGCTGCGCGTCCGTTTGGCGTCCGCATCCGCCTCGTTCTTAGTTCCGGCCATTAGTCTTTACCTCCGGGTGGTACAGTAAGCTTAGTCCCGCTCACTGTCAAGAACTATTTTGTCCCCGAGCCGAAAATAGTCCTTGCTTTAGTCCCGGCATGTAGTACAATGGCCGCGTTAAAAATAAAAGCCTCGCCAGTGCTTCTAACACCGACGAGGCTATTGAAAACTCAAACGCGATTGCTCGCATTCAAGCTTCTGGTAAAAGTCATTGTGAGCCTAATCGCAGAAAGACGCAAGGCTCATAATGACCTGTCATAACTGCCAGATCGCCGCGAAGAAATTCGGCAAAGACCGCAAAGGCAATCAGCGTTACAAATGCAATCAATGTCGCCGGACCTTTCAGGAATTGAAAGAGAAGCCGCTGGGCATCATGCGAATCTCACTCGACAAGGCTGAGACGATCCTCAAACTGATGCTCGAAGGAATGTCGATCCGTTCTATCCAGCGAATCACCGGAGCGCATCAGGAGACGATCCTGGATTTGCTTGTGATCGCTGGCGAGAAATGCGAGCGCATTATGAACGCGAAGATCAAAGGCATCGCAGTTAAGGATGTTGAGGCCGATGAAATCTGGGGCTTTGTGCAGTGCAAGAATCGCCACAAACTACATAACGGAATAACCGATCCGACCGTTGGCGATGCTTATACTTTTGTCGGTATTGAGCGCAACACCAAACTCGTTTTGGCATGGCATCTAGGCGAGCGCGATATGGTCCATACTGAGGCTTTCACCGAGAAATTGAACTATGCCACGTCCGGCCACTTTCAACTGACTACCGATGGTTGGAAGCCCTACGAAAACGCAGTGTCATATTCACTCGGCACTCGCGTTGACTTCGCAATGCTAGTCAAGATTTACGGCAAGAACGACGTAGAGGGCGAACGCAAGTATTCGCCACCGGAGGTGGTGGAAACAACTACGAGGACCGTTATCGGCAACCCTGACCCCCACAGAATATGCACTTCAATTGTTGAGCGTTCGAATCTCAGCATCCGCACAAGTGTACGCAGACTTACCCGATTGACGAATGCTTTCAGTAAGAAGTGGGAAAACTTGCATGCAATGATGTCGCTTTATTTTTGCTGGTACAATTTCTGCCGCATTCACTCTTCGATCCGCTGCACTCCCGCGATGGAAAGCGGTATTACTGCTACCGTGTGGACTCTGAAAGACCTGCTCACCGCATAACAAAAGGGCCGACGAATCGGCCCTATCGTTTACCTCATTTCAACAAACGGATCAGAGTGGTTTGATACCCAATGCGCTTAGCATCTGTTCCTCTTCAAACGTGAGACTGGCATCCACGTATCTGAGAAACAGATCAAACGAACCTCTGTGAAACGCAGTGTAGGGAAACAATGTTTCCAGCGCGGCGTCCAGTGCCTCCATAGCTGGACGGCACTTGATCATCTGGCTATCGAGATTCGTTTTCAGTACCCCTACATTCAAGGCCAGTAGGAGTGCTGCGTGGGAATGTTCCGCGTAGGGCTTGAGGGCTATTTCCCAATCATCACAATCCAAATCAAGCCCGATAGGTCGGTTGTTAGTGTGGTCTGTGTTAGGATTTTCTGGCATGGTCGATTTCCTCTCATACAGGATTCGGCTGTGTAGGGCTGGCAGGTGTTCACGCGCCTGTCAGTCCGCGCCGTTGTTGGCGCATCGTATCACCGAAGAGACGCAAGGGAATCGGTCAAGTAGCAACAACACACTAACAGAGCATTACCCGACATCGATACTTCTTGCCAGAAGTTCAGGAAATTATGTATAAGTAACGTCGCCGACCATATTATATTTTGTTTTTGTTAGGTGCGGCGCTCTTCATGTTTAAGCTAATAATTCGTTTTACTGCGCAGAGAGGAATCCCTGTAGGTGAAGTTGTATAAGTAGCTCTCTGTAGGTAAAGTCGAAGTGTACCCGCGGAAGTTCGCACACCTGGCAATTCGGAATTGATTTAGACGGAGGTCTGGACTTGGATAGTCAAGCCGATCAGTTGTCTGCCCCAAGTGTAAGTGGTGGCGTAACAGCGCCACCGCGCGCCGCAGCGGCGCCGGCCAAACCTGCGGCCCCTGCTGCCGTGGTGGAAACGAGCTCCGATCCTCCGGTTAACAAGATGCGACGCCGCATCGTGTGGACCGCCGTCGCCACCTCACTCACGACGTTCTTCCTGATGTTCGTGCGGTTCTTCCTGCCACGCTCGATTCTCGAACCTTCCAGCACCTTTCGTATCGGGCCGCCCGCCGATTACGCGATCGGTGTCGACACCAAATGGCAGCAACAGTATCGCATCTGGGTGACGAGAACGTCTGACAGGCTCTTCGTCATCTACGCGCGCTGCACGCATCTCGGCTGCACGCCCGACTGGAAGGCCAGTGAAAATAAATTCAAATGCCCGTGCCATGGCAGTGGCTACGATAGTGAAGGCGTTAACTTCGAAGGACCCGCGCCGCGACCGATGGATCGCGCGAAGGTAAGTCTCGACGCTGAAGGACAAATTCTCGTCGATGTCGGCACGCTCTTCGAGTGGCCAAAAGGCGAAAAGGGCCATTTCGACGATCCCGGCGCTTTTATTAGCGTCTAGCAACGGATTGGAACCGGATGGATAACGATCCAAAAGACAAAAAACAGCTCACGACCGGCGAAGAAGGCGACAAGCGCAGCATGCTTGATCGCGTGAAGGAAACCGGCGGCTCGCTGAAAGAGCGCGCGATCGAAGAGGCGAAGGAGTACAAAGATCCGCAGGACACGCAGCTCTGGAAGTCGATCTTCCGCGTCTCGCACGATCGCTCCGACCCGCGCAACCGCTCGCTCGCGATTCTTTCAAACGTCTTCCTGCACCTGCATCCCGCGAAGATCAATCGCGACGCGGTGCGTTACCCGTTCACGTGGGGCATGGGCGGCATCACGTTCTACCTGTTCATCGTGCTGACGTTCACCGGGGTGTTGCTGATGTTTTACTACCACCCCACGAAGGCCGACGCCTTTCGCGACATTCTCTATCTCGAGCACGATGTGCCGTTCGGAAAATTGCTGCGCAACATGCACCGCTGGGCCGCGCACTTGATGGTGATCACGACGTGGCTGCACATGTTTCGCGTCGTGTTGACGGGATCTTACAAGCGGCCACGCGAGTTTAACTGGTGCGTCGGCGTGGTGTTGCTCGTGTTGACGCTGCTTTTGTCGTTCACGGGTTACCTGCTGCCGGACGATCAGCTCGGTTTCTGGGCGGTAACAGTGGGAACAAACATGGCGCGCGCGACGCCGATGCTCGGGCACGAAGGTCCTTTCGGGCCGCAGTTAGGTTTGACTGCTTACAACGACGTGCGCTTTGGACTGCTCGGCGGATCGATCGTCGACTCGAATGCGTTGTTGCGCTCGTACATCTGGCACTGCATCGGCATTCCGCTGGTCGCGTCAATATTTATGGCAGTCCATTTCTGGCGCATCAGGAAAGACGGAGGCATCTCCGGCCCGGCGCCGGTGATGCTCGAATCAGAGATCAAAGCGGTAGCTAAGAAGAAGTGAAAAGCATTTCTCCCGCAGCGGCGCAACGGCGCAGCGGGAGTATCAGAAGATCTACGTTGCGTCGTTGCGCCGCTGCGGGGGGAACTTTCTCGGAAGAACTGACATGCGAAGATTCATCAACAAGTGGACCATTCTCGGAGTGCTCCTGGTGATCGTCGCGCTCTGGGCGATTAACGTTCACGATTGGCACCAGTTGTGGACCATCTCGTCGGCCCCGGATAACGTGCCGATCGTCGCGATGCTCTTTCTCGTACCGTTCTTCACCTGGATGGGCATCAGGCAGGCAATCGCCAACGATCAACTGATCGAAGAGCTCGAAGCCGATCCCAAAGTGGCGAAGACGCACCATCGCAAAGTCGAGCCGTGGAGACCAGGTTGGGCGCGAGAGCTGCACGTTTGGCCCTACCTTGTCCGCATTGAATTTTTGGCCACCGTGATCGTTACGGTGGTTCTTTTTATTTGGTCCATCACCCTCATGGCGCCGCTCGAAGAGCCTGCAAATCCCAACCTGACGATGAATCCGTCGAAAGCGCCGTGGTACTTCCTCGGCCTGCAGGAAATGCTCGTCTACTTCGATCCGTGGATCGCGGGCGTCGTGATGCCGTCGATCATCATGGTCGGTTTGATGGTCTTTCCGTACGTCGACTCGAACCCACTCGGCAACGGCTATTACACGCTGCGGCAACGACGCTTTTCATTGCTGATGTTTGGCTGGGGCTTTTTGATGTGGATCCTTCTGATCGTGATCGGCACGTTTATTCGTGGGCCGGGCTGGATCTGGTTCTGGCCGGGACAGACGTGGGATCACAACGCCGTCGTGTTCGACAAGAACGTCGACCTGCACGATCTGCTGGCAGTAAAGCTTCACCTACCGTTCCTGGCGATGAACCCGTTTAAGTTTATCTTCGGTTTTATCGTGGTCAGCGGGTTCTACCTGGTGGGCGCGCTCTTCTTTCATTGGCTGATGACGGTGGATTTCAGCAAGCTCAGGTGGAATCGTCTATTTCCGAAAAACGAATTCGAGCAGAAGCTTCTGGCGCGCACCAGCCTGCTGCAATACGTGACGTTTCAGTTTTTCGCGGTGAGCGTGCTCTTAGCATTGCCAGTGAAACTGTTTTTGCGACTGGTTTTTACAATCAAGTATGTGTGGGTAACTCCCTGGTTCAACATATGAGGAGCGTGGAGGGAAAGTCATAGTGGCTGAATCGACGGAGCCTCGCGAGTCATTAATTAAAAGGGAAGATCTACCGGCAGCGGATCCGATTGCCAGCAAGTCGACCAGCGGCTGGATGCTGGTGTGCGCGCTGCTGCTCACGATTTCCATTGCGTGGGCGCTTTACGACGAAGCGTTTGGACAGCGGCCGTGGAAGGGAATGCAGCGCGAGTTTGTCGCTCGCTACACGCGCTATCTCGACAGCATTAAAAACGACGCCGGCAAGAGCGAGACGGAAGTCAAAGAAAGTCCCGAGTATCAGCAACTGGAAGCCGATGAAAAAGCGGCGCGCGATCAGGTTCAGCCGGAGGTTGATCAAATCACGGCGGACGTGAGTCGCGTGCAGGCCAAGCTCGACGCGATCACCGACACGTTCCAAAACCAGCGCGGCCGCCTTACTGTCATCAATTACAACGTCGAAACTACTGACGGCAAAGCGAAGCAACGCTGGCGCGACGCGGCAACGGCCAAGAGAGCGGAGCAAGTAACTGTCGAGCTGCCTTCTGATGACGGAAAATCAGTCGATAAAAAGAAACTCAACTACGCTGAGCTGGAAGGACTTTACAATCAGCTTCGCGACCAAAAGGCGAACGCGCTTGGCAAAAAAGCCGAGCTGTTGAAGACGCCGTCCGAGCTGGCGAAGAAACGTGACGACTATTTGAAGAACCACCTGGTCGGTCTTGGGCCAGCCGCTATCGAAGGTCTGAAGACCAAGATGGCGAACTACGATTACTCGATCCTGGGCCATCAGATCAGTGTCAACGCTTACAACATCGTCGACCGCTGCGAAGTCTGTCACGCGGGCATTCGCGAGCCACTCGAGCTAACGCCGGCGAGTCTGACGGCTAAGAACGGCAAAGAAGACGAGCTGTCGCGTGCGTTTGTCAGCCATCCGAATAAGGAAATTCTTCAGCTACACAATCCCGAGAAGTTTGGTTGCGCGAGTTGTCACTGGGGCAACGGTCGCGCAACGACGAGCGAGTTGAAAGGACACGGGCAGAATCGTTTCTGGCTGTGGCCCATGTTCGAGAAAGAGAACACGGAAGCCGGCTGCCAGCAGTGTCACCAGAAAGATCGCGTGACGCAGGGCGCGGAGACTCTGAATCTTGGTCGCGATCTGTTCGCACAGCGCGGCTGCATGGGTTGTCATCGCTATGAAGGTTTCGATCGCGAGAACGATGCGCTTGCGTCTACGCGCCAGCAGATCGGACAGCTCCAGGATCAGGTGACCGCGAACGAAAAGCAGATTCTCGCCGATACGAAGGCGACGGGATCGGACAAGGTAACCGAGGACGAGGTCAAGAAGTTGCTCGCGCATGCCGAGAGTTTGCGCGTGACGAACAGTTTGCTCGCAGCCCGTGTGGACCAGCTAAACCTGCAGGCGAAGTATCAGATGCAGGACGTGAAGAAAGTTGGACCAAACCTCAAAGACGTTCGCGTCAAGCTGCGTAAAGAATGGATACCGGTCTGGCTTGAAAACCCGCAGGGCTTCCGTCCGGGAACCAAGATGCCGACGTTCTGGCGCTTCGGTAGTTTCCCGGAAAACTATGACCACGCGCCCGCGGCGCACATGCGCGACAAGGATAGCGCCGAGCAGATCCAGGCGATTGCTGCTTATCTCTGGCAGGACAGTTTCGATAACAAACTCCCGACGCAGCCACAGGGCAATGCCGGCCACGGCAAAGAGCTTTTTGAAAGTCGCGGCTGTCTTGCCTGTCACTCGATTGGCGAAGGCGACAGCAAGATCGGCGGTGAGTTCGCCGCGAACCTCTCACGCGTCGGCGAAAAAGCAAACTTCGATTACATCGTGCGCTGGATTCACAATCCACGCGAGCGTGTGGCGCCTTATTGTCCCAAAGAAAAACGCGACCTGACGCCGGACGATTACGCGAAGAAAGGCTTGCCGTTCCAGTTTGATACTGAGCTGCACTCGCGCTGCCCGAACGACGGCGCCGAGCTGCAAGTGCAGAACATGACGGTGATGCCGAACTTCCGCCTCTCGGAGCAGGACGCGCGCGACATCGCCACTTATCTCTTCTCGCTCTCGTCGCCGCCGAGTTATGCGGCCGCTGCGTTTATGGACGATCCGCAGTTGAAGGATAAGGGCAAGGAGTTGATCAAGCAGTACGGCTGCGCGGGTTGTCACGAGATCAGGGGCTTTGAAGAAGAGCAGCGCATCGGTAAAGAGTTGACCGTTGAAGGCGCGACTCCGATCGAGCGTCTCGACTTCGCGCTCCAGACGAAGCGCGCGGAAGAGGGTCAGGATCCGTTGAAGCTGCGTGAGGAGAAGAAAGAAGAGAAGCCCTGGTACAACCACAAGGGTTTCTTCGAACACAAGATCACGCAGCCCTCGATCTACGACGAAGGTAAAGAGAAGGATCCGAAAGACCGCCTGCGCATGCCGCAGCCGTATCTGAAGCCGGAGTGGCGCACTGCGCTGACAACGTTCCTGCTGGGCAGCGTCGGTGCTGAAGGATCGAACGTGCCGAGCACGTTGTTCTTCAATCCGCAGGACCAGCGCCGACAGGACATTCAAAACGGCTGGTGGGTGGTCAAGAAGTATAACTGCATGGGTTGTCACCAGCTTCAGGTCGGACAGCGATCGGTGGTGATGGACTTGCCGTTCTACCAGACGCCGGAAGGCAAGGATCTCTTGCCGCCGCGACTGACGAGTGAAGGCGCGCGTGTCGATCCGACGTGGCTTTTGCGGTTCCTGCACGATCCGTCGTTGAGTGGCGAGAAGACGCCGGAGCAGGCACAACAGATCGCGGCGTTGCCATCGCCGAGTCCGCAGGCGACGAGTTCGCCGCAGCCAGGCGCCAGTCCGGCAGTGACGGGCCACTTGTTGCCGCAACCCGGATTGGATCGCAACGGCGTGCGTCCGTATCTAAACTTCCGCATGCCGACGTTCAACTTCTCGCCGAACGAGTTGCAGATACTCGTGCGGTTCTTCATGGCGATGTCTGGCCAGCAGGATCCGTATATCAAGGAGCCGCTGCAGCCGTTGACGGCGCAGGAGCGAGTGCTGGCGCGGCAGTTGTTTACGTCCGGAACGCCGTGTTTGAAGTGTCACATCACGGGCGATCCATCGCGTGACGCGAAGGCGATTGCGCCAAACTTCCTTTTGGCGTCTGAACGTTTGAAGCCTGATTGGACGTTCCGCTGGTTGCTGGATCCGTCGCAGATTAGTCCGGGAACGGCGATGCCGACTGGACTGTTCCGCAAGGAAGGCGATCATTGGGTAGCGAATCTGGCGACGTTACCACCGGCCGCGACGGGCTACGACCACGATCACGCGCAATTGCTGGTGCGCTACATGTTTCTGATGAGTCCGGATGAGCAGCGACAGTTGCTGGCAGCCGGCCCGGCGACAACAGCCGCGCCGACAGCAGCTACGACGCAAAATCACGCGCGCGCGAAAAGGAAATCAAATCACGTGCGCATTCGCAGGCGCGCGGCGCTGGGAACGTACGCAGCCCGGCTTATTAGATCGGAGTAAACAACAGAACCGAGCGCGGTAGCGCCGGGTAAATTCTATCGAGTTGCGCGGCAATTGAAGTTGACCCGGCGCTACCGCGCTCGGTTCTGTTAATGCACGGCTTCCGTGCTACAGTTGATGCGAAAGTTATCTTAGTTTGGAGGAGTTGATCATGAATAAGCAGACAAAGGTCTGGCTTGTGTTATCGATTGCACTGTCTCTGCTAGTTCTTGGTGCCGCCTGTGGTGGTGGTACGAACACGAATACTGCCACCTCAAATACTAACGGCGGCGCAGCCGAAGGACCTTACAGCGGCCCGACGGGAACCATTACCGGCGTAATCTCATTTAACGGCACGCCCCCCGCCCCGAGGAAGATCGACACGACCGCCGACCCGGTCTGCGGCCAGAAGAATCCGAATTTGATGACCGACGACACGATCGTGAAAGACGGCAAACTCGCCAACACGTTCGTCTACGTCAAGGAAGGCTCCGTCCAGGGCGGCAAGAAGATTGGCGACTATAGCTGGCCGACGCCTGCGACTGCCGCCAAGCTCGATCAGAATGGTTGCCATTATGCGCCACACGTCCTCGGCGTTCAGGTCAATCAAAAAATCGACATTACCAATAGTGACGCGACGCAGCACAACATCCACTGGACACCAAAGCTGAATCCGGAATGGAACCAGTCGCAGGCCAACGGCGCGCCTCCGATCGAGAAGAGCTTCTCGCGCGCGGAAGTGCTGGTTCCGGTGAAATGCAACCAGCATCCGTGGATGAAGGGTTACATCGGCGTGTTGAAGCACCCGCTCTTCGCAGTGAGCAGCGACACGGGCGCATTCGAGATCAAGGGCGTTCCGCCGGGCACGTACACCGTCGTCGCATGGAGAGAAGGCGGCGCGAACGGTGAAGAGAAGACGATGCAAGTGACCGTACCGGCGAACGGCAGCGCGAAAGCTGACTTTGCGTTCGGTGCCGCGGCCACAAGCTCGACGAAGCCGTCGTTGGAGATGATGCCGGCGCTCGTAATTCCGTCGTCGGGGCACAGTCACTAGGTTGTTTGAAAGCAGATCTCACGCGGCGGCGCAACGTCGCAACGCTTTCTTTGCGCCGCTGCGCCGTTGCGGGAGACTGCTTTTCTTGAAATACACGAATGAACCGGGGTCTTAATCGATTTGCCATCTTCGTCGCTTGCGCGACGTTTTTCTTAATTATCGCGGGTGCCCTCGTCACCAGTCACGACGCTGGATTGGCGACCAACGACTGGCCGCTTTCAAACGGGCAGGTCTTTCCAAAGATGGTCGGTAACCTGTTCTGGGAACATGGTCACCGGATGGTCGCGACTACCGTCGGCATGCTGACGATAGTCTTGATGTTCTACATCCTTGCGAAAGAGAAGCGTGATTGGGTGCGCAAGCTCGGCATCTTCGCGTTGCTGGCCGTGATTGCGCAGGGATTGCTCGGCGGTCTGACCGTGAAACTGATGCTGCCGCTCGCTGTCTCGTCTGCTCATGCGACGCTAGCGCAGCTCTTCTTTTGTACCACAGTGAGTCTCGCGGTTTTCACGTCGCGAAGCTGGATGGAAGCGAGGCCGTTGCCGGAAGAAGAGAAGGGAATGCCGCTGCGATACCTTTGCACGGCGGCGCTCGTCACGATCTTTCTACAGTTGATTATCGGAGCGACCTTGCGGCATTCGGCAACGTGGGACCAGCAACTACCGACCGCGTTGGTGCTGACGCACATCGGCGGCGCGCTTGCGGTGACGATCACGCTCGGCATGGCGGTGCGTGTTGTTTTGCAACGGCACAAGGATGAGAAGTTTCTGACGCGCCCGGCATTGATAGCGCTGTTGTTGTTGGCGGTGCAGTTGTCACTCGGGATCGCGGCTTACATCACGCGCCTGGGATCGCCGAACGATCCGCAGCCGTTGAACCCGATGATCTCGATCACCGTGGCGCATGTGGCATGTGGCGCGCTCGTATTTGTAAGCACGATTATTTTGACACTGCGGACGTACCGAGTTCTACCGGCGCGTCCGGCATTACGCGAGTCGTTTTTACAAGATTACAGGATTAGACAAGATTTACATGTTAATCCTGAATAATCACGTGAATCCTGTAAAAGATTGTCTTTATGGAAGAGTTTGCAATTGATTTGCGCAGTTCGGCGGTCGCGGTGGTTGAGCGGCAACGTTTGTCGTTCCGTGAGCGCGTCGCGGCTTACGTCGATCTCACCAAGCCACGCATCACGTTTCTGATCGTGCTGACGTCCGCGGCGGGTTTCGCGCTCGCCTCGCGCGGCGCGATCGACTATGTCGCAATGTTCCGGGCGCTGCTCGGTATTGCTCTCTTGTCATCAGGCATCGCCACGCTGAATCAGTACGCCGAGCGCGATCTCGATGGCCTGATGCGTCGCACCGCAAATCGTCCACTGCCGTCAGGCAAACTCGCGCCGTGGGAAGCACTCGCCTTCGGCGCCGGCATCACGATACTCGCGGAGATCTACCTGCTCGTGCTCGTCAATCCACTGAGCGCGCTGCTCGGACTGACAGTGATCGCTGGCTACGTCTTCGCTTACACGCCTTTGAAAACGCGGACGACGTTATCAACACTCGTCGGCGCATTTCCCGGCGCAGTGCCGCCGCTGATCGGCTGGACCGCCGCGCGCGGCACCATCAGTCTCGAAGGCTGGATACTCTTTGCGATTCTCTTTCTCTGGCAGTTTCCACACTTTCTGGCAATCGCGTGGATGTATCGCGAAGACTACGGCCGCGCCGGCATCCTGATGCTGCCCGTCGTCGAGCCAGACGGCCGCGTCACCGCGCAACAGATCGTAGTCTACACACTGATGCTTTTGCCGGTCAGCCTGCTGCCGACGGTGATGGGAATGTCAGGACGGATTTACTTCGTGGGAGCAATCGTGCTCGGATTGCTGTTTCTCTATAGCAGCATACGAGCAGCATTTTCGATGTCACGACAACAAGCGCGGCGCTTGCTTTTGGCGTCAGTACTCTACTTGCCGCTGCTGTTTCTCTTGATGGTTTTGAATAGATAGGCCGCAGCTTAATTACAGATCTGAACTAATCAAAAGGAGATCGTAACCGATGGGACGAGTTCTTGCGGTTATTATCTGGATTATCACACTGCTCTCAGTGCTACTTTTCGTGGCCGGTAAGTGGTGGTTTCCAGAGGCTATTTCCGAGCATGCTCCAGCCCTCGATCGCCAGTTTTTGATCACGATAGTGGTCGTCGGAATTGCCTTCACGGCTGCACAAATCGGTCTCGGCTGGATGGTCTGGAAGTATCGCGACACCGGATCGAGGAGCGATCGCGCCACTTATTCGCACGGCAGCAATCGGCTCGAAGTGCTTTGGACCATTATCACCGCCGTGATTTTCATTACACTCGGCTTGATGGGCCAGAGCGTTTGGGCGTCGCTGAGATTGCACGACGCACCGGCTGGTTCCTATTCGGTTGAAGTCGTCGCGCAGCAGTTTCAATGGAACTTCCACTACGCGGGCAAAGACGGGAAGTACGGTCGCACCGATCCGCAGCTCATCGACGATAGCGCGCTGAACTTCGTCGGTCTCGATTCGTCAGATCCGGCGTCAGCGGACGACTCGGTGACGACGTCGCTGGTGATTCCAGTCAATCGTCCGGTCGAGCTCCGGCTGCGCTCGAAAGACGTGATTCACAATTTCTGGGTACCGCAACTGCGCTTCAAACAGGACCTGGTTCCGGGCATGGAGATCAAGGTCCACTTCACTGCGAACAAAGTCGGAAAGTACGAGCTGGCGTGTGCAGAGCTGTGTGGGCAGCTTCACTTCAAGATGAGAAGCTTCATGCTCGTGCTGCCTGAAGCAGATATTCAGGCGCTGCAGGGTATGCCGCAGGCGGAGTTCCAGGCGCGCGTCGCTGAACTGCTGAACCAGTATCAATTGCCAACTTATAAATAGATCTTCTTCTCTGTGCAAACTCTGTGTTCTCTGTGCCTCTGTGGTTAAGGCGGCAGGAACATCACAGAGACACAGAGAACACAGAGCTTGCACAGAGGAAACGACGACGAGGAGATGATAAATGTCAGCTGAGACTCACGAAGGCGTTCACCGGCACCCGGCGCCGACGGGCTTCATACGGAAGTACATCTTCAGCATTGATCACAAGGTCATAGGCATCCAGTACATCATGCTCGCGCTGGCCGCCGTGCTGGTCGGCATGATCATGTCACTTCTCATGCGCCTGAACTTGTCGTGGCCGGGAACGAATTGGCCCATACTGGGAACACTGTTTCCAACCGGCGCGCCCGGCGGGCTGATGACTCCGGAGTTCTACCTGTCGCTGGTGACGATGCACGGCACGATCATGGTGTTCTTCGTGCTCACGACCGCACCACAGGGCGGCTTTGGCAACTACTTCCTGCCCATTCAGATCGGCGCCGAAGACATGGCGTTCCCATACCTGAACATGCTTTCGTTCTGGGTGACGCTCGTTGGTTTCATCGTCATCCTGCTCGCGATCGTGGTCGAAGGCAATGCGTCGGTCGGACAGTGGTTCGCCGCGCTGGGACCGTCATTCGCCGGCGGTAGTGGCACCGTTGGTCCAATCGGCGGCTGGACCGGTTACGCGCCGTTGAGCGCCCTCGGCAAGATTGCGGGTCCGGGCCAGGGCGCCGGCATGAACCTCTGGGTGATCAGTATCGCGATCTTCTGCGTCGGCTCATTACTCGGCGCGTTGAACTTCATCACCACCCTGCTCAACATGCGTACGAAAGGCATGTCGCTGATGCGCATGCCGCTCACTTGCTGGGCGTGGTTTACGACCGCGGTGCTCGCCCTCTTGTCGTTCCCGGTATTGCTCGGCGGCGGCATTCTGCTGCTGCTCGATCGTATCGCTGGCACGAGCTTCTTTATTCCGAGTGGACTTTACGTCAGCGGCTTGCTCTCAGGCTCAAACCCGAACTTCCCGCTGCACACCGGCGGCTCGCCGATACTCTGGCAACACCTGTTCTGGTTCTTCGGACACCCTGAAGTCTACATCGCGATCCTGCCCGGCATGGGCGCGACGTCGCACATCCTCGCGACCTTCGCACGCAAACCCGTCTTCGGTTATCGCGCGATGGTGTTCGCGATCTTCGCGATTGGACTGCTCGGCTTCTTCGTGTGGGGCCACCACATGTTCATCAGCGGCATGAGCCCTTACTCCGCAATCGCGTTTTCAGTTTTGACGCTTTCGATCGGCGTGCCGTCTGCGGTCAAGACATTCAACTGGATTGGAACGTTGTGGGGCGCGCGCATTCGCTTCACGACCGCGATGTTGTTCGCGATCGGATTTGTTTCACTGTTCGTGGCCGGCGGCATCACCGGGTTGATTCTCGGACAGAGCTCGCTCGACCTGCCGATGCACGATACGTATATCGTCCCGGCGCACTTCCATCTCGTGATGGGCGTGGCGTCAATCTTTGGAATGTTTGCGGCGCTGTACTTCTGGTTCCCGAAGATGTTCGGACGGTTTATGAATGAGAGTATCGGCCGCATTCACTTCTGGATCACGTTCATCGGCGTTTACGCGATCTTCGTGCCGATGCACATCATGGGAATCGTCGGCATGCCGCGCCGGTATGCGAGTTTTGCTGAATATCGTTTCCTCGACAGCCTGCATCCGCTCGTAGTGCTGGTGACTGTCGCGGCCATCGTCACGATCAGCGTGCAGCTACTGTTCTACTTCAACGTCTTCTGGAGCATCTTTAAGGGTGAGAAGTGCACGAGCGACAATCCCTGGGAAGCGACTACGCTCGAGTGGACCACCGCCACGCCGCCGCCGCACGACAACTTCGCGGGCGTGCTGCCGGTGGTTTATCACGGTCCATACGAGTTTGCGGTTCCGGGAGCGCCGAATGATTTTGTAATGCAGACGGATGCTGAAGCCGACGTATCAAGCGGCAATGGTCACAAGCACTAAGAAAGTACCGAGCAAGGGGATTGGCTCCGGCGGAAATTTTCCGGGACCGAACGGTAAGAAACCAGGCGGCAATGGATTTCACGGCGGCGACCCGTCGAAGCGTAAGTTTTCACCGGCTACTTACCGGATCACGATGTGGGTCGTACTGGCCGCCGTCCTGATGATGTTCGCAGCTTTTTCCGGTGTTTACATCTTTTCATCTGAAGAACAGCGACAGCCGGTCGCGATGCCGTCGATGTTCTTCGTAAGCACGGGGCTGATTCTTGTCAGTAGTGGGACGTTTCACAAGGCCAGGAGATCTTTGCAGCAGGACCGGCCGCGCGCGTACCTGAGATGGTTACTGGCCACGCTCTTTTTGGGTATTGCGTTTTTAGGATCGCAGCTAATCGGATGGCGCGAGCTTGCGAGAGCGGGCGTCTACTTCTCGGGACACCCGCGCAGCACGTTCTTTTACCTGGCGACGGCGTTGCACGGCGTGCATCTCGCGGGTGGGATCGGATTGGTGTTCTATCTCGTGGTCCGGCGTCTGCGGCTCGGGTGGCTGTTGCACGGTCAGAAGAATTCGATCTGGCACAACGTCGTCGGGCTCTACTGGCACACGATGGATGGCATTTGGGTGTGGTTGTTTTTGTTATTGCTGATCTTTAAATAATTCTTCTCTGTGCAACCTCTGTGTTCTCTGTGTCTCGGTGGTTCAACTGCAACTCACCACAGAGGCACAGAGAACACAGAGGGTGCACAGAGAAGAAATTCAAAGTGAGACGAGATGGCTGTAGCAGTTAAGACAGAAGAATTAGTCGGAAACCGGTATCGCATCGGCATGCTGGTGTCGCTGGCGTCCATTGCGATGTTGTTCACGTCGCTCAGCAGCGCGTACATCGTGCGTTCGGGGGTCACGTATGACTGGTATCCGATCGCGGTTCCGCGCGTGATGTTCGGCAGCACCGCGCTCCTCCTGCTGGGCAGCGTCTCAATCGAGATCGCGAGACGGAAGCTGAAGCAAGGTCTTACGCAAACGTATTCAAGATACTTGTTACTGACTTTTCTCCTCGGCCTCGGCTTTCTCGTTTCACAACTGATCGCGTGGCGACAACTTGCAGCCCAGGGCATCTACATCTCGAGCCACCCGCACAGTTCGTTCTTTTACGTTTTGACCGGTACGCATGGCCTGCACATCGCGGGTGGACTACTCGGTCTCAGCTTTTTGTGGCTTCGCTCGAAACGTCTTTTAGACGCAAAACGACAGGCCGCGGCAGACGCAGTATCGATTTACTGGCATTTCATGGGCGCTCTTTGGATCTACCTATTCCTACTCCTTTTCCTTTGGAGGTAAACAGGTGAGCACTGAAGCACGGGCGGGACATTTTCCGGCAGTGGATTGGGAAGGCGGGGCCTTTCCTTATCGCGTGGGCCATCGCAAGCTCGGCATGTGGCTCTTTATCGTTTCCGACTCGCTGACGTTTTCGGCGCTGCTGATCGGCTACAGCTACTTGCGCGCGTCAAACGTCTGGCCGACTCCGTTTCCTTTCTATCCGAGCATCGTCTTCTCATCGGTGATGACTTTCTGCCTGCTGTCGTCGAGCTTGACGATGGTGTTTGGCGTGTCGGCGTCGAGTAAAGGCGACAAAGCGAAGGCGAGGAAGTGGATCCTCGCGACGATCTTCTTTGGCGTGGCTTTTATCGTGCTCCACTTGATCGAGTGGAACCATCTGATTCACGAAGGAATGCGGCCGTTCTACCTGCCGGAGCACTGGGTGCAGGTGTTCACGACGACTGACGGCGTGCCACCTTCACCACTGTTTGGCGCCACTTTCTTCGCGATCACGGGCCTGCACATGTTCCACGTCGCTACGGGAGCAATTTACCTGTCCGTAGTCGCCGCGCGCGTGAACAAACTAAACCACGAAGACGTCGAGATCAGCGGCCTTTACTGGCACTTCGTCGACCTCGTCTGGATGTTTGTTTTCCCGCTGATCTACATCATGTCAGTGGACGTTGGCGGACATTTGGCTAAATAGCGTCAGTGGAGGAACCGGAATGACTGAACACGCACACGCTGAAGAACATTTCGCCGGCAGTAACAAACTGTTCATCTCGATCTGGGGCTGGCTGGTGGCGCTGACGCTCGTCGAGATCTTCCTGGCTTACAAGCCGATGCCGATTCACCTGATGCTGATCGTCCTGCTCGGGCTCTCGATCATCAAGGCGGCGTTGATCGTGGCTTATTTCATGCACTTGAAGTTTGAGCGGCTGAGCCTGATTCTCACGCTCATTCCGATGCTGGTAGTATGTATCCTGCTGTTGTTCGTTTTCTTTCCCGACAGTTTTCGATCCGCGGGGCTGCGGTACAAGTTTAAGGAGCAACCGCCAGTCGCGCCGGCGCCGTTGGAGGAGTAGTCATGAAATTGAATTGGCGGCGAGTTTTAGTTTTGGTGGTATTCGCGGCGGCAGTCGTGCTGCTGGTGAATAGTTACGCTGACGCGCAGTGTTCGATGTGTCGTGCGTCGCTGACGAGCGTCACCAACTCACGGTTCATTCGCAACTTCAATATCGGGGTGCTGGTGCTGTTGATACCGCCGGTGTCGATGTTCTGTTCGATTTTTATCGTTTTGAAGAAGTATTCAAAACAATGAGCGATAATCCGTTAGCATTGGATGTTGAGAAGCGCACCACGCGAGGGCGCGTGTGCCCGCAGTGTGGCGGGAAGATCATTCCCTCCGATCGCGCAGTCTATCAATCAGGCAATGACCCAACGGGATCGTTTCCACTCTGGGAATGCGAGCGGTGTGGATATTCGGAAGTTAGCGAGCGGCGCAAGCCCGCTGGAAAGGCGAAACATTAAAGACTTCTAACCTGATGCGCAAAGAACTCGGACTGCTGAACATTATCTGCTTGTTAGTCGCGCTTGGTTTTCTCTTGATGGCGGTCGTCAGCGTGATCGCATCCGGCGACTTTCTCACCATCGACAACCTCTTCATCATTACCGTGAGCCTCGTGATGGCTTTGATGTTTGCCGTCAACCCGCTGCTCTACCTCAAGTCTGAAGGTCGCCTGCCTATACCGGGCATGAAAAAAGTAATCACGGCGCCTGTGACCAACAGCGAGTGGGGCCAGGTCCGCGCACAACAAGCGCCGCCGCTCCTCGACGCCAAAGGCCGCGCCGTGCCGCCGGACGTCCGCGCTATGGTCTCGCGAATGGACCCCAACAAAGAAGCACAGAAGGTCCAGTAAGATTTGGACTCGCAATACATCTCGTACCTGCCGCACCTGAATGCTTGTCTCAATGCGACAAGCGCCGTTCTACTGTTATCAGGGTACTCATTCATCCGGGCGCGTAATGTCGCCGCTCATCGCGCCTGCCAGATCGCAGCGCTCATTGTCTCGCTACTCTTTCTCACTTCGTATCTCGTCTATCACTACAACCACGGCACGACGCGCTTTCAGGGACAAGGCATCGTGCGCCCGGTCTACTTCACGATCCTGACGACGCACACGATCCTCGCGGTCGTGATCGTTCCACTGATCATCATCACTCTCTATCGCGCCCTGCGTCAGGACTTCGCGCGACATCGCCGCATCGCGCGGATCACTTTGCCGCTGTGGCTCTACGTGTCGATCACGGGAGTGATCGTTTATCTTATGCTTTACCAGATCTATCCTTCCTGAAATGAATGGCAAGGGCAATCGTCCGATACTGATCCTGGCCGCGCTCTTCGTCGCAGCGAGTTTTCTGGCCTGGTACTTTTCGTGGTTCGGCCGAGAACTATCTGACGCAGATATCTCGAAATATTTGGCAGACGAGAAGAACCCGCGACACGTCCAGCATGCTCTCTTGCAGATTCAGCAACGCATGGAGCGTGGCGACGGGAGTGCGAAGATTTGGTATCCGCAGCTCGTCATTTTAAGCGGCAATCCTGAGACGGAGTTTCGACTGACAGTCGCGTGGCTGATGGGTTTCGACAACGGCGCGCCGGAGTTTCACAACGCGCTCTTAAAGCTCGTACATGACGACGAACCGATTGTTCGACGCAATGCAGCGCTCGCGCTCGTCAGGTTCAATGACAGCAGCGGCCGCGAAGAGCTGGTTGCAGTGTTGAAGCCGTACGTGCTGAAAGCTCCCGCCGATGGAGTCGTGGCAAGCAGTATGCACGAGGGCACGGAAGTAAACCGCAGAACGCCATTGGCTCGTATTCAGCAGAGTGATGGAAGAGTGGTGGAATTGCGCTCACCGTTGCCGGGACGCGTGAACAAGATCTTCAAACCAAACGGCTCTCAGATCACGCGTGATGAAGATTTGATCAGCCTGAACTCAGACGAACAGAGCGTTTGGGAAGCCCTGCGCGCCCTCGCTTTCGTTGGAACCAAAGAAGACCTCCCCCTGATCGAAACCTACGCCTCCTCAAACGACGCTTCCGCCCGCGTGAAGGAACAAGCTTCCCTCACAGCCCAAGCCATCCACAGATTACACAGATAAAAACTAAATCTGTGTAATCTGTGGATGGCTTTGCTTTGGCTTTATGCAGGAGGTGCGGGCGGTGCATCCGGAAGCGTGATCCCGTGCACGGCTTCCCAGTCATCGGTCGGAACCATCTCGATCGCGTCCCACGGACACCCATCGAGAAACGCCCCATCCGGACCTTTGCTCGTACACTTCTGACACCCGATACACAAATAAGGATCGACTTCGATGCGCCCAAACGGAGGATGATCTTCATCAGGCACCCAGAACATGCATGCTTCGATCGGACAGTACTCAATACATGCCGGCGACCCGGAGCAGCCAGTGCAACAATCGGTCGTGATCGCAAGTATGCGCGGGCGCTTCTTGCGGGTGGCCTTTCCATCGCCCTCCGACATAGGCCAGTGTTTGTCTACGATGTCGTACATCCGCTATTTGAGCCTCGTATTTATTGGGGTTGATCGCCCTTCGACTCTAACATAGCTTTGCGGAATTCCTCAACGATTTGTGTCGGTCGCGTTCTTTGCTTGCTGCGGAATGTCAGTCGCTTTAAACATGCTGATCTAAACCAACGTTGGGGAGGAATAAACATGCAGGCAGTTACAGGGGTATTCAAATCACAGGATCAAGCGGACAATGCAGTGAAACAGTTAAAAAGTCTTGGTATACCGGACAAAAGGATCGGAATCGTGCGACCGGGCAATGCGCCGGAGCGACTCGAAGCGGGTGTACCGGTCAGCGATACTGAAGAGCCGGGAATGGGCAAAGCGATGGGGGCGGCAGTCGGCGGAGCGATGGGAGCTGCGGGCGGCGCCACGGCTGGCTTGGCGGTCGCGAGTCTGGTCGTGCCGGGCATTGGACCCTTGCTGGCGTTTGGAATGGTCGGCGCGGCGTTGCTGGGCGTCGTCGGTGCGGCGGCGGGCTCGGCGGTCGGCGATCAGGTCGAAGAAGGATTGGGCGAAGGCGTTCCTCACGAAGACGTCTATCTTTACGAAGACGCTTTGCGGCATGGACACACGGTTCTGATCGCGTACGCGGATGAAGGCGATCAGGCTGACAATGCGGCTGAAGTCATGGAGAAAGCCGGCGCAGAAGATCTCGATGTCATGCGCGAAAACTGGTGGAACGAGTTGCGTGAAGGTGAGCGCACACACTACACCGGCAAGTTTGACGACGATGAGGAAAGTTATCGTCGTGGCTACACGGCGGCGCTTCATCCTGAGCGCAGAGATCGTGCGTATTCGGACGTCGAAGATGAGTTAAGAACTCAGTATGCGAACACGGTGCTTGACAGGCCGTTCCAGTCCGGGTATGAACGCGGTCTCAATCATCGGTCCAGAGGAGTGGAGTGAGGTATTTTCTGTTGAACGCGGCTGTCCTAATCGGAATTTTGGGAGCTTCTGCGTTCATCACTGGTTGGTTCACGCGGGTGATGTACATTCGTTGTTCAGCATGCGGCACTCTGAATGCGCGCCGGCGCTCGGAGTGCCGCTCGTGCCAGACTACACTTTGAGCGCCCTTTTCAGAGTAAGTCTTAGACAGGATTACATGATTTTCAGGATTATCATGTAAATCCTGTTCATCCTGTAATCCTGTCTAAACCTATGTCGACAACATCAATCCCACCGGAATGGCGCACGCACGCCGAAAGCACCGACTACCGCGAAACACCGAGCTATTCAGACACCGTCGCCTTTGCGCGTCGACTGGCGCACGCATCACCATCTATTCATTACGAGTATTTCGGCTTCAGCGGTGAGGGCAGGGAATTACCGCTCGTCATTGCTTCTGAAACACAAACCTTCACGCCAGACGCTGCCAGAGCACAGAACAAAGCAGTCGTACTGATCCAGGCCTGCATTCACTCCGGCGAACCCGACGGCAAAGACGCCGGCTTCGCACTCCTGCGCGACATCGCGATAACGCAAACAGCCGCCGGCATACTTAACAACGTCGTCCTGTTATTCATCCCGATCTACAACACTGACGGTCACGAGCGTTCTAGTCCATACAATCGCATTAACCAGAACGGTCCAACCCACATGGGCTGGCGCACGACGAGCACGTACCAAAACCTCAACCGCGATTACATGAAAGCCGACACACCCGAAACGCGCGCCTGGCTGAGACTCTGGGATGAATGGCAACCGGATCTCTTCATCGACTGCCACGTCACTGACGGCGCAGACTATCGCTGCAACATAACCTATCACCACGAGCATCACGACGGCGTCGACAATGCTGTACTCGCGTGGGAGCGCGAAGTGTTCGGCGGGAAAGTCGCGCCTGCGACTGAAGCAGCCGGAAATATCATCTCGTGGTATCTCGAGTTCGTCGACAATCGCGATCTCGAGCTCGGCACGAGAGACTTCAACGGCTCACCTCGCTTCTCAACCGGTTACGTGCCGCTCAGAAATCGTCCCGGGATCCTGATCGAAACGCACATGATCAAAGACTATCGCTCGCGCGTGATCGGAACGTACGATTTTCTCCGCGCAGCATTGACTGAAGCCAATCGCGATCCGCAACGTTTGCGAACAATCGGCCGCGAAGCTGATGAGCGCACCGTCGCGATGGGCAGCACTTACAACGCAGACAAACTTTTCCCAATCGATTTTGAATTGACTGACGAAGTCACGCCGTTCGAGTTGAAAGCTTTTACTTACGAGACGGAGCAGAGTGAGGTGTCGGGAGATCTGCGTGTGATTTACGGTCGCGAGCCGCTCGACTTAACGATCCCGATGTACCAGACGTTCAGAGTCAAGACAGCAGTTGCGCCGCCGCTGTATTACATCGTGCCTGCGCAATGGACCGCAGTCATCGACGTGTTGAAAGCGCACGGCATTCAGATGAAGACTCTCGCCGAGTTTCATCCAGTGGAGATCGAGAGTTATCGCTTCACCAACGTGAGCTGGCCCGACGCCCCATTCGAAGGCCGTCACATGCCACGCTTCGACGCCGAAAAGACAGTCGAGACAAGAGTGTTTCCGCCGGGCTCGGCCTTTGTGCCTGTGGCCCAGACGAAAGCGAAGATCATACTCAATCTGCTCGAACCCGAAGCACCCGACTCCCTGGCCCACTGGGGCTTCTTCAACGCAATCTTTGAAGAGAAGGAATATGCAGAGCACTACGTGCTCGAAGATCTCGCTCGCGAAATGATGGCTAAGGATCCAGCGGTCGAGCAGGAGTTTCGACAACTCCTGGCACTGGATCCTGAATTTGCCTCCAGTCCTTCAGCGCGACTTCGCTTCTTCTACAAACGGTCGCCCTACTGGGATCCGCAAATGAATCTGTATCCAGTAGGGCGAATCATTAGTGTAGTTGATCTACCACTTGCCTGATGTCATAGACGCCCGACTTTACCAGGACGGTGTCGGGCGTCGAGCAGGGCAAACAGTGTGCGAGTTTGCCGTTATACGACTGGTCGGCGACCACCGATTATGTTGATTAGCAGCACCACGAGTGCAATCACTAATAGAATATGGATAAACCCACCGATAGCGTAGCCACTTACCACGCCGAGTAACCACAGAACCAAAAGAATCACAAAAATCGTCCAAAGCATTTCTTCATCCTCCTTTTGTCAACCACGCCCAAGTTTCGTTGGTACAAAAGCAATCGCTGTGGGTTGAGCAACGACCATGCCGCGTCTGATCTTTAGATTTTCAAGCAAAACGAGCGGCGGGAGCGTATGAAAATGTTTCACGAATGAACACGGATGTATGCGGATAGACTGTGAGGCATCCGTTTTCAACCTGTAGTCATCTGTGACAAAGGTCCAAAATTTCACGAAGTTGTTCTGGACTTCACATATTAGTCACTGGTAAAGTGCGTTTAGCTGTTTCGAGCGGGTCCTTCCTTCCGAAGTTCCGTCGCTTTTCCAATCCCGATTTTTTTAATTTTTGGAGGTCTGTTTTTTATGCCCACCCCCACGCCGAGGGTCTCTGTTCGAACACGCAGAGTCGCCCTCGCAGGTTTGGCACTCATAACTCTGTCCCTGGTTATTGCCGCGGCTATCGCTACGTATCAACGGCACCAGCCGCCTGTTCAAAAGATCAACTACTCGCAGCTTTACACCCTTGCCTCGACCGGCGGCGCCACGGCGCTCTCAGTCGAAGGCGAGACGGTGACAGTCACGAAACCTGATGGCTCACTGCAGGAAGCGATCGTGACCGGCGAGACCACGCAGGCCGAAATCGTCCAGCTATTCCGAAAGCAGAACGTGCCGGTTGAGTTCAGACCGCTGCAAGCCGGAATGGTGTCGAGCGTCGTGAGCTGGGCATTGCCGATACTGATGCTCGGACTGGTTGGATTTACGGGCTGGCGAATCTATTCGAACATGAGCGGTCGTGGTTCGTTCGAGCTTGAGAATCACAACGGCAAGCAGAACGTCGGTTTCGAGGACGTGGCTGGTGTTGACGAAGCGCGCGCTGAGCTGGCGGAGACGATCGAGTTTCTGCGCAATCCCGAGAAGTTTAGCCGTCTCGGTGGTCGAGTTCCACGCGGCATTCTGCTTTACGGACCGCCGGGAACTGGCAAGACGCTTTTGGCGCGAGCGGCCGCGAAGGAAGCGGGGGTCGCGTTTTTGGCCGCGTCTGGATCGAGTTTTCAGGAGAAGTTCGCCGGGCTCGGCGCTGCGCGTGTCCGGCACTTGTTTGCGAAGGGAAGAAAACTCTCCCCCTGCATCATCTTCATCGACGAGATCGATGCTCTCGGACGCAAACGTGGCCGTGGCGGCGATTCGGCCACTGCCGATCAGGATCAAACGCTCAACCAGTTGCTGGTCGAGATGGATGGCTTCGATCAGTCGAGCGCAGTTGTTGTCATCGCTTCAACCAACCGGCCTGACATTCTCGACAAGGCACTCACGCGTCCCGGCCGCTTCGATCGTGAGATCGCAGTGAATCTAGCTGACGTGAATGGTCGTGAGGCGATTCTGAACGTTCATTCGCGCAACCTGAAACTCGAGGACGGTCTCGACCTGACGTGGATCGCGCGCGGAACTCCGGGGTTCTCGGGCGCTGAACTCGCGAACCTGATGAACGAAGCCGCGATTGCCGCGACTCGTGACGATGCGACCGCGATTGCTCGGAAGCACGTCGAGCTTGCGCGTGACCGGATTCTGATGGGCGCCGAGCGACAAGGGTTCATGATGGACGAAGACGAGCGCTACGCGACCGCAGTTCACGAAGCTGGCCACGTCGCGGTTGGACTCGCCGTGGAGAATGGCGATCCGATACACAAGGTCTCGATCCTGCCGCGCGGACGTGCTCTTGGTGTGACGCAGTCACTGCCTGAGCGTGATCGGTTTATGAAGAAGCGCGAGTATCTCGAAGATCAGATCGCGTTGCTGCTTGGTGGTCGGGCTGCGGAGCAGGTGTTGTTGTCGACGATGACGGCGGGTGCTTCGAACGACATCGAGCGTGCAGTTGAGATTGCGCGCGCGATGGTGAGTGAGTTTGGCATGAGCCGCCTCGGGCCGATTCACCTCGGTCAGCCGGATCAACAGCGCAGCCAGAGTTTATTGGATAAGGTTGAGGAGTGTACGACCGAGCTGATTAATTCGCAGCTCGAGCGTGCCTGTGCGGTCGTGACGGCGGAGCGTGATTCGATTGGGCGTCTCGTCGAGATGCTGATGGAACGCGACACGCTCGATGCGGAGGAGATCGCAAGCTGCTTCAAGAGGGAAACCGTTCGCGCCGCATAACAGAAGTACACAAAAGGCACAAAAGAACAAAAAGCACAAAAGAGTTTCTTGATGCACTGAACGCCGCTTAATTCTTAGCGGCGTTCAGTTTTGTGCTTTTTGTTCTTATGTGCCTTTTGTGATCACACAACCAGGTACAAGGGATTTTCGAGGATCTTCTTGAACGTCTGTAAGAACTTCGCCCCGGTGGCGCCGTCGATCACGCGGTGATCGCACGACATCGTCACGCGCATCATCTGCCTGATCACGATCTCGTTGTCACGTACGACCGGTTTCGCACTCATCGCGCCGACAGCCAGTATCGCACCCTCAGGCGGATTGATGACCGCCGTGAACTCATCAATCCCAAACATCCCCAGATTGCTGATCGAGAACGTCGCGCCTGTGTACTCCTCGGGCTTTAATCTCTTCGATCGCGCACGTTCCGCCAGTTCGCGCACTTCCGCCGCGATCTGGCTCAATGATTTTTGATTCGCCGCGCGAACCACTGGCGTGATCAATCCATCCTCTATCGCCACCGCCACGCCGATGTCAGCCTGTTCATAGTAGCGCACGATTTTTTCCTGGAACGACGCGTTCACTTGCGGATGTTGAATGAGCGCTGATGCCGCCACCTTGATGATGATGTCGTTGATACTGATCTTCAGATCGGGATCGAGCGCGTTGATGCCTTTGCGCATTTCCGCGGCGCGATCCATCTCGATCTCGGTGGTAAGAAAGAAGTGCGGCACCGGCCCGAGCGACGTGACGAGTCGCTTCGCAATCGTTTGTCGAATTTGACTCGCGGGCTCGTCTCGATAGGCGGCAGCGCCTGCGTGCTGGACGTATGAAGGTGCAGGCGCGGGTGCGGGCTTGCTGATTACTGCTTCGATGTCGCGCTTGATGATGCGCCCGCCTGGTCCACTCCCTTGCAGCGAGCGCAGATCGATACCCGCTTCCGCAGCCATACGCGCGGCGAGCGGTGAAACGATCATGCGACCCGAATCGGCGGCTGCTGCCTGCGGTTGACGGCCATTCGCCTGTGGTTGTGGTTGCGGTTGCGGCGGAGCCACGTCAGGTGAAGATGGTGGAACATCCGTTTCCTTCTGTTCCTGTGGCTCAGGCTGCGGCTTCGGCTGAGGCGGCGCCTCAGACAACAACGATGCTATATCCTCGTCGGGCTCGCCGATGACGGCGATCAGTTGCCCGAGCGGCGCTGACTGTCCTTCGTTGATAAGGATCTTACGCAAGACGCCGTTGCCGAGCGCCTGCATTTCCATCGTGGCCTTGTCGGTGTCGATTTCGGCGAGCGGCTCGCCCATGGAGACCTTGTCTCCCTCTTTCTTCAACCAACGCGAGATCTGTCCCTCCTCCATCGTTGGGGAGAGCTTCGGCATGATTACTTTGGTTGCCATAATCGGTGCAATCTGTGGAAAAGGACTAATCCAAATACGCGACTTCGCGCACGGCCGCGACGATCCGGTTCACATCCGGAATCGCGAGATTCTCGAGGTTCTTCGCGTACGGCATCGGCACGTCAGCGCCAGAAACGCGCTTCACCGGCGCGTCGAGATAGTCAAACGCGCGCTCCATGATCTCCGCGCTGATCTCCGCGCCCACGCCGCAGATCGGATGCGACTCCTCCGCAATCACGACGCGGTTCGTCTTCTTCACTGACGCGACAATCGTATCGATATCGAGTGGCCGAATAGTGCGTGGGTCAATCACTTCGCACGAAACGCCTTGTTCCTGAAGTTGCTCCGCGGCTTTCAACGCGAGGGGCACCGTCAAGGAGCGCGCCACGATCGTAACGTCTTTACCTTCACGTTTGACGTCAGCGACACCGAGCGGAATCGTGAAATCGGGATCGTCCGGCACTTCACCCTTGTTGCCGTACATCCGCTCCTGCTCGATAAAGATCACCGGGTCGTCATCGCGAATCGCAGACTTCAACAGACCCTTCGCGTCAGCCGGCGTCGAAGGCATTACGACTTTCAAACCGGGAAAGTATGCGTACCACGACTCGAGCGCCTGCGAGTGCTGCGATGAAACCTGAAACGCCGAGCCGCCCGGACCACGAAACACGATCGGGATATTGAACTGCCCGCCCGACATGTAAAGCATCTTCGCGGCGGAGTTGATGATCTGGTCGGTCGCGAGGATCGAGAAGTTGAACGTCATGAACTCGACGATCGGTCTCAGCCCGGCCATCGCGGCCCCGACGCCAAGTCCGGCAAAGCCGAGCTCGGTGATTGGTGTGTCGATGATGCGCTTGCTGCCAAACTCATGCAGGAGGCCCTTAGTGACTTTGTAAGCGCCGTCGTACTGGGCAACCTCCTCGCCCATTAGAAAAACTTTTTCGTCTCGGGCCAGCTCCTCACGGAGGGCCTGGTTAAGTGCTTCGCGGATTGTGATTGTCGCCATGATCTATTTGCGGCCCGGTTCGATAGGGTTTGCGTAGACTTCAGTGTAGAGCTCCTTTGGATCCGGTAGCGGGCTCTCGTCGGCAAAACGGATTGAGTCCTCGACTTCTTCGTGAATCTTGCGGTCGAGCTCATCCAGCGTTTTCTGGTCCACGATCTTTTGTTCGAGCAGGCTCGCAGAGAATAACTTGATTGGATCGCGCTCCTGGTACTTCTCGATTTCGGCTCGCGTCCGGTAGTTACCGGGGTCAGACATCGAGTGGCCCATGAAGCGATAAGTGCGAATCTCGAGCAGCGTCGGCAGGTAGTCTTTGCGAGCGCGCTCAACCGCGCGCATCGTCGCTTCGCGCACGGCGAGCACGTCCATGCCGTCGACAAACTCGGAAGCTATTTCATACGCGCAGGATTTCTGTGCGATGTTTTGCAGTGACATTGCGCGCGCGAGGGAAGTGCCCATGCCGTACTGGTTGTTTTCGCAGATGTAGATGCATGGGAGTTTCCAGAGCTGGGCCATGTTCAGCGATTCGTGAAACGCGCCCTGGTTGACCGCGGCTTCGCCGAAGAAACAGAGGGTCACTTGATCAGTGCCCTGGTATTTCGTCGCGAAAGCGGTTCCGGTTGCGAGCGGTATCTGCCCGCCCACGATCGCATGGCCGCCGAAAAAGCCGAGGCTCTTGTCGAACATGTGCATCGAGCCGCCTTTGCCCTTCGAGCAGCCCGTGGCTTTACCAAAAAGCTCAGCCATGATCGCTCGGGCTGACATTCCCTTGGCGAGCGCGAGACCGTGTTCGCGATAGCTGGCCAGCACGTAATCGTCTTTCCTGATGGCGGAAATCGCGCCGACACCGACCGCTTCCTGGCCGATGTACAGGTGACAGAAGCCGCCGATCTTGCCCGCGACGTAGGCTTCCGCCGATTTCTCTTCGAAGCGACGGATCAGGAGCATCTGGCGGTAAAGCTCGACGAGTTGATCGTTATCGAGACCGCTGAGACGATCTTTCTGCCGTTCTTTGGCCTGATCTCTTTCCTTTTTAAGGAGCTGCGGGTCTGCTTCCGGAGGTGCGACTGTTTGTTTGCTCATGAATCGTCGGATTATAAGGGAAAATATGTTTAGCCACAAAAAGGCACAAAAAGCACAAAAATTTAAAGAGATTCATTTTGTGCTTTTTGTGCCTTTTTGTGGCTAAGTCATCATGTCGATCGAGCTGACGCCGGCGCCGGCGACCGTGAGGATGGCTTTGCGGCTGTTTTTGTCAGTCTGCATGCGGCGCGCGGCGGCGCTCAGGAGTTCTTCGCTGGTCTCGCCGTCATCCGGGAAGCAGGCGACGCCAAGACTCACGCCCAAACCGACCATCGTGCCATTGCGTACTGAGAAGAGCTGTTCCTCGACCGCGTTTCGCATTCGCTCGCTGATCGAGATCGCCATCTTGCTCGACGCCATCGGCATGATCGCGACAAACTCATCACCGGCATAACGGGTCAGGATGTCCATCTGCCTGAGCTCGCGGCGGACGACGCCCGCCACGCTCGCCAGCAAGCGATCGCCAATCGAGTGACCGTATTTATCGTTCACGATCTTGAAGTCGTCGATGTCCATGCAGACGAGCGCGACCGGCTCGCGGTTCATTCGCTGACATTCTGCGATACGCTGCTCGAGCATCATGTAGAAGCCGCGAGCGTTAGGCAGCTCGGTGAGGGGATCGATAAGCGCACTGTCGCGCGTCTTTTCGTAGGTCAAAGCGTTGTTGAGAGCGCTAGAGGCGTGCTGGCAAACCGATTCCAGCAAACGCACATGCTCCGTCGAGTAAGACGTCCGGCTCTGCGAATAGAGCGAGATGGCGCCGAAAGCTCCGTCTTCACGCTGCAACGGCGACACGAGCACGCCGCGATAACGCTTTACGATTTCATCCGGAATGCCGATCAGATCCAGATCCGGCGAGGCGTTACACATTGAACGCGCGTTGGCGATCACCCAACCGGTAATGCCGTCGCCGATATTGATCCGGCGGCGTTTGAACACTTCGACTTCTTCACCGAGGACGTGTGCCGCAATCGCTTTGCCCGACGGATCGTCGACGAGATAAATCACGCACGTGTCAAACGGCACGATCGCGCGCAACTTGTTCGCGACGAGGGTCACGGTATCACTGAGATTGAGCGATGATCCGATCGTCTGCGCGATCTCGTGTAACGCAAAAACTTCTCTCTGCGCTTCACTGATCGAGCGGAACGGCGACCCTTCTTCAGTAACACCGAGAATGTCCGGCGCAAGACCCGCATCAGGTTTCGTGGCTGTTTGCGTGTCTTCCGTCGCCGCGGACGCGACCTGCTCCTTGATGTCCTGCAAGTCGATCATTCGATCAAACTCTTCGACATGCTCCTCAAACATGTCGACCACTTTCGGATCGAACGCGCTTCCGACCATGCTGCGCAGCAGTGCGAGCGACTCTTCGCGCTTCATTCCCTTGCGATACGGCCGATCGCATCGCGTCGCGTCATAGAAATCGACTACCGAGATGATGCGCGCTACGAGCGGAATCCCTTCGGCCTTTAGTCCTTTGGGATAGCCGCTGCCGTCCCACTTCTCGTGGTGATAACGGACGATGTCTTCAACCGGGTAAGGGAAGTTGACGCGCTTGAGAATGTCGCCGCCGACAACCGGATGGATCTTCATCTTCGCAAACTCGGCTTCCGTGAGTTTGCCCGGCTTGTTCAGGATGTACTCAGGCACCGCGAGCTTGCCGATGTCGTGCAGCAACGCACCCGCGTGCAAAGCGCGCAGCTCCGATTCGGAGACGTTGAAGAGCTTGCCCATCTGTGTCGCGTAAAGCTGTGTGCGGCGAACGTGACCGTGCGTGGTCTGGTCCTTCGCATCGATCGCAATGGCGAGCGACTCGATCGTGTTCATGTGAATCTCCGCCATCTCTTCCACGTGACGGCGCCGCTCGGCTTCAGCGTCGCGGATCTGTTCGAGACGTCGCTCATTGAAGCGATAGAGAAGATAGACGAGTGCGGAGATCAATAAACCGAGAACAGCGTATGCGAGTGTCTGGTTCAGGACGGCTGCGTAGAAGAGTGATGCTGATGCTGCGCCAGCGAGTTTTGTAGTGAGCGTCCAAACGACTGTTTCGGGAGTCGGGATGAACGTGAACTTACCCGCTTCGAAACTAATGAACCAGGCAGTGGCGATCGTGCTGAGCGCGTATTGCAGAGCAGCGACGACGAGTAACGGTATCAGGAAGACGTTTAATGGCAGCGCGCCCTGTGCGGGCAGTTCACTCTGTCCGGAAAAGATTTCGATTAGCGCACCGTACAACGAGGCGGCGATGAAAGTTGAGACCACTGCCATGCCCGTCTTGAGCACGACCTCGCGAATCGTGGATCTGCGATAAGTGGAAACGAAAGCGACGAGCGCCGCGAGCAGCACTGCTGGTCCAGCCGTGTTCGACGGCGGCACCGCGTACAGCATCACGGCGAGCAACACGAACGAATCGGCGATCGATTCGCGGCTGCGCAGTATGCCGTCGTCGCTAGCCACGCGCACGGTCAGCGGGCTGGAAACGATCGTGATCAGAAGCAGCAGTAGCCAGGATCCAATACCAATGTTTGTGAACAATGCGAGGTCAACGGTGGCGACTGCGGCTGACAAAAGCAGAAGAGCGCTTACAGCGGAGATTCCGCCCATGAGCGCGGTGCTCTTCCAGTTGGTTTTCAGCATTGCTGGGGCCCAATCCTTCTTCGTACGACGATTTGTGAGTGATTAGCGCGCTTGGTATGGTGCCAACACTGTTTGGCACAGTTGTGAATATAGAGGAGAAACGCCCGATTTTCAAGGAGGTTTTTGACAGGATGACAGGATTTTCAAGATTTGCAGGATAAATCCTGTTCATCCTGCAAAATCCTGTCATCCTGTCGAAAGCTGGTCTCGTAGCGCAGAAAGCTCAGTGACTGGCTGTTTGCAGGTGTAATGTTCACAAACGTACGCGGTTGGCAGGCCATTTAGCGGAGTCCGGCCCTCCAGAAGTGGAATCACATCGACGCCAAAACTCGCGGCCACGACCTTATTTGGCAAGTACCGGCGCCAGACTTCAGCGAGCATCGGCTGGATATCAAAAGGCGTATTTCCGACGATTGCCACTTCCTTCGGCGTTGAGAGCAGGAAATCGACGGCTGAAAGAGCGTATCCAAAGCCGGACGGATATCGTCGAGCCTGATCGGCGATCTCGCGAAGCGTCGCTGTTGCCAGGTTTCGGTAGCGCTCTTTCCCATCGAGAATCGCCAGCCGGAGCAATGCCATTGCGGCAACGGAATTACCCGAAGGCGTCGCGTTGTCGAAGAAATCCTTCGAGCGCACGATCAGGTTTTCGTGAGACTTGCCCGTGAAAAAGAACGCACCGGCATCATCATCCCAGAACTCGGCGACCATTTGCACCGCCAGCGCCAGCGATTTCGTCAGCCAGCGAAACTCGCCAGTGGTTTCAAACAGGGTGAGCAGTCCTTCAGCGAGGAAAGCGTAGTCCTCCAAATAAGCATTGAACTTCGCCTGCCCGTCTTTCCAGGTGCGCAGAAGCATTCCGTCCTTCCGCAGGTTTAGAGTTAGAAACTGCGCGTTTCTCTTCGCTGCCTCGGTGTAATCAGGGCGATTCAAGACGATGCCAGCCTCGGCGAAACTCGCCATCATCAGTCCGTTCCAGGCGGTGATGATTTTTTCATCGCGATCGGGCTTAATGCGCCTTTCGCGACGCTCGAACAGGATTTGCCTGCTTTCGTTTAACGATGCTTGCAACTCGTCGACGGAAATCCTGTGCGCGACGGCGACGTCTTCGAGTGTGCGCGTGACGTTAGGAATGTTCTTGCCTTCGAAGTTACCCGCCTCGGTGATGTTGTAGTAATCGCAGAAGCGCGCAGCAGCAGACTCGCCAAGCACGTCGCGGATCTCCTGGATGTCCCAGACAAAGAATTTTCCTTCGTGACCTTCCGAATCGGCGTCCTGAGTCGAATAAAAACCGCCTTCAGGATGAGTCATCTCGCGCAGCACGTAATCGAGAATGCCCTCGACTGTCGCGCGTGCCTGCTCGTCACCGGTTACCTGGAAATAGTGAAGATAAAGACGTGAGAGCAGGGCGTTGTCATAGAGCATCTTCTCGAAGTGCGGGACTAGCCAGCGCGAGTCAGTCGAGTAGCGATGAAAGCCGCCGCCGAGCTGATCGTAAATGCCGCCATTCGCCATCTTCATGCACGTGTGGGCAATCATCTGGAGCGTGTCGCGATTGCCGGTGCGAGCGTGTGTTCGCAGCAGGAACTCGAGCGACATTGCTGGTGGAAACTTGGGCGCACCGCCGAAGCCGCCGTTTACCGAGTCGTAACTTCTGATCATGCCAGCGTAAGCAGCATCGAGCAGCTCCGGATCGATCGGATGCTCGGAACCAGACGTTTCACCCAAACGGCGCAGCTCGGTAATCAACGACGCGCCTGTTTCGCGGATCTCGTCCTGGCGCTCTTTGTAAGCGTCAGCAACGCCGAGCAAAACTCTTGGAAAGCCAGGGATGTTGTAGCGATCCTGCGGTGGGAAATAGGTGCCGCCGTAAAACGGAACAGCATCAGGAGTGAGGAAAACGGTCATCGGCCAGCCGCCGTGGTGCGTCATCATCTGGACGGCGTTCATGTAGATCTGATCGAGATCCGGCCGCTCTTCGCGATCGACCTTGATGTTCACGAAGTTTTCGTTCATAAGCTGCGCGATTTCTTCGTTTTCGAACGACTCGTGCGCCATCACGTGACACCAGTGACACGCCGAATAACCGATGCTGAGCAGGACCGGCTTGTTCTCTCGTCGCGCTTTTGCAAACGCCTCGTCGCCCCACGGGTACCAATCAACCGGATTGTGCGCGTGCTGCAAAAGATAAGGACTGGTTTCATTAATCAGATGATTTGGCATGCGAAAAGATTACCCCGTTTCGCGAATTGAACCAACCGGCGTGTTCTGTGTAATCTGTGGATATGGAACGAGAAACGTTAGAGTTTGATGTCGTCTTTGTGGGCGCCGGCCCGGCCAATCTGAGCGGCGCGCTGCATCTCGCACGACTGGTCAAAGAAGATAAATCCCTCGCCGACGTCGAGATCGCCGTGATCGAAAAAGGCGCGACGGTCGGCGCGCACATACTTTCCGGCGCGGTGATGGATCCGAGAGCACTGCGCGAGCTGATTCCCAACTTTGAAGAGCAGGGCGCGCCGCTCGAGTCGCCCGTCAAAGAAGACTACTTTCTTTATCTCACTCCGAAGCTTGCTTTGCGGTCGCCGATCACGCCGCCGCCGCTAAAGAATCACGGCTACTACATCGTCTCGCTCAATCGTTTGACTGCATGGCTCGGCGAGAAGGCTGAAGAGGCGGGCGTCAATATCTTTCCAGAGTTTCCCGGCGCTGACCTGCTCTACGACGAAAACGATCGCGTGCTCGGCGTGCGCACCGGCGATAAAGGCATCGACAAGGAAGGGAAGCGCAAAGCCAATTACGAGCCGGGAGTCGATCTGCACGCGAAGGTGACTGTGCTTGGCGAAGGACCACGTGGCTCTCTCACGAAACAGTTGGTCCAGCGTCTCGGTCTCGATGAAGGACGCGAGCCGCAGACCTACAGCGTCGGCGTAAAAGAGCTTTGGGAGTTGCCGGACGATCGCTATCCGGCCGGGCGCGTCACACACACGCTCGGTTTTCCGTCTGACACGTCGACGTACGGCGGTGGCTGGATCTACGGCATGCAAAACAATGTCGTGAACATCGGCTACGTCACCGGTCTCGATTACAAAGATCCGTTGATCGATCCGCATGCTGAGTTTCAGCGTTACAAGACTCATCCGTACATTGCGAAGCTGCTCGAAGGCGGAAAAATGATTCGCTACGGCGCGAAGACCGTCACGGCCGGTGGTTACTTCGCGATGCCGCGGATGTATGCCGATGGAGTGCTTTTGGCCGGCGATTGCGCCGGACTACTCAATCCACAGCGACTGAAAGGAATTCACTCCGCGATCAAGAGCGGAATGCTGGCGGCTGAAGTGATCTTCGAGGCTTTGAAAGCGGGTGATTACTCGGCCAAACAGTTGCAGAAGTACGAACGGGTGGTGACCGACAGTTGGATCGTTCCCGAGTTGCGCAAGGTGCGAAACTTTCACGCCGCTTTCAAACACGGGCGCTGGCTCGGTTTGTGCAATGCGGGTTTGCAATTCATAACCGGCGGGCGCGCGTGGGGACTCTTCGATCGCGATCGTGCTGCTCCTGGTCATGAAGAGATGAAGAAGTTGTCGGCGTACGGGTATCGCGGCGATAAAATCGAGCAGCGTTACAAGGACCTGCGTTTCGACGGCAAGTTGACGTTCAATAAAGTCACCGACGTCTATCACGCAGCGGTGGGCCATGACGAGGACCAGCCGGCCCACCTGCACGTGCTCGACACGAATATCTGTTCGACGCGTTGTGCGGAAGAGTACGGCAACCCGTGTCAGCGGTTTTGTCCGGCTGCGGTGTACGAGATGGTTGAAGATGGTGGAAACGGCAAGCGGCGTTTGCAGATCAACTTCTCAAACTGCGTTCACTGCAAAACCTGCGACATCATGGACCCGTACCAGATCATTAACTGGGTAACGCCTGAAGGCGGCGGCGGGCCAGACTACAAAGGCATGTAGCCACAAAGAGGCACACAAAATATTTCGCCACAAAAAGGCACAAAAGACCACATAAAGAGCTCAGCAGCAGTTTATGTGATTTTTGTGCCTTTTTGTGGCTAATCTGGTTGTGGCTACTCTTCGCCGTCTTTTTTGATAGCAAAGTGCACGCGGCCGCGCATTACCTCCTCCAGCGCGATGCGCGTCGGTTTGTGCTTCTGCGGATCGATCTCGATTCTGGGTGTCGCGCCACGCTGTAATTGCTTGCTGCGTTTCGCGGCGAGGATGATCATACGGTACTTCGAATCAACTACCGGCGCGCTTCCGTCAACGTCCGTCTCAACTAACTCTGTCGGTGTAGGCACTCTCGATGCTCCTTCAGTCTATGAATCTATGATTGAATTGCTTTTAAATTTCTTGATGACTTCCCGCACCAGCGGCTCCTGGCGCATGCAACGCGCGCGCTCCGCGTAAATGATCGACGCAAGCTGAGCCGACGCCCTTTCGATCTCATCATTGATGATTACGTAATCGAATGCTGAATACTGTTTCAACTCCTCCGGCGCATTCCGCAAACGCACTTCCAACGCCGCCGGCGAATCTGTTCCACGCGCAATCAAGCGCTGTCGCAACACTTCATAAGAAGGCGGCAGGATGAAGATGCTGACCGAATCCATCAGCAACTGGCGCACGCTCGCGGCGCCCTGCACGTCGACTTCGAGAATGATGTCGGCGCCCGCGGCAGTCTGTTCGATAATCTGCTTCTTCGACGTGCCGTAAAAGTTTCCGTGCACGCAGGCCCATTCCAGAAACTCACGCGCGGCTACCATCTCGTCGAAAGTTTCCCGGTTCACAAAGAAATACTCGCGGCCATCGACTTCTGTCTGCCGTGGCGCACGAGTCGTGAACGAGACAGAATAGCTAAGATTGTCCACAACATCCAGCACGTGTCGAATGATGGTGCCTTTGCCACCGCCCGATGGCGAGCTGACAACGAAGAGCGTGCCTCTCGAAGAAGCCTGATTTACTGGTCCAGCCAGCTGCAGTTCTTTCACTTTACTCGACATTCTGAACCTGCTCGCGAAGTTTCTCCACTTCTGCTTTGATCGCCAAACCAGCCTCCTTGATTACGAGGTCCGTAGATTTCGAGAGCGTCGTGTTGGCCTCGCGATTGAGCTCCTGCAGGAGGAAATCGAGCATCTTTCCTGCCTCGCCCGGAGCATCGAGTGCTTCCTGAAACTGCGATAGATGGCTGCGCAAACGGACCATCTCTTCACTGACGTCACTACGGTCTGCGAGATAAGCCACTTCCTGGGCTAGTCGCACCGGATCAATCTCGACGACCTGCCCACCGCGATTCAGCAACTCGCCGATTCGTTTCTGCAATCGCAGGCGATAGGCATCGGCGAGTCCGGCAGCGGACGACTCGATGATCGGCACGAGTGCTTCGATCTTCTGCACGCGTTCGCGCAGCTCTTTCTTGAGCGCTTCGCCTTCCTGTTCGCGCATTCTCTCGAGCTCGTCGAGGGCCTGGTCTATGGCGCGCTCGAGGGCGGCGGTCATGCGTTCGTCGATGCCGTTGCGAGCGGGTTGTAATGCACCGGGGATACGCGCGATGACGTTGATGTCGAGCTCGCCGGCGATATCGAAATCTTTTTGAAGCTGCTTCAGCGCACTCACGTAGCCGGCGATGAGCGGGCGATTGATCTCGTAAGCGATTTGCGACACGCGCTCCATGCTGACAGTAACGTCGACGCGACCGCGTGAGAGTCTTGAAGAGATACGTTTTTTGATTGCCGGTTCGACAGAGGCGAGCTCGGATCCGACGCGAAGGTGTATATCGAGAAATCTATTGTTGACGGTCTTGAGATCGACGGAGACGGAGAAATCGTCTCCCGCCACCATCGCCTTGCCGTATCCGGTCATTGATTTCATTGTTTTTTTGTCCACAGATTACACAGATTGCACAGATCAGATTCAGGCCATCTGTGGAATCTGTGTAATCTGTGGATCCTCTTCCTCGTCTGCGAATTGCAACTCGTAAAGCTTTTGATATTTCCCGCCCTTCGCCAGCAGTTCCGTGTGTGTTCCCATCTCGATAATCCGCCCGGCTTCCATGACGACGATCACGTCCGCCCGCCGCACAGTCGACAAGCGGTGCGCTATCACGATCGTCGTGCGATTTCGGACCAGATTGCCGATCGCACTCTGGACTAATCGCTCCGATTCCGCGTCGAGCGCGGACGTAGCTTCGTCGAGAATCAGTACTGGCGCATTAACCAGGATTGCACGGGCGATAGCGAGCCGTTGGCGCTGGCCGCCGGAAAGAAAGATGCCGCGCTCGCCGACAATGGTATCGTAACCATCAGGTAATTCGCGAATAAAGTCGTGCGCAAATGCGATCAGCGCCGCCTCTTCGATCTGGATATCGGTCGCCTCGGGCTTTCCGTAAGCGATGTTGTGACGCACCGTGTCGTTGAAGAGCACGGTCTCCTGAGTGACGAGTGCGATCTGTTTTCTCACACTGGAGATCGTCGCTTCTCTGACGTCAACGCCGTCCCACAAAACTGCGCCGGAGCTCGGATCGTGAAAACGCGGCAGCAGCTTTGTCAGCGTCGACTTGCCACCGCCTGACTCACCCACGAGCGCGACCATCGTCCCCGCTTTAACTTTCAAACTCACATCGCGCAGCACCGACTTCGTCTCATTCGCATAACCAAACGAAACATTCCGCAGCTCGATCTCTTTCTGCAACGGCGGCAACTCGATGGCATCAGTTTTTTCTTTGATGGTTGCGTGCTCGTCCATCACTTCCCACACGTGATGCGCCGCAGCGAGTGCCTGCTCCATGCTGTTTTGGAGTCGCGAGAGCTTGCGCACCGGATCGTAAGTGCGAAAGAGAAAGAACAGGAACGCGAAGAACTGCGAGTTCGCCATTCGATTTGCGATGACTTCATGCTGACCAAACAACAACAGGAGCACGAAGAAGACAATGCCGATCATCTCTATCGTCGGCGGTGAAGCGCCGGCGATACTCGCACTTCGCAGATTAGCTCGCACGATTCGTTTGGCGACGACGACAAAACGTTCCGATTCGCGTTTCTCGGCGCGATATGCTTTCACGATGCCCTGATTTGCAAGCGCCTCCTGGGCCGTGTCAGTCAATTCTTTACTGCCTTCAAAACCCTCGCGCGCGAGATTGCGCAATGCTCGTCCAAACTTCGCAGTGAGAATCGCGATGATGGGCGCGATGGCGAGTGCGGCGAGTGTCAGCCGCCAACTGTAATAAAAGGACGCGCTGAGAAAAAAGATGAGGGTAAAACTCTCGCGCAGCATGTCGCGCACCGTGCTGGTGACTGCGGTCTCGATCGCGGCGGCGCTGGAGACCAAACGTGAGACAAGGTAGTTCGTCCGATGTCGCTCGAAAAAGGTGGCAGACTGTGCCAACAAGTGGCTATATAGATCCTGGCGCAACTGTAGTACGGCTGACTGGCCGATCCGCGCCATCAGGTAAGTGGAGAGATACTCGGCGATCCCCTTAACGAAAGTGAAAACGATCAGCAGGATCGCGATGCTTTTCCACGCGCCGACGGGATCGAGAGGAATTAACCGTTGCAGGCCGAAAATCGTCGGGGTACGCTGACCAATGCCTTGACCAAACGCCTGATCGAAGATTGGGACAATCAAACTGCCGGTGGCTGTCTCGAACAAACCTACGAGCAGCATCGCGAGAGTGGCCAGCGTGAAGATTGGCCAGTGAGGTCTCAAATACTTTAACAGGCGGCGAAGATCACGCATCTCTGGTTGCGAAAATCTCTGATCAGTTGCTATAAGGGAGGTAGAAAAACGGCCCAAAATCCGTAAGAAAGAACTATACTTACCCCCACTTCTTTGCGTCAAGGCTGACTGATTTGCTCGATTTGTTTCTGGGCGTGAATCATGCAAATCTTTTCCCCGCATGAGTCTGCGTCAATTTGGGTTATAATCGTCCGCTTAAACACGGGTGATATTTAGATCCCCTCCGACAGGATCAGACATTTGGCACAGCAAGCGACACCAAACACTAAGCACGCAGGTAAACGTCTTCTCATCGCAGATGACGATACCGATATGAGACTTCTCCTGGCCGAGTACTTTCGCCGGCTGGGTTTCCAGGTGGAAGAGCGCGAAAGCGGCATGGCGGCACTTGAAGCCACCATCGCGGGACGATTCGATTGTTTCATCTTCGACGTATCGATGCCTGGCATGTCCGGCATCGAGCTGCTCAAACGAGTTCGCGACCGCGGCATTCAAACTCCGGCGCTGTTCCTGACTGCGCACGACGCGCTTTCAGACAAAGTCGCAGGCTTCGAAGCTGGAGCCGACGACTATCTCGCGAAGCCGTTCAGTCCGCGCGAGCTGGAGTATAGAGTCGAGGCACTGTTACGACGCGGTGGCCAGGCGCCACAGGAGCCGGACGGCGAACGTATTGAAGTCGGCGATCTGGTAATCGATAAGCGTCGTCATGAAGTGATGCGAAACGGCTTTCGCGTTGACCTGACGCCGCTCGAGTTTCAGATTCTCGAGCTACTCGCGTCAGAGCCGGGACGTGCATGGTCCAGAAACGCGCTGCTCGATCGAGTCTGGAGCACGGACTACGAAGGCTACCAGCGCAACATCGATCCGCACATCAATCGACTTCGTAAGAAGCTCGAAACCGATCCGAAAAATCCGCGATACGTCCTGACCGTTCGTGGTGTCGGTTACAAGCTGAACGAGATTCCCTGATGTTGTGGTGGGTCGGTTCAGGATTGATACTTGCCTGGCTAATCCTCCGGCTGGTCAAACCGATGGGCTGGATCCCGATGCTGCTACTCTCGGGGGTTTGTGTCCTGATAATCCAGCTTGCCGCCTACCGCAAGACCAAATCCGTTAAATAATCCGGGCAATCCGTGGCTGATTCGTCTTGACCTCTCTTAACCATTCGGCAACAATGCGCCTGTTTACGGCATCAAGGGAAGTGGGTTTCTATCAACTTTCCCAGATTTCAGCCAGGAGTTTGTTCGCCATGAATTTCAGCCGCGTAGTTTGTGCATTCAGCGCTTGTCTCCTCGTTGTTTCTATCGCACTTGCCCAGGACGTCGAACGTAAGACTGTCGCGATAACTTATCCACTGGACGAAACGGTTACAGTCAAGTTCCGTGGGACGACTCTGTTGCCGCGCCTGAAAGGTGAGGCGAAGGTGAAACGCGCCGGACGCCGCGGCACGCGCGTCGAGTTGAGCGTTGAAGATCTACCACGCGCGTCCGAGCTGGGCGGCATTTATACGACTTACGTTCTCTGGGCCATCTCGCCCGACGGGCACGTCGATAACCTCGGCGAGATCAAACGCGGTGGCAGTGTCTTCGTTGATTCCAAGATCGACGTCACCACGCCGCTGCAAACGTTCGCGCTCATCCTCACTGCCGAGCCGCACTTCCTGATGAAAGTTCCGAGCCGGATGGTGGTGATGGAGAACCTCCCGCCGCAGAAAGCGAACGGTAGCCAGGTTGAGACTGTTGACGTGAGATACATCGGCAATTCGAGTGATTACTTCCGCACGGCGCGTGTTCCCGAGATTGCCGACGCTGACTATAACAAGACGCCAGTTTCACTACTCGGCGCAAGGCAGTCAATCAGTCTCGCGAAGTACGCGGGCGCGACACAGGATGCACCGGACGAATTGCAGACCGCAGAAGATCATTTGCAGGCGGCTGAGAAAGCATGGCGACTGAACCAGCCGCTGGCGGAGGTCGATCTCGAAGCACGCAAAGCGACTTCGGCGGGCCAACATGCTGAAGAAGTTGCGGCAGCGCGCAAGGCTGCACGGATGAATCGTGAAGAGATTCGCCGTCGTGATGAGGCAGTGCGCACCGCGGAAGAGAGTGCTGAAGAGTCGCAGCGTGAAGTGGCTAAGCTCCGTGCCGCGCTTGATAAAGAGACACGCGCGCGTGAGCTCGCCGAGCGCGATTCAGGAACGGCGAACGATCAGCTTCGGGAGAAGCGAGTCGAGATCGCGCAACTGCGTGATGAGATCGCAACGTTGCGCGCAGAGAGTGACGCCGCGAAATTGAAACTCGCGCGGCTCGAAGGTGAGAAGCAGGCCGAGACTGATCGCGTCGAAGCTGAAAAGCGGGCCGTAGAGAAGCGAAATGCGGAAGCTAGCCTGAAAGAGACACTCGCGAAATATGGCGTGTTGAAAGAGACTGCCACCGGCTTCAGACTCGTCCTGCCGGAAACCATCTGGACCAGCACACGCGCGGCAACACTGTCGGCTGCGTCGTCGGCGAAACTCGAGCCACTGGCAGCACTGCTCGCCAGCAATCCTGATTACCAGATCCTGATCGAGGCTTACACCGATAGCAAAGGCAACGAAGTGGCGCTCCAGCAGTTGACGCAGGAACGTGCGCGGGTGTTGTCAGATCGATTCCAGTCAGCGGGCGTAGATCCGATGCGCATTCAGGCAAACGGCATGGGCGCCTCGAATCCACTCGCGCCAAACACGACGGTCGCCGGGCAGAAGAAGAACCGCCGCGTCGAGATCACATTCACGTCGCCGCTGGGAAAGACCGCGGCGAATTAGTGATCAATATAGGTCCTGGTTGTCCGATAGGACCTATATTGATTGATTCCGATGTCCCCACTTGATCCCCTCGAGATTCTCCAGGTCATCGGTTACAGCATCGGCGCGCTGCTGCCGCTCTGGATGCTGTTTCAGCTCGTCACCCATCGCAGCAAGCTGAGCAATATCGAGCGCCTCCTCGCCTTACTCGCCCTCACGATGGGCGGTTGGCACACGAGCAACCTCGTCATCACGCTCCACGGTCTCTTCGATCTCGGCCCCGACACCTGGACCACGTTGCTGCGCGTCGCTGATACCGTCGCCGTCGTCAGCATCACTTTCGCTTACTCGTTCCTGCTGCACGTCCACCTTCATCTCTGGGCCAACGCACACGGGCGCTCGCTCAACCGCAGCGAACACCTGCGCGTTTATGCTTCTTACATCCCCACGATCTTCCTGCTCGTTGCTGTGCCTTCGCTCTGGACGGGCGATTACGCACCGATGTTCACGAAGCTCTCGTTCTTCGTGATTCCTTTCGCGTTCTGGATTGCGTACGTGCTGGGGTTGATTGCGCTGACCGAGATATTGATCGCGCGCAAGAGCAAGAACCGGAGCGAGAGACGCATCATGCGCACGCTCGCAGCGTCGTTCATCGGCGTGGGTGTCGTGATTTTTGCCGCGCTCGCGGCCGGCGTCGGCGCGGGAACGACGGCGGGGTTATATCTCAAGACGATCGCGAACCTCGGCTCGCTGCTGCCCTCGGTTCTGCTGGCTTATTACATCTACCGCTACCGCTATCTCGAGATCATTATCGAAGAGAGCCTCGTCGTCGTCACTTTCGCGACCGTCGTGTTGACGGTTTACGTCTTCGGTATTCGGACTATCGGCGACTGGATGACGCAGCGATACGGAGTCAGGCCCGGGCTCGTCGAAGCGCTTCTGATCCTTGCGCTCGCGTTGCTTGCGGCGCCTTTGCGTGGTTTTCTGGGCCAACGATTTCGCAAGCTGTTTGAACGTGAAGCTACGCTGTACAAAGAGATCGTGGCGCGGATCGGTTCTTATGCCGGTGGGTACAAAGATCTTCCGGATCTTTTGCATTTCGTCGAGGAGCGCACGACCGGAGCGCTCGGTCTGCGACAGCTCAGGATCTTTGTCGAAGATTCTGACGAGTGGATGCAACAGGTACTCGAGAAGTCGAAGGAGAGTGGGTGGCTGCCGGTCGAAGATGAAGCTGTGCTAAACGATCAGAGCTTCAAGATCGCTTACCCGTTGCGTCGTGAAGACAAAGTGCAAGGATTGTTGGCCGTCGATGCGGCGTCGGCGAGTTTGACGCCCGATGCGCGTACGATACTCGGCCTGCTGGCAGACCAGGTCGCGATTGCGATCGATGATTCGCGGTTGCTTGAAGAGAACCTGAGACTCGAGCGCGAGCTTGCCGAACGTGAGCGACTCGCGGCGCTCGGTCGAATGGCGGCGACGGTGGCCCACGAGATCAAGAACCCGCTGTCGGCGATCAAATCGATCGCGCAGGTAATGCGTGAAGATGAGAGTTTGCGCAACGAGTATGAGCGCGACCTCGGTTTGATTGTTGGTGAGACTGATCGACTGAGCCAGAGCGTGACACAGTTGTTGAGTTTTGCGCGGAAGGAGAGTCCGGCAGGACAACCACTGAACGTGGATGAGCTCGTGCGCTCGGTTGTCGATCTTTTCCGGGCGAGTGCGAGAGAGCAAGGAATCGTGCTCGAACTTGAAGTTAAAGTTGACGCGGAGCTCGCAGGGAAACTCGTTTCGGCCTTGCGAGATGCATTGTCGAATCTATTACTCAATGCACTACAGGCGACACCCGCGGGAGGAAGAGTCGAATTAATGGCCGCTCAGTCGGATGGCGACCTCGTGATCAGCGTGCAGGATAGCGGCTCGGGCGTGCCGGTGGATCTGCGTGAGCGAATCTGGGAGCCGTTCTTTACGACGCGACAGCGCGGCACCGGGCTGGGCCTGGCGATCGTGCGCAAGCGTGTGCAGGAAGTTGGCGGAACGGCGACGCTTGTCAGTGGAAATGGTGGTGGGGCGTTGTTTCAGTTACGCGTCCGGCTGTAGAGACTAAGTTAGACAGGATGACAGGATTTTCAGGATTAACAAGATCCTATCCTGTCAATCTTGAAAATCCTGTAATCATGTCTAACTGGAACTTAATTGTCGAGCGCGCGTGATAGGGTTTGACTTTGACGACCTTGGACGACCTATCGACTGAAGGAGAACGATCCGCAATGAAGATCAAAAACTTTCTCACCGCGATGCTGCTCGTACTGTGCGCGGCGGTATTTTTGAATGTCCACGCACAGGATCCCACTGACGACGCCAATCTCGATACCCAACTCTATCTCATCGTCGGCACAAACCAGGAAGTCGGTGACGCGAAACTGCCTGCATCACTCGATCCGGTAGTGAAGCAGCTACGCTCAACGCTACCATTCAAGAACTATCGTCTCGCCGCCACGCTGATCAATCGTGTCAAGAATGAAGGCCGGCTCGACCTAAGCTGGATCGGTGGTCCACTCGCGTCAGTATCACCAACCGGCGCGGCGTCGAGCGTGACGCCGAGCTTCAGCCAATTCAAAGTGCGGCAAGTGAAACTCATTCGTAACGCTGAAAACCAGCAAGTCGTGCAAATGCTCGGCTTCAATTTCGGCGCACGCGTTCCGATCCAAACGCCCGGCGCGATCGCTGCAAACGGCGCTGTGGCTCCAACCGTCGCGTACGAACAAACGGGAGTCTCGACCGACATCAGCATGCGCGAATCCGAGCCGGTAATCGTTGGCACACTCAACATTGGTCCATCAGGCGACGCGATCATCCTCGTCGTCTCCGCGAAGAGAACGCCGCGGTAAATCTGTGGCACGCAACGCGCTAGGAGTTTAGGGCCACACGGCCCTAAACTACTCAGGAAGTGAGAAAAGACGCGTTGCGATTGATGATTGTTGACGACGAGGAAGCCGCCCGCTACGGCATGCGGCGCGCCCTCTCAACCTTTGGCTATAACATCACTGAAGCAGGTTCCGCCGAGGCCGCCCGTGCCTTACTCAAACAAAACGAGCCCGACCTGCTGCTCCTCGACGTAAATCTTCCCGGCCTCAGCGGACTCGACTTTCTCCGCGAGCTCAAGAGCGCAAACGGCAATGCACCGCTCGTGATCATCGTCACCGCGCACGGCTCCGAACGCATGGCCGTCGAAGCCGTCAAAGCCGGTGCATACGATTATCTTTCCAAGCCCTTCGAGCTCGACGATCTGCGACTCGTAATCAAAAACGCCGCCGAGACAATTCAACTGCGCCGCGAGAATTATTCACTGCGACGCCGGATCGAAGTCGAGCGCTCACAACGTGGCGCACTCATCGGCAACTCCGACGCGATGCAGAAAGTGCGAGCGATGATCGACAAGGTCGCGGAGACCGATGCGACCGTGCTTGTGCGTGGCGAGTCAGGCACCGGCAAGGAGCTCGTTGCGCGTGAGCTGCACGAGCGCAACAGCGTCCGCCGCAATGCTTCGTTCGTCGCGGTTAATTGCGCCGCGCTGCCGTCAGAGTTAATTGAATCGGAGCTCTTTGGCCACGAAAAAGGCGCGTTTACAGGCGCTGCCGCACGTCGCGAAGGGAAATTCGAACAGGCTGACAGCGGCACACTATTCCTCGACGAGATCGGCGATATGAGCTCAAACGTGCAGGCAAAACTGCTGCGCGCGTTGGAAGAGCGTCGCATCGAGCGTCTCGGCGCAAACGATTCGATTCCGGTTGACGTTCGAATTGTAAGCGCCACGCATCGACCACTCGAACAGGAGATCACGAACGGCAACTTCCGCGCGGATCTCTTCTATCGTTTGCGTGTTGTAACAGTCGAGATTGCACCCTTGCGCGAGCGCCGCGAAGACATTCCGCTACTCGCCGAAACTTTTATGCGTCTCGCCGCCGAGCGTTACGAATTACCGCAGCGTTCGTTGAGCCAGGGTGCATTACGACGCCTGATGGAGTACAACTGGCCGGGCAACGTGCGCGAGCTGAAGAACACGATCGACCGCGCCGTGATCATGGCCGATGGCGACGAGGTCGCGCCGAAAGATCTGCCTGACGAGATAACTGCGGGCGTTTCCCGGGATGGCATGGTCGAGTCGAGCGAGGCTGAAACCGACGGCTTGCGCGTGCCGTTCACGGCCGATTTTCGCGAAGACAGGCGCGAGTTTGAGCGACGTTACATCAGTCGCTGTCTGGAGTACACTCAGGGAAACGTGACCCGCGCGGCCGAGATTCTGGACATGCACCGGCAGTCGCTGCAACATAAATTGAGACAGCTCGGCCTCGGCCGTCGCTACGTCTCAGTCTCGGGCGACGCGCAAGATAATCCTGACAGTTGACGGAATAATATGAAGGCTAAATTAGACGCAATCATTCAACGAGAACAAGCTGAGTACCTGGATCAACTACTGACGCAGAGCGATCCTTTGCTCGTCGAGATGGAGGCTTACGCAGCCGAACATCGCGTTCCGATCGCCGATCGCGAAGTGGCGAAGTTCATCGAGATCACGGCGCGCATCTCGGGTGCTCGCAAGGCGCTCGAGATCGGAATGGCGATCGGTTATTCAGTGGTCCATCTCGCGCGCGGCATGGGTGAAGGCAGCGTCGTCGTCACGATCGAACCAAGCGACGAGATGATTAGCGCGGCGACCGGATATCTCAAACGCGCAGGCTTGCTCGATCGGGTCGAGATCGAGCGTGGCAAGGCACTGGACGTGATGCCGAATCTCGAAGAGACTTTCGATCTGTTATTCATCGACGCGATGAAGGAAGAGTACTCACGCTATCTCGATCTCGGTTTGCCGCGACTGCGAAGTGGCGGCGTCGTCATCGTCGACAATCTGCTGTGGGGCGGAAAAGTCGCGACGGGCGATATGGAAAACTCGACAGTCGCGCTGCGAGAGTTCAATCCATACTTCATCAACCATCCGGAACTGATTGCCGAAGTCTTACCGGTGGGCGACGGCCTCGGCTACGCAGTCAAACGATAGCCACAAAAGGCACAAAAAGCACAAAGTGAAATTTGACCCGTCACGGGCTAAATTACATTTATGTGCTTTTTGTGCTTTTTTGTGGCAAACTTCCACTCGATGAATAGTGGCAAGTTTAGACAGATTGTTGGACTCCTCTTGCTGGCATCGCTAGCTTACTCGACCCTTTCATGCACAGTTGTCGCCAGTAAAGAAGATTTCTTCGGAACGACCACTCCTCCCGCGCGCGACATCTTTCGTTACATCACCGGCGACGAACCCGCATCACTCGATCCGGCCATTGGTGACGGGCAACTCGAAGCCCGAATCTACCTGGCCCTGTACGAAGGTCTCGTTGAATACAACCCGAAGACTCTCGAGCCCGAGCCGGCCCTGGCAGAACGCTGGCACATCAACAACGACTCATCTGAGTTTACGTTTCACCTGCGCACTACTGGTCGTTGGTCCAACGGCGACCCAATCGACGCAAACGACTTTGTTTACAGTTTCAGGCGTGCGCTTGATAAGAAGACGGCTTCGCGCAACGTATCCCTCGCTTCATACCTGAAATATGCCGAAGCCTGGAACGAGCAGCGCGTCTTCGTGCGCGATCCAAAAACAGGACAGTTTCTTTTAGAGAAAGATTTTCGCGAAAATCCGCCGGCGGAATCGATCGGCAGCAGCCCGATCGATCCAGCGAAGAGCGAGTATATTCCCGATCCGAATGAGTCGACGCCCGATCCGGACACTGCCTTTCATCAGCAAATGCATTCACCTTTGCGACTGACGCTTGCCGGCGACGCAACGGCGCGCGCAAAACGTATCGCAGCAGATGCAAAGCTCAAGGCCGCGGTGGCCGGCAAAGAGTTCGTGCCAGTGAAAGCTGAAGATCTCGGTGTTGAAGCCGTCGACAAATACACGGTGCGCATCTACCTGACGCAACAGGCACCGTTCTTCCTCGGACTACTGGCGCACCAGATCTTCCGTCTGGTTCCGCAGAAAGTGGTCGAGCAATGGGGCGAACAATGGACTCAGCCTGAGCACATCGTCACTTGTGGTCCATTCAAGCTAAAGCAATGGGTGCCTTATGACAGGATCGTGCTTGAACGGGATCCCATGTATTGGGACGCCAAGTCAGTCAGGCTCGAGGAGATACATTTTTTCCCGATTGTCGACCAGGCCACCGCCATGAATCTCTACAAGGTGGGCGAGCTCGATGCGCTCTACAATCATGCGGTGCCAAATCCGTGGCTTCACATAATCAGAGAAAAGAAAGACTACATGGACCGCGCTGAGGCCGCGATCGATTACTTGATCATGAACACCACTAAACCTCCACTGGATAATCCAAAGGTTAGAAGGGCGTTCAATCTCTCGATCGATAAGGAGGCATATGCCAACTGGCGCCGGATCGTGAAACCGCTCACTGCATTCACGCCGACAGGAATGTTTGCCGGTTATCCACAACCCAAAGGCGCTGCCTTCAATCCAGCAGAGGCACGCAGACTACTCGGCGACGCGGGTTATCCAGTAATACAAAACTCGGATGGCACTTTTTCCTGTCCGAAGTTTCCGGTGGACCAGGTCGAGTTTATCTACAACAGCCAGGCGGCGAACAAGTCAGTCGCCGAGTGGATGCAGGCGCAGTGGAAACAGAACCTCGGCATCACCGTTGGGCTGCGAAACATGGAGTGGAAGACTTTTCTCGAAGCGCGAGCCAAGCTCGAGTACAAAGGATTCGCGCGCGGCGCGTTTGGCGCCGATTATATGGACCCGTACACTTTCCTGAGTCTTTTTTACACCAATGGCACAAGCGGCACGGGCTGGCAGGATCCGAAATACGCCACCATGCTCGATGAAGCTAATCGCACTCTCGATCATACAAAGCGTTATGAGTTGCTTGCCAAGGCGGAAGCTTACATGCTCGACCATCAGCCAATCATTCCGCTCGACACACCGTCGGTGAACTGGCTGAAAAAACCTTACGTGAAAGGCATGTATCCGAATCCAGGCTCTTTGTTCCCGTGGAAATACGTTTACATCGAACGCGATCGGGCCAAGTGGGATTACGGCACACCAAGTTTGACCGCGGAATAGCGCGGTGCACACAACTAACGAATGTTTCGGTTCATTGTCAGACGTCTCCTGGTAACGATTCCGACGATCCTCGTCGTGATCTCGATCACCTGGGTATTGATCAAACTCGCCCCCGGAAACTTCTATTCGGGTGAGAAACCGCTGTCTCCCGCCGTCGAGAAAATCATTCGCGAAAAATACGGCCTCGATAAACCGTGGTACCAACAATACGGGAAGACGATGTGGACTATCGTTCGCCATCTCGACTTCGGCACGTCGCTGAGATACGAAGGCCAGTCAGTCAATTCAATCATCAAGCGCTCGTTGCCGGTTTCAGCCGCGGTCGGCATTCTGGCTTACCTGCTGGCGCTGATTGTGGGTGTGACTGTCGGTTCCATTGCGGCGCTGAAACAAAACTCGAAGTGGGACTACGGTTCGATGGCGCTCGCGATGCTCGGTATCTCGGTGCCGAACTTTGTGCTTGGTCCAATCCTGGTCCTGATCTTTTCTCTTGGACTTTACTGGTTGCCGCCGTCGCGTTGGGGTGGCTTTCCGAGTCGAAACCTGATCCTGCCGGTACTGACACTGTCGGCGCTTTACATGGCTTATATCGCGAGACTCACGCGCGCCGGAATGCTCGAGGTGCTGCGGTCAGATTACATCCGTACGGCGCGCGCGAAAGGATTGAGCGAGCGTGATGTGGTGCTTCGTCATGCGTTGCGCGGCGGTCTGATGCCGGTGGTTTCGTACACCGGACCGGCCCTCGCGTTTCTGTTAACGGGAACAGTCGTAGTCGAGAGAATCTTCGCGTTGCCGGGTTTGGGAAACTACTTCATCCAGGCGTCACTGAATCGCGACGAGCCGTTGATCATCGGCATCGTGGCGTTCATTGCGATCACACTCTTGTTGATGAATCTGCTGGTTGATATCGCGTACGCCTATCTCGATCCGCGCGTGCGTTACCAGTAGAGGAGGATTTGGATTTCTCTGTGCATTCTCTGTGTCCTCTGTGTCTCTGTGGTTAAGAAATTTCAGAAAGAGAAAACCACAGAGACACAGAGAACACAGAGGCAGCACAGAGAAGAAGCTGGTTGCGATGGCTACTGAAAAGAAACCAGAACACGACGAGCTGATTCACATCGGGCCGGAGATGGCGGTGGCTGAAGCCGATCTGACGCCGGGTGAAGTCGGTCAGTTTGTGCCCGGTACGTCACTGTGGCGCGATGCGTGGCGTCGTCTGCTCAAAAACAAGCTCGCGGTTTTTGGTCTCGTTGTCGTAGTGATCGTTACGATCTCTTCGATCATCGGACCGACAGTGATCCAGCGTGTCTTTGGTTTCACTCCCGATTACATTCCCTCGAACGATCCGCGACTGACGCAATCATTTCCGCCTTTTACCGGACCGAATGGCGAGTTCTCGTGGACGCATCCGATGGGAACTGACAATGCCGGGCGCGATCAACTGGCGCGTGTGTTACAGGGCGGGCAGATCTCTTTGTTTGTCGGAATTCTAGCGACCTTCGTGTCGTTATTGATTGGCGTCAGTTATGGCGCGATTGCCGGTTACGTTGGAGGGCGCGTCGACAACGTGATGATGCGTCTCGTTGATGTGCTCTATTCGCTGCCGTACGTGATCGTCGTCATTGTGCTGCTGTCGATGTTTCGCAGCCAGACGCCGCGCGGCCAGTTGATACTGCTGTTTGTCGCGATTGGAACTGTGTCGTGGCTGACGATGGCGCGGATTGTTCGCGGGCAGGTGCTGTCGTTGAAGAACCAGGAGTTTGTGCTGGCGGCGCGAGCGACGGGCGTTTCGAATTCGCGCATCATCTTTCGACACATCGTGCCGAACACGTTGGGCCCGGTGATCGTCTACGCGACTTTGGAGATTCCGCAGATCATGTTGACGGAGGCGTTTCTATCGTTTCTCGGCTTTGGCGTGCAGGCGCCGCTCGCGTCGTGGGGCAGTCTGGCGGCGGATGGCATTCAGAACATCGCCGTCTTTCCGTGGCAACTGATCTTCCCGGGCGTGACGATGGCATTGACGCTCTTCTCGCTAAACTTCCTTGGGGACGGCCTGCGCGACGCCCTCGACCCGCAGATGAGAACGGTATGAGTGCTAACGGCAATCTTCTCGAAGTAAAAAACCTTCGCACTTACTTCGAAACTGACGACGGAATCGTCAAGGCCGTCGACGACATCTCATTCCAGCTGAAGCGTGGTGAGACGCTTGGCATCGTGGGTGAGTCAGGCTCAGGCAAGTCGGTCACAAACCTCTCGATCATTCGCCTCGTTCCAAATCCGCCGGGAAAGATCGTCTCGGGTCAGGTCTTCTTCAACGGCAGCGATCTGCTGCCACTCTCAAACGACGCGATTCGCAAAATTAGAGGCCGCCGCATCGCGATGATCTTTCAGGATCCGATGACCTCACTCAATCCGTTCATGAAGATCTCTAAACAATTGATGGAGATGACCGAGCTGCACCTGGGCCACACCAAAGCACAGGCGCACGCACACGCCATCCGCATGTTGGAAACAGTCGGCATCCCGGACGCGCGCGAACGCGCCGACAGCTACCCGCACGAGTTTTCCGGCGGCATGCGCCAGCGCGTGATGATCGCTATGGCGCTCTCATGCGAGCCGGAGCTGCTGATCGCCGACGAGCCAACCACGGCGCTCGACGTCACGATCCAGGCGCAAATTCTCGAGCTGATAAAGAAACTCAAACGCGAAACCGGTACGAGCGTGATCCTGATCACTCACGATCTCGGCGTCGTCGCCGGCATGACCGATCACGTGATCGTGATGTACGCCGGAAAGATCTTCGAGCAGGCGCCGACGAAAGAGTTGTTCTCCGTCCCGGGCAATCCGTACACGAAAGGACTGCTTCGCTCAGTACCCGATCCAACAGCCGAACAGGGCAAGCTCTATCAGATCCCCGGCCTGCCGCCCGACGTCGCACACCTGAAACCCGGCTGTCCTTTTGCACAGCGTTGCGACTACACGCAGGACATCTGCACGCGCGAGTTTCCGCCGTTCGTGCAGCTCAACGCAGATCACTATTCGCTCTGCCATTTCGCACGCGAAGTCTATAGCGAATCGGGGGGAGTTTCGTGAATGCAAACGAAGAATTACTCCCGCAGCGGCGCAACGGCGCGGAGAAAAGCAAAAGGGTTTTCGTTGCGCCGCTGCGCCGCTGCGTGAGAAAAACCATCATATGAGTGCCAACCCTACAACCCTGCTCTCGATCAGAGATCTCAAAGTACATTTCGATCTCGGCGGTGGTGGACCACTCGACAAGCTGTTCGGCACGAACCCGGAGAAGCGCGTCGTGAAGGCTGTCGACGGGGTGTCAATCGACATCTTCGAACAGGAAACACTCGGGCTCGTCGGCGAATCAGGTTGCGGCAAGTCAACCCTCGGCCGCGCGATTCTTCGTCTCACGGAACCGACCGAAGGCCAGGTGTTTTATCGCGATCGAGACCTCGCGCACCTCTCGCAAAGACAGTTGCGTGAACAGCGCCGACATCTACAGATCATCTTTCAGGATCCTTACGCGTCACTGAACCCGCGCATGACGATCGGCCAGATCGTCGGCGAGCCACTCGAGACATTTCGTCTGGCGCGCGGAAGGGAAGCAGACAAACGCGTGCAGGAGTTGCTCGAGACAGTCGGTCTCAGCAAGCGTTTCATCAAACGATACCCGCACGAGTTTTCCGGCGGTCAACGCCAGCGCATCGGCATCGCACGCGCGCTCGCAGTCGATCCGGATTTCATAGTTGCGGACGAACCGATTTCCGCGCTCGATGTTTCGATCCAGGCGCAGATCATGAACCTGCTCGAAAGACTGCGTCGCGAGAAGAACCTTACCTATTTATTTATCTCACACGACCTGCGCGCAATCAGGCACGTCTCGGATCGTGTGGCGGTGATGTACCTGGGAAGGCTCGTCGAGATCGCCGAGGCTAAAACGATTTACAAAGAACCGTTGATGCCTTACACGAAGGCGCTCATCTCGGCGGTGCCCGTGCCCGATCCTCAGGTCGAAGCGACGAGGCAGCGTATAATGCTGGAAGGCGATGTTCCTTCGCCGATCAACCCCCCTTCCGGTTGCCCTTTTCACACGCGCTGCCCCTACGCTATCGACGTATGCAAGGAGGTGGTTCCTCAATTGGTTGAAATCAAACCGGCACATTTTGCTGCTTGTATTAGAATCAGTCCGGCGCAACCTCATATCGAGGACGTTGCTCCTGGAGCGGCGCCAGGCCTCGAGTGAGCCCAAAAAGGCGTAAAAAGTCACAAAAAGAAGTGTTCTTGGGTCTGTAAGCACGGAATATTTTGTGCATTTTGTGCCTTATTGTGGCTATTAACCCTTTAAGAGTAAGGGAAGATTTTCCTTGCCCAGTGCCCCATGGTTAAGAAGCCCCCGATTGCCCTGAATACTCAGGAACGCCGCGAAGACGCCCCGCCCACGTGGCCGGAGATGCAGGATTCGCTGGCGGAGGCTTCGTCGCTCGCTTTGTTGCTGGTCGATGGATACCAACCTCCGGCCCTGGCAGTCTCAAACAACAACTCGATTTGCCACACGTTTCAGAGCTCGCCGGAACACGTCCGGCTTTGTGATCCGTACTGCGGGATGGCGCACTCGCGAGCGACGGAAGCAGGTGGTGCGGTGGAGTACAAATGTCACGCGGGACTCTCGTGTTTTGCAAAGCCGGTTGAGATCGCAGGAAAGCGAAAACTCGCGGTGATTGGTGGACGCGCATTCGTCACCAGCGCGGACTATCAACGACTGATGGAGCGCTTCCATAAAGGTGATCTACAGGGCCTCGCTGCTGACGAAGTTTTCTCAAACATCATCTTCTCTGATTCACAACGTCTTGAGGAATTGGCCGAGCGAGTCGATCGTGCGGCCCAACGAGTGCGCGCCGCATCATCAAACGGTTCCGGACACGTGGACGCCATAACCACGCACAGTAGCGTCGAGTCGACTTCTGAGACTCAACCTGATCTCGAAGGTGAAATTCTACGTCTCCGACGCGAGCTCGAATATCGCGCGCGTTTCACGAGCTCGCTACAACACTTCCTCGAACGAATAAGCTGTACCGATCCAGCCAAGACTTACAACTCGATCGTCAGCAACTCGCAGGAGCTGCTGCAAGCCGAGCGCGCCTCGCTCATGATCTTTGACGAGACCGCGAACGAGCTGGTCCTCAAGGCAGCCAACGGACTCCCAACCGATCCCGCCTCAGTTTCAGCCGTGCGCGTCGGCGAGGGAGTTTCGGGAGAAGTCATCGACACCGGCAAGCCAGTGATGGTCACCGACCTGCGCATCGCAGGCCGCAAAGCCGCGCCACCAGAGCGACGCTACAAAACGAATTCATTCATCAGCTATCCGATCATGATCGGTGGTCGGAAAGTCGGCGTGTTGAATGTGACTGACAAATCCGGCGGCGGTGTTTATGACGAAGTCGATCTGAGTTTACTCGAGATCATTGGACCACAAGTCGCACTCGCGCTGGAGCGTGCTGAATGGCAGGAACGCGCGACCGAGTTTCAGCTAATGTCGATCACGGATTCGCTGACGGGGCTGCCCAACCGTCGTTATCTTGAAGAGCGACTCGCGGAAGAGTTGAATCGTTCGAGACGTTACGACTATCCGATGAGTTTTCTGATGATCGACATCGACGATTTCAAGGCTTACAACGACAAGAATGGTCACCAGGCCGGCGACGTGGCGCTTCAGATCACGGCGCATTGTTTGAAGGGCGCGCTGCGGGCGGTCGACATCGCGTCGCGTTACGGTGGAGAAGAGTTTTGTATTTTGTTGCCGCAAACGGGAATTAGCGAGGCTGGCGTGATTGCCGATCGTATCAGGCATCGTGTCTCGACGACGGAGTTTCCGCACGGGAAAGCGCAGCCGCTCGGGCACGTGACGATCAGTGTTGGTGTTTCGACGTTCACGAAGAACATCGATACATCCGAGAACATCATCGCGGCGGCGGATCGCGCGCTGTACCAGGCGAAGAGCATGGGGAAAGATCGTGTCGAGTTCTATGGAGAGAGGGAAAGTTAAAGAAGATTTCTCCCGCAGCGGCGCAACGGCGCAACGAAAGCCGCAAAGAACGTTGCGCCGTTGCGCCGCTGCGGGAGAAATCCGTCATCGATGAGTAGCCGCAGTGAAAACTTCCGCCGTGTTCTCGGCCGCGTCGTTCAGCAGGACTTCGTCGGCCGCGCGGCGGAGCTCGACCGCATCATGGCCCACTCGGAGCGCGCCAATGCGGGCCGCGGTCTGCTACTGCTCATGGAACCTTCGGCCGGCGTCTCAGAGCTACTGCGCCAGACATACGATCAAATCTTCAATCGACGATCGGACGTCATCCCGATCTATTTCGCCATCACGCGAAACGAAACCACTGCCATCAGCGCCGCGATCGATTTTCTCAACACCTTCGTCCAGCAATACATCGCCTTCCGTCGCGACGAACCCGTTGTTTCAGAAGCGCCACTAACACTGCAAGAGCTCATCGAGCTCGCTCCTGCCGCGGATCTCGAATGGATCGAGCAACTCGTCGAGTCGTACAAACGCCTCCGCTTCAGCAACGACGACAAAGCGCTCGTACGATTCTGCCTGAGCGCGCCGCAAAGGATTCCCGCCGTCCGTGGCCGCGCCTTCGTGATGGTCGACGGCTCGCAGCTCGCCGAGTATCTGAATGGCGTTGTCGTGCTGGGGACCGAGATACTACGCGTCTTTGCACGCGGCAGTTTTTCATTTGTCCTCGCGGGCTTGCGCCGCCAGATTCTCGAAGCCGCTCACGACGCAGAGTGTAATTTCGAGCGCCTCGACATCCTGCGTCTCGAACAACTCAGTCCCACCGAAGCAGCAAAACTGGTGGAACACGTTGCTCGACGACAGCAGGTCGCAACGAGTGAAGCCGCTCGCGATCTGATCGTGCAGCAGTTTGCCGGCAGTCCATTCTTCATCAACATTTATCTGCAGGCAGCACGCGAAAAACGCGCCGCGCTGCTTACCTATCTCGATTGCGAGCGGCTCTATGTTAACGAACTCTTCGGCGGTCACATTCACCGTCACTTCGCCGATCTACTCGAAGAAATCTCCCCGCGACTCGACACGCGACATCTCCTGATCCGCCTGTTGTGGGAAGCCGCAGCCGGCGAAGAGCAGGTTTCGACTTTCGAGATCTGGCGCAAACGCTTGCACATGACCGCGTCAGAGCTCGAAGACGTTCTGCACCGCCTGCACGTGCAGGAGTTTATTAACTGGGATGAGACAACCGTCGAGGCCGGCGCTGGACCACAAGCGTGGAAAGACTATCTCAAGATCCGCTATCGTCTCGATGTGATGAACGAGCCGCGCGCTCTCGTCGTCGCTGACATGCTCGCCGATTCTCTCAAACGCGCGCCACACACGATGGCCCGTCACTACAAGCAGATCGCAAACGCGGGCCTGCGCGATTTGATCTCGCGCTTCAATTGCCAGTCAGTGCCGGCAATTCTGTTTGACTATCAGGACTTCAGCGCGAAGTATAAAGGCGCTGAAAGCGAGACCATCATTTCCGGACTGCAATCAGAAACGGACCTCTTCAAACTCCCACAGACGATTCATCTCGCAAGCTGCTCCGCGTTCATGAGCGACATGCGACAGCTCTGCGAAGAAGAGCACTGCCTCGTCGCCCACACCTTCGAAGAGGGAAGTTATTCAGACGCGCGCGAAGTGATCTGGCTGGCGGCTGACATCGAGTCGAAGCTGGAAGTAGACGTCGCAGTTGCGCGTGCGTGGTGTGAACGCTTCGAGAGTATGGCCGAACGAATCGGCTTCAGCCGTTTCCAGATCTGGCTGATTTCAAACGAGGGATTCTCTGAAGACGCGAGCAAGCTGCTGGACCGTCATAAAGCGTTTGGCTCGAGTCGCCAGCAGTTGGAGCTGCTCGCTTCGCGTGTGCGCGATACCGTACCGAACGAGGTTGTACAATCCTCAGAACCTGATGAGTTTCTGATGGTGGTCCCGATGGGTGAGGATAACGAGCTGATCGCGGCCAACACCGCCGAGCAGATCGCAAAGCGCCTGACGTTTCGGCCCGAAGCCATCAATCAGATAAAAACGGCCATCGTCGAGGCCTGCATAAACGCATCTGAGCACAGTTTCAGCCCGGATCGAAAAATTTATCAGCGTTTTCGCGTCGAAAGTGATAGATTAGTCATCACTATATCGAGTCGAGGGGTCGTGCCGGCCAATCTAAACGGCACGAATAGCAGTACAGAAGTAAAACAAGCGGCTGAAGAAAGACGCGGTTGGGGGCTCAAGCTCATCCGAACACTCATGGATGAGGTTGAGTTTGAACGGGTCGATGACGGCACAAGTTTGCGCATGACCAAATATCTCAGACCGCAAAAAGGTAGTTAGAAACTAGCATTAGCGGCACCTCAGTAAGTAAAACAATTTAATCCGAGGGTTTTGTGTCCGTTTGCGGCCCAAGGGAGGGGAGCAATCAAGTGGATACACTGAATGGAGGGCTGGTACGCTCGCACTGTGTTGGCACCACCGCTGTGGTTTACGCTAGCGACTACCTGAACAAGCTTTCCGGGGAAAAGATCGAGCGCGAGTGTCGCCGGCAACTGAACTGCGGCTGCCGCGCGCTGGTTATTGATTTCAGCGACACCCAACTCGTCAACAGTATCGGAATCTCAATTCTCCTTGGCATCATTGACGTCGCCGAAAAGAGCGGCGCGCAAATTGTCTTCTCCGATGTCAACATTCAAACAGTCGAGCTGTTCGAAATGCTTGGACTGACCCGCCATGTTGTACTCGCGAAGGACGAACGAGAAGCACTGCTGAATCTTTCGCATTTTGAGACTACTACTCCCGTAGTCCACTGAACATGGAGCCTTCGACCCAGAAGCTAATTCACACCTTCGGAGCCTTGGCCGATTTGGGCCAGGAGATTGCAGGCACGGGCGACTTCACCGAGATGGTGCGGACGTCGATGCACCTGCTGCTGGGAACGCTCGCGCTCAGACGCGGCGCGGTCGTCGAGTGTTCAGGACCAGGGCCGTTGCGATGCGTTGCGATCTGGGGTCTCGGCGATCAGGCGTTGAAGGGGTTTGAGATCGATGAAGCGCAGATGGAGTCGTTCCTTGGTGGTGAGATCCGCGATGCCCTCGTTCGGAATACGTCGAGTGGCTTTTTAAAGAAATACCACGACAAACTTACGGGTGAGGGAATCGAGCTCGTAGTACCGATGATCGTGCGTGGCGAAGTCACTGGCCTGGTCCTGCTCGGCGGCAAAGCGAGTGGCGAGGAGTTTTCAAACGACGATTTCGAGACGATTCGCGCGATGGTCCGTCACATCGGTGTCGGCATTCACACGCATCGTTTGCTCGAGCAGTTGGCCCAACGTGCGGAAGAGAACCGCCGCTTGTATGACGAGCTGCGCACGATCTATCGCGACACGGTGCGAGCTTTCGCGGCCGCGATCGACATTAAAGACAAGTACACGCAGGGCCACTCGGAACGTGTGGGCCGCTACAGCGAGATCATCGCGCGCGAGCTGGGCTGGAGTGAAGAAGAGGTTGAAGGGATCCAGATCGCGGGTTACCTGCACGATATCGGCAAGTTGATCGTTGACCGCGACATCATCAACGCGCCTTACAAAATCGATGCAAAGAACTCGATCGAACTGAATCGACATCCTAATGCCGGCTACGAGATCCTTGCACCGATTCGACATCCTTACGCCGACATTCCGTTCATGGCGAAACACCATCACGAGCGTCTCGATGGACGCGGTTACCCGGATGGATTGACGGACCAGCAAATACCGATGGGCGCGAAGATCGTCTCGCTTGCCGATTCGTTCGATGCGATGACGACGGATCGTCCGTATAAACGTCGTCGCTCGTTTGAAGACGTGGTAGTTGACCTGCGTGAGAACAGTGGCAAGCAGTTCGACGGAAAAGTCGTGGCGGCATTTGCGCGCGCGATGCTGAAAGAAGTAAAAGGCGAGACCCGCGAGCGCCGCATCACGAAGATGCTCGGCAAGACTTATCTCGAAGGCGATCAAGTTGAGACGCTGTTAACCGACCTCATCTCGGATCTCGAAGGCGATTACTCACGCAAAGAAGCGAAGGCGCAGAGCTTATAAGTCTCAATGCGTCGCAGGAGCAACTGTAGGGGTGGCCCTCTGTGGCCACCCGCTCGTGAATGGTCAACGGCGGGTGGCCACAGAGGGCCACCCCTACAGTTGCGCCATTGAGAATCTGATTTTTGAGGCAAAGCCTCACTGCATCATTTTTTTCACGTCCATCATCGCTTCCTGGTTGACTTGAAGATAGCCCTGGCCCGGGCGGTCCAGGTCGGCTATGAGGAACATCACGATCGAGAATCCGCAAACAAGCGCGATCACAACCATTGGACGGCGTTTGCTGGCCATGCCATTCTGATAACCGACGGCTGCCATTGCCAAAATAAGCACCGCGGAGAGCCCGATCCAAATTGCAGATGGGATCCGGCTTCGGAGACCCGCGGTGACTCGCTGCAAATGAAGCTCGATGAGCGGCGTATAGTTTCACATGTCGCAGGATTGGTTCAACCCGTCTGATACCCGCCGCAATAGAGAGTCATTCCAAGCAAAGCAGACAAAGACCTGAAGAGTCGACTCCTCTAGACTTCATCAAGTGTGGAAGTGGGCTTCCATTCTTAACGGAGGAGATCACAAATGACCACTTATCCAACCAGAAACGTTTTCAGTGTGATGGCATCCTTTGGAGAGAAAATGTCTCTCAGGTGGGGCCGCTATAGTTCGGTGTTGTTGCGAATAGGTCTCGGAGTAGGTTTTCTTTCTGCCGTGGCAGACCGGTTCGGTCTGTGGGGACCATTTGGGGAACCGAATGTCGACTGGGGGAATTTCTCAAGGTTCCTGGAATACACGCACACTCTCAATTGGTTTGTGCCGGCGAGCATGACCCCGGCGCTGGGTGTTATCGCCACGGTCGCTGAGACTCTCTTCGGTCTTCTACTCCTCTTAGGCTGGCACACGCGCGCGATCGCGCTGTTGAGTGCACTTCTGCTACTGGCGTTCGCGCTAACAATGACGTTTGGGTTAGGAATCAAGGCTCCCCTCAATTATGCCGTCTTCACGGGAGTAGGCGGGGCACTGGTGCTCACAAATTGCCAAAGCTTCCCGCTAAGCCTCGATCAACTGCGGTTGCGTCGAACCCATTTCGCGGAGAATGGATGTTGAAAAAGGAGATGAATATGAACAAGAGGGTATTGTTTCTATTACTTGCGTTCAGCAGTGTACTGGCACTCAGCAGCGTACTAGCCTTTAGCAGATCTAATGCTCAGGCCGGCAAACCGACAACTCTGATGACCAAAGATCTTCCGGATGTACCCGGAAAGGAAGGCATGATCGAAACTGTCGACTTCGCTCCCGGCGAGGTCTCCCAAATACATCGACATAACGCCGATGTTTTTGTGTATGTGCTGGAAGGAAGCATCATTACTCAGGTGAAGGGCGCCAGCCCCCTGACTGTTAAGGCTGGCGACGTCTTTTACGAATCGCCCACGGATATACACACCGTAAGTCGCAATGTCAGTGATACGCTACCGGCGAAAATCGTAGTCTTCTATGTGAAAAAGAAAGGTGCTCCGCAAACTGTGTTTTTGGAGGAGTCGAAAGGTAACGGTTTGAGGTAACACAAACCAAACTAGAACTCTATTACCGCACCAACTGATGGCAGGCTCGGTAGTACACGATCGAGTCGGCCAAATACCCAGCCATTCGTGTCGAACCCATCAAAGCCTGCATAGCGCAGGTTCTCGCGATTTAGAAGATTCAATACTTCACCCGTAACTGTTAATTTCCAGCGATTGAAGAGAAACGCCTTAAGAGCTCTTGCGGGCCGGGAGGTGTTCTTTGAGGGCGCAGATGAACGCGTAACTGCGTCGAGCGTGATATCGCCGCAGAAACTGCTCGCTGGGTGATCTCAACTCACGCTACACTGCGAGACAACGAAAGCACGGCAAACGGTAATGTGAAACGAAAAAGCGTCTCGTTTGCATAAATGACGAGGGATTATTCTGCGGAAAGGCTCACGGCGATGAAACTCATATCGAGATCCGTTGTTATTGCGCTTCTTTTGGCAGTCGTTGCCTGCTTCTGTTTTAAAACGACGGCAGAGGAAGATCCAACGTTTGGAGCCTGGACCATGGGCACTCCGGCGCCCGGTCACTTGCTCGCAGTGCATTCAACGCTCCTGCGTAATAACAAGATCCTTGTCGTCGGAGGTAGCAGTTACAACTGTTGTTTCGCATGGGGACACGAGGAGGCGCGCCTCTACGACATTGCGAGCGGCGCCTGGAGCGCGCCACTCGGCTCGCCCGCTCCATACGGCAGCAGCAAAGACGCTTTCTGTTCCGGTCACGCGCATGACAACATGGGCAACGTGATTTTTCAGGGTGGCCTGCTTGGTTATTGGGAGCTTAACGGACACGGCATTCCCGATTCAGCGCGATATGACACCGGCGGCGGCAACTTTACGCAGATCACCGGCGGAACAGCGCACTGGTATCCGACGCTGGTGGCCGGCGCCCACGACATGTTCAATTTCCCCGGTAACGATACCGGAAACGGGGAATTTATCGAGAAGCTCGCATACGGTGCGACGTCGTGGACGTCGACAGGTGTTGTGCTCCGCACGCTAACCACCTATCCACGCGTCACGCTACTTCCCAACGGCAAGCTCTTCATCGCCTCACCAGCCAAGAACGATCGTAAGAATTATTACTTCGATCCGGATAGCAATACTGTAAGTCTCGCCGGTAACGATCTCGTGCCTGAGAGTGAACCAGGGCAAATCCACTTTGAAGAAAGTTGGAAGGGGAGCGCCGTACTGCTGCCGCTCGTGCCGTCTGCCGGTGGCTATCCACAAATGCGCGTGGCCCTGATGAATGGAACAAATGCTTACGTAAAAGACCTGGGCCAGTCTAATCCCATCTGGCAAGTCATGGGCTCACGACCAAACGAGATTGGAGGGACCGAACGCAATTACGCAAACTCGACGATATTACCGACCGGACAGATCTTCGTCAGCGGCGGCATTGGGCCTTCGGAACATGACATGGCCGCCGTCCTCAAACCGGAGATCTACGATCCGGAAACAAACCAATGGCTGCTGAGCTCACCCGCGACGGTGCCGCGAAATTATCACGGCGTCGCCCTGTTGCTTCCGGATGGTCGTGTTTGGACAGCGAGCGCGAGCCAGGAGCACAGCGGCTCACAGTGTGCCGTCGAGCATGGCTGCGACGGTCCGGAGAGAACCGAAGAGAGAGTCGAGATCTTTTCGCCCTGGTACATCGGCAGAAGCGATCGACCGGTGGTAACGTCAGGTCCGGGATTGGTCGCTGCTGATGGTCGACAGTTTGATATTTCGATCGGTGGGTCGCAGGGCTTGAACGTTGGACGCGTTGTGCTTATCCGCGCCGGCAGTACCACTCATTCATTCGATACCGATCAGAGATTGATTCAACTCGACATCGTTTCCAAAACGGCGTCGAGTGTCACGGTGAGATCGCCCTACAGTCCGGAGTCCGCGCCGCCGGGTGATTACATGTTGTTTGCCTTGCGGTCGGTCGCCACGACGGGATTCAAGCGATGGGTTCCTTCCGTCGCCTTCTGGACGCGAGTTGCTACTCACGATCGGAGAGCCAGCGGCGCGCCGATCTGGCGCTACACCGGACCACCGTGCAGCGGCAATAGTTGTCCGGGTTGGCAGCAGCTCGACAACAATCCGAAGACCATGGCGATTGTTGCCTCCGGCACACATCACGAACAGCTACTTTATCAACTGCACAATGACGGTTGGATCTGGCAGTTTACCGGTGGTCCATGCGTGGGAAATTCCTGTCCCGGCTGGCAACGACTCGACAAGAATCCGAAGACAGTCAGCATTGCCGCCGCGGGTAGTCAGCTTTATCAACTGCACAACGACGGCTGGATCTGGCGTTACACCGGCACGCCGTGTTCGGGAGACAACTGTCCAGGTTGGCAGCGTCTGGATCGAAACTCTAAGACGGTGGCGATCGCCGCCGCGGGCAATCAGCTTTATCAGTTACACAACGACGGCTGGATCTGGCGCTACACCGGCACGCCGTGTTCCGGCGATAACTGTACCGGCTGGCAGCGGCTCGACAACAACTCGAAAACGGTTGCCATCGCTGCGGGCGGCACTCAACTCTACCAGCTTCACAACGATGGCTGGATCTGGCGCTTCACGGGCACGCCGTGTTCGGGAGAAAATTGCCCCGGCTGGCAACGCCTCGATCGCAACGCGAAGACAGTTGCCATTGTCGCGGCGAGCGATCAGTTGTACCAGCTACACAACGACGGCTGGATTTGGCGCTTCACCGGGACTCCATGCAGCGGCGACAACTGTCCGGGCTGGCAACGGCTGGATAACAACTTCAGGACCGTGGCTATCTCGGCTATGGGGAATGATCTTTTTCAACTGCACAGTGACGGGCGCATCTGGCGTTACACTGGCACGCCTTGCAACGGCAATAATTGTCCAGGTTGGCAACAACTCGATAACAACTCACGCACTGGATTGATGATCGCTACCGATCCGCCGCGCATGGGAGGCGGCGACACGGTCTATCAGCTTCACACGGATCCGATTTATCAACTGCACAATGATGGAAAGATCTGGCGTTACACCGGCACAGAATGCGATGGCGAATCCTGCCCTCGCTGGCAGCGCCTGGATAACAACACGAGGACGGCCCAGATCGTTGCGGCAGGCTCGCAACTATTCCAGCGTCACAACGACGGAAAGATCTGGCGCTACACCGGCACGCCGTGCAGTGGAGCATCATGTCCTGGCTGGCAGCTCCTGGATAACAACACACACACGAAGACGATAGCTGCGGCGGGAATGCAGTTGGTCCAACTTCAGGATAACGGAAAGATTTGGCGCTATACGGGTACGCCGTGTAGTGGCTCCAATTGTCCGGGATGGCAGGAACTCGATCGAAATCCGCGAACGATCGCAATCGCTGCGGCGCCGGTTGGACTAGTTCAGTTACATAACGACGGAAAGATTTGGCGCTACACTGGAACGCCTTGCACTGCCACCGCCTGCACCGGCTGGCAGCTCCTCGACAACAATCCAAATACGAGAAGCATCGTCGCGACCGCAAACCAGATCTTCCAGCTTCATGCGGATGGAAAGATCTGGCGCTACACCGGAACACCCTGTAGCGGCGCTTCCTGTCCGGGCTGGCAACAACTGGACAACAATGCGCGGGCTATCGCCATCGCCGCCGCGGGCACTCAACTCTATCAACTACACAACGACGGAAAGATCTGGCGCTACACCGGCACGCCGTGTAGTGGAAATAATTGTCCGGGATGGGAACGACTCGACAACAACCCACGGACGCGTGAGATCATCGCTACGGGCGATCACTTGTATCAACGTCACGTCGACGGCCGTATCTGGCGTTACACGGGTCCACCATGTTCAGGCGACAGTTGTCCCGGCTGGCGACAACTGGATAACAACCCGAGCACAGTACGTATCGCCGTCGGAGGCTTTTAGCGTTCTTAGCTACAAAAGCGCCAAAGTTTTCCTGATCCTTTTGTGTCGTTTTGATTCTAAGGCTGAGAGAGGACTAGCCAGAACAGTAAGTTTTTATGCCACAAAAAAGCACAAAGCTCAAAATAGGTTCTGCTGAAATTGAGCTTTTGTGCCGCTTTGTGGCTAAAATTCACGTATGAACACTCGTCGTCAATTTCTTATTCAAGCTCCACTGAGCTTACTCGTTACCACCGCCGCCCTTAAGAGCGGCAGCTCACAAACGCCTTCGCAAACACCAACAACACCAGGCGCGCCACCAACATTCGGAACGGGCGCAGGCTCCGGACCGGCGGTAACACCGGAAACATTTGCTGAGGCGGAAAAATTGATGCAGGTCACGATGACGGCTGCAGAACGACAACAGGCAGCCGACTCGTGGCGCACATCACTTGCTCCCTATCTCGAGCGACGAACAGGTCCACGCAAAGTTTCAATCAAAGATACGGACGTTCCGGCAACGCTCTGGAATCCAATGCTACCGGGAGTCCCGGCGCCGCAACTTCGCGATAGTTTTGTCCGGTCAAAGGCCGACAACATTCCTGTGCCCGCTGCTGATGATGCCATCGCTTTTGCGCCAGTGACTCAGTTGTCGAGGTGGATCGAGTCGCGAAAGCTCACCTCTGAACGGCTCACCAATATTTATCTCAGCCGCATTGAACGACTCGATCCTAAGATTCGAGCAATCATCACGCGGACCAGGGATCACGCTCTTACGCGCGCGAAGGCGGCAGATGTCGAGATCGCCTCCGGCAAATATCGTGGTCCACTACATGGCATTCCATACGGCGTAAAGGATCTGCTCGACACGAAAGATATTCTGACTACGTATGGTGCTGAGCCATTCCGAAATCGCATTCCGGCGGCGGATTCAGCAGTCGTGCGCCGGCTTAACGATGCCGGTGCGGTTTTGCTAGCGAAGCTGTCACTCGGAGCACTCGCACTCAACGACATTTGGTTTGGTGGTCAGACGATGAATCCGTGGCTTTTGGAAGAGGGCGCATCGGGATCGAGCGCTGGACCGGGCGCCGCTACCGCTGCGGCGCTCGTCGCGTTCTCAATCGGAAGTGAAACGGGCGGAAGCATTGTTAGTCCGGCAATGCGGTGTGGAGTAACTGGCCTGCGTCCTACCTTTGGGCGAGTTGCCCGCACTGGCGCCATGACGCTTTGCTGGTCACTGGACAAACTTGGCCCAATGACGCGATCGGTAGAAGATGCGATGCTTGTATTACAGGCGATCACTGGACCAGACGCTGGAGATCCATCAAGCGTTCCCAGCAAGCTCGATTTCGATGCCTCGGGATCGGTGGCTGGTTTGAAGGTTGGTTACATTCCGCAGTGGATGAATGAGAGTCCGGCAACCGACGTAGACCGCGCAGCGATGGAGACGATGAAGAAGCTGAAGATGGAACTGAAGGAAGTAACACTTCCCGATTGGCCATACAGCTCACTCATGCCAATCCTGTTTGCCGAAGGCGCCGCCTCGTTCGAGGAGCTTGCACTGAATAATCAACTCGGCACACTCAAGGTTCAGGTCAAGGATGCATGGCCCAACCTGTTCCGGGAAGCACGGTTTCTTTCCGCCGTAGATTTTGTTCAAGCCGACCGATTGCGTCGCATGGTGGCGCTCGAGATGGCGCGGATCTTCCGGGAAGTCGATTTGATGATCGTGCCTTCACTCCGCGACGAGCAGCTTACGATCACCAACTTCACCGGTCATCCATCACTTACGCTGCGCGCAGGCTTCGTTGAAGTCTCCGAAGCACGAAGTGACTGGGCGCCGGATCCGGCGCATCCACTACCGAAGTTCAATCCACCACGACGCGTCCCTCATGGCATCACAATCCTCGGTCGCCTATTTGACGATGGTTTGCTTGGCCAGGTTGGAGTAGCACTTGAACGCGCATTTGGTGTTGTAGACGAAAGGCCGAAGGAGTTTTCGTGATGCTAAGCACTCGCTTCCTGCTAATTCTGATAATTGTCGTCGCCGCTTGCTCACTCGCGTTCTCTCAAACAACTCCGGAAAGAAACTATCCAGCACCGGTCGAGGGCGAGTATACAATCAACGACTTCAAGTTTCGCTCCGGTGAGACTCTTCCCGAGCTGAAACTTCATTACCTCACTATCGGTACACCAGCGAAAGACAACAGCGGAGTCACACGCAACGCTGTGCTGATAATGCACGGCACTGGCGGCACGGGCGCGCAGTTTCTCTCGCCGCAATTTGCCAACGTCCTCTTTGGTCCGGGTCAACTACTCGACGCCACTAAGTATTTCATCATCCTTCCCGACGCTATTGGCCATGGTCGATCCAGCAAACCCAGTAACGGACTGCACATGAAGTTTCCTCATTACACCTACGACGACATGGTGCTCGCGCAGTATCGACTCATCACCGAGAAACTGGGCGTCAATCATCTGCGTCTGGTAATGGGCACTTCAATGGGTGGAATGCACACGTGGGTTTGGGGTGAAACTTATCCGGACTTCATGGACGCCTTGATGCCGCTGGCGAGCATGCCGGTTGAGATCGCTGGTCGCAATCGAATCATGCGGAAGATGATCATGGAGGCGATTCGCAACGATCCATCATGGAATAACGGTGAATACAAAACGCAGCCAGTGCAGGGAATGACTGCTGCTCAGAATATTCTGCTGCTAATGGGAAGTGCGCCGTTGCAGTGGCACAAGCAGGCGCCGACTCGTGATGCCGCTGATAAATTCTACGAGGAGCGTGTGAAGAGTGGTGTGGCGCGAACCGATGCCAACGACATGCTCTACTATTTCGACTCGTCTCGTGAATACAACCCATCTCCGATGCTCGAAAAGGTCAAAGCACCATTGATCGCAGTTAACTCCGCTGATGATTTGATCAATCCGCCTGAGCTGGGAGTAATGGAGCGTGAGATCAAGCGCGTGAAGAACGGTCGATACGTGCTGTTACCGATTACGGATCAAACTCGCGGGCACGGCACGCACACTATCGCTTCAATCTGGCAGGGCTATCTAAAAGAACTGCTGGGAAACTCCAATCAACAAAGCGACAGATAGCCGTTCATATGTCGATTTTTTGACTGAGCGAATACAAGGCGTCGATTAACAGGACCATGATCCATGGATAGAGTAGCAACTCCAGACGAATCGACGGGTCAAAGAACATCGGCATCGCACTCAGTAAAGAGTCGCTGAAAGACATGCCAATCAAAGTTCCCAACAGCCCAAACCCGAGGGCAGCGAGTGTTATCAAGAGCAGGGCCTGGCGTCTACTCCACCGCCTCGCGATCATCTGATCGTCACTTGTATGCAATTTTATGGCGGCCCAAATCTTTGAGACGGTATGCCAGATACCTAAGCTAACCAGCACTAACATTACGCTCCGCCCGGTCCAACCGGAGCTGCGCCACAAGTGTGGACGGACCAACGGCACAAAGAACGCGGCGAAAAGAAACGCCACAATTGGAAAGACAGATTGTCGCAGCGCGCGTGCCTCTTCCCGTTCAATCATCAAAAACTTTTGCAGGTTGTTCTTGATGCGAGCTTCGGATCGCGCGCGTCGCAAATAAGTCTCGAGAGAGGGATTCACGGCTGGAGCATAAGCGCCTTTGGAAGCATAAGCATTTCGCTGTGCGTCATACGCAGCGCGGCGCTGTGGGTCGATCAATATATCTCGCGCCCGCGAAATTAGGACGAAGGCTCTGGCCGCCTCGGGATCGCCGCCGTTCAGATCCGGGTGTCGCAGGCGCGCAAGCCGCTTGTATGCAGCTTTGATCTCTTTTAATGAGGCAGTGCTCTTGATGCCAAGAACCTGATAATAATCCAGCATGACTTTGCCGCAGTATGCCTTAATCACCGGCGAAAAGTACACGGTTCGCGATTGTTGGGAGGTTGCGGAAGTCTTATTATACGGATGCTGGTATATGAGCTACTGTCGAATCCTCCTACAGATTACTACCATAGCTTTAGCGGTATTTCTTTCGGCTGCAGCCGAAGCTCAATCACTTAGACCACAAGATCAGTCCGCTCAATCACAGAGTGCTGATGATGATCAGGATCTGATTAATGCTAATCGGCCGGGAATCGCTGATGGCAGTACTGTAGTTGGTCCAAAGACCTTCCAGCTCGAAACCGGAATTCAGCAGGAGTTTCGCCGCAACGGAAACGTTCGGGAACATACGTTCTTCGCTCCCACGCTGCTGCGATTCGGTATCAACAGTCAGTTCGAGGCACGCATTGAGGGAAACACCTTTACTCGGGTTAGTACGATCGTTTCAGCAAGTCCCACAGATCGAGTGTCCGGCTTTGCGCCCGTCTCATTAGGCTTCAAATACCAGTTCTACAACTCTAATCAGCTAACTATGGGAACCATAGTCCGCGTTTTTCCGACGTGGGGATCAAACGAGTTCCGTACACAACATGCAACTGGAGACATCCGTTTGGCAGCCGATTGGAACTTTGCGCCACGTCTAAAGCTGTCGCTGAATCCGAACGTCGGGATCGCTCGATATGAAGAGGATGAAGGCAAGCTGTTTACTACAGGTCTATTTGCAACGACGCTCAATTACCTCCCAACTAAGAAGCTAAATCCATTCGTCGATATAGGCATCCAGGCTCCGGAAACGAGCGATGGGCAAACCGCTGCGATTCTCGACAGCGGCATTGCTTACGTAATCGGGCAGAACTTACAAGTCGATGCGAGCGTCGGAACGAGAGTCCATCGAGAGACAGGGCCTCGACCGTTTCTGGCATTCGGCATTAGCTGGAGGTGGAAGATCAAACCGACTAAAACTCTATTACCGCACCAACTGACGGCAGTATCGGTAGGACACGATCGAGTTGGCCAAACACGCGACCAGTAAACGGATCGAATCCATCAAAGCCTGCATAGCGCAGATTGTCGCGATTCAAGAGATTCAACACTTCGCCCGTGACTGTCAGTTTCCAGCGGTTGAAGAGAAACGCTTTACTGACCCTGACGTCCAATCGAGCGTAATCAGGTAAGCGCGTTTCGTTGCGACGGTTGGACAAGAAATAAGTGCTGTCGACCTGCCTGAAGAATCCTGGAATCGGTGGCCCACTGCCAAAACGAAAGACACTGCTAAGATTCCATGTGTCAGTGAAACGATAACTGGCATAAACGTTGAGAAGGTGCCGCCGCTCGTTATCGGCAACGAACGACAAACCGGTTTGTGAGTCAGTAAGTTTGGTTCGCAAATACGAATATGAGATCCAACCAGCAAGCTTGTTTGCGCTGCGTCGTTGCAAGGTCAACTCAAATCCACGCGCGTGTCCGTCTAAGGCATTTCTGAAAGGGAACTCAGCAAACGAGACGAAACCTCCATCCAACCGCGGCTCAGCAAGGGCGAAGAAAAGATTCGCGTCCTCGCGATCAAATAACTCAACACTCAACCGCACGCGATCGCCCAACATCGCTTCGACACCGCCACTCACATTCGTGGCTCGCTCGGCGCGCAAACTCCTGGCCCCCAGCCGGCCAAAGACTTCTTCAAAATCAGGAAACTGGTAATAGCGCCCTGCCATCGCATGTACGCGCCAGTGTTCATTGATGGACCAGGTTAGCGAGGCTCTCGGCGAATTCAACGTCTCGGACGTTATCTCGCTGTGTTCCACGCGCAGTCCGCCAGTGAATTGCAGGCGCAGGCGTTCGTTGGTCCAGGTATCCTGAGCGTAATAGGCCTGCTCAGTTCCGTTTTGGTCAAAGCTACCGAAATCAAAGGGAGCATTAGCGAATGAGAAGCGCTGGCTGAGACTGTTGACATCTAGTGTCCTAACGTAAAGATCTGCTTCGATACGGTTGGAATGAGGCAGCGCAAAGCTCACCTCTGAACGTATGCCAAACTGAGATCGATCGCCGTCATTGAGTATGAGAGCATCGCGATTGACGTTATTGAAGTGTGTCTTCAGAGCAAAGAAGCGTGTTTGCCAGAAGAGTCGCGGGTTTGGCGTAAAGCTCCAGTGCGCATTTAAGAGAAAGTTGCGCGACTCGCCGCGGAATACATTATTTACAAACAGGAGTTCTCGATCACGATTGCGATCGTAGTCAAAACTTCCGTAGATGGCCGAAACGCCAAGCTGATTTCTCTCTGATAAGTCGTAGAGAAGTTTTCCCTGTACATCAGCAAAGCCCAGGATAGGAGGGTTGTTAGCAAACTGGTTCTGATCGTTAATGCGGCGCACCAGATAACCGGTATAACTCTTTCGCGCAGCTACGAGGTACGAACCTTTTCCGCTTGAGATAGGACCATCGATCATCCCGGAAATGCCGCTTAGTGCAGCCGCAATGCGACCTGCTGCCTTCACTCGATTGCCGTCTCGAGAGTCGACGTCAAGGACGGCGGCGGTTCGATCGCCGAAGTTCGCGGGACTACCACCGCTCAGCAACGACACTGAATTAACCGCATCAGAGTTTATTATTGACAGCGAACCAGTATCGGGATAACCACCAGCCACCGTGTGCACAAAATTGTCTGTGAGCACTCCGTCAAGCCACACACCGACGCGATCGAAGCCGGCGCCGCGAACGGAAAACTCGCTGCGAAAGTCGTCGTTAGTGCCGACTCCGGGCAGGGTTTGCGCAGCTCGAATCGGATCGCTCAGGAGAATGCTCGACGTCGCTTGCAGCTCACGCTTGTTGAGGGTCTGCTCAAAGGTCGAGGTCGTGCGAGTGCTTTCGAATGGATCAGGAACGATCGTGACGTGTTCTGTTAGTGCGGCAGCATCTTCGTTCAAGGCGATTTCTATAGTTTCCGTACCCACGTTGATCGTCTTTTTCACGAGACCATAAGTGACTGTCGTTATATAGAGCTCTTGTGGGCCAGGTGGTAATTCGAGAGTGAAAGCGCCATTGGCGTCAGTAATCGTCGTTTTATCGTTGAGTTTAGCGACTACGCGAACGTTAGCCATTGCTTCGCCGGTGTTCGCATCGACAACTCTGCCGCGCAAGATGATTGGGCGCTCTTGTGCTATCGCAGTTGGGCCAGTCAATAGCAAAAGCAGGACAACGATTAGTTTGTTCAGTGCGGTGAGTTTCACGTTTAGTCCGATCCCAGTGTTGTTCACTCCCGATGATCGTTCCGGATGATGGCGGCGACGGGTAGAATAATTGAGTCGTCGGCGCTGTCGACGCATTATACACACGTCGACCCAAGGAAACTCACATGATTAAACCAGAAATCACCGGTATTGCGCCGCTCTTCATCGTGAATAATGTTCCTGCCACGCTCGCGTTTTACCGCGACCGTCTCGGGTTCGACATTACGTTTGAAGGACCAGAACCTGACGACATCTTCTTCGGCATTGTCCAACGCGGTGCTGCGATGATCATGTTCAAGGACGTCGGCGTCGCTCCGGTGCCGAACCACACGCGCGATGTCAAAAAAGGCATCGCACGCTGGGACGCCTACCTCCACGTCCCCGATCCGGACGCATTGGCAGCAGAGTTCTCATCGCGCAACGTCGACTTTTCCGAACCGCTCCAAGATACCGACGATGGCCTGCGCGGCTTCGAACTCAAGGACACCGACGGCTACGTTTTGTTCTTCGGCCGCCCTCGTTGATGAGCGCCGATTGAGATCCTATGTAAGTGGTTCATACCATCGTTCCAAGCAAAAAACTTGACATCACTTGTTGGCTGGCATAGCATCCGGCCCGTTGACATCAGTCGGAACGTCTTCACAAACGTAAAGGCCAAACCCCTTTACTTTCACCCACACTTAACCTTGACTGCGCTACTACCGCAGCCTTCACAGAAAGGGTATTCCGATGCGTCTCACACTAAAGTTTCTTGCAATCGTCGCTTTCACAATGTTCACCTATTTAGCTCTTGCTCTCGGATATGGAGTTAACCATCGGCTGTCGGAGAAACAACTGCCCCGCACCGGGTGGGTTGCCGGTTTCCACTCGTATCACGGACCTGGATACGATAGTGTTCCCGTACAAGTCTTCAGTGTCAGATCGCACATTAACAACGGTTTAGTCGGAGTGCAGATTAAGAACCAGTCTGACAAAGCCGTTAGAGCAATCACGCTCGGCTGGTATGTCTCTGAGGCTCAAGGCACAGGACAAATTTTAGCTAAGGGGCAGACCGCAGAGCTGAAACTCAGTCTACCTGACCAGACGAAATTAGATGTCACCACTCCAAGTGTCACCTGGGATGACGTGCTTGCTCCTCTAATGAGAAACGGGAGTCTAAAAGGAGATTACGACATTTGGATCGTGGTTAGTAAAATCATTTATGACGACGGTTTAGTATGGAATTTCTCTCAGCCCACAAACGTCGCAAGAGTGGCGGGCAAGCAAAATGCTCATTTCGAGAGCGGCTGTGCGAATCAAACATGCAAGAAAAACGGAGATGTCTATCAATGCGTCGATGGACACGGTGAGTTATGTACGAACCACGGTCAGGAATGCACTTCAAGTATCTGCGGCACCGAGATTAATTGAATTTTGACGAACCTCATACGAGGCTGTGCTCTGTCCACCGAGTAATTTGAGGAAGGAAGAACATGAACTCGAAACTTCACATCGTGTTTTACCTTGCGATTGCAGCTCTTGGCTCCGTTGGACTATTGCTGGCCGACAAAACTTCTGATGCTTCTGCATTTCCCCACGTCAGCACAGCTAACTCGAAGTCATTTCCTGCGAAAGGTTGGACCGTTGGGTTCCACGCATTCAGAATCGGTGGATACCGCGAGCTTCCGGTAAAGGTCTATGGCGTAACGTCTGCGGGCGAGCAAGGATTACAAGTAGCGCATTTGAGCAGCAACTCAGATCAGATAGTAATTGGCGTGAGAATTAAATGGTTTGTGGGTAAGAAAGGCAGCACCTCGATCTTGTCGAAAGGTGAGACGCCGTTGCTCGAGCTGCGCGGACTTACGGGCGCTTTGCCGAAGTTTGATATTAGAGTGCCAGACGTAACGCTCGAGAAAGTTTTGCTACCAATAATACGAAAGGGCCAACTGCAGGGAGACTTCGACGTCCAGGTTGTCGTCAGCGAGGTTAAATACCTGGGTGGCTCGTCCTGGCAATTACCAGAGCCAACCAGGTTGGTGATTGTGCCACTTCGAAAACACCACGCTACGGTTGATCTTTGCGCTCATCAAACGTGCAGATTGGCACCCGATCTCTTCACGTACCAGTGCGCCAACAGTAATGGTGAGGAGTGCGAGAATCGTGGCGGCAGTTGCACGTCCTTAATATGTTACGGCTCGATCAACTAGCGGTTAACATGATGGATCCGACCTCGCGAATGGGTCTTAAGACCCTTATCCCGCTCCTATTTATCGCGCTGACTATAACAGCTAGAGTTCAGAGTTCTGCTCAAACTCTACCAAAGCCGCAGAAGGAAGTTGAAAAGACCGCTTCCTCGTTGTGTAGCCGCGCTAATGGTTTGGAGACTATTCGTCAGCAAGTTGCGACAAGTAAGTTAGTGAACGATGTCTCTCAGCAGATCTCGGTGATGCTGCGTTCGGCTGACCTGTTTTGGGTGTGGGACCAAAGCACAGCTCGAAGCATCTTCAAACAAGCACTCGAAATCGCAAAGGAGGATTATCAGGAGAGAAGCGAAAAGCAGGGAACAACCTCCGGGTCAGCGTTTACCGACCTGCGTTACAAAGTAATCGCTGCTATAGCAAAGCGGGATTTCAATTGGAGCCGCAAAATCTCTGACGAGCTCTTAAAAGATCAAGAGCGGCGTTCTGCAGATGGACCAGGCACGAGTTCTGAACAAAGTGCAGTCACTGCCGAAAGATTATTAAGCGTTGCATTGTCCATCATGCCTTCGGACCATCCAAGCGCGATCGGGTTTGCTACAGCGAGTTTGCGATATCCGGCGACGTCATATCTACCGATCTTCTTATACAAGCTCTACAGCGTTGATAAATCGGCCGCCGATCAGTTTTATCAGCAAGCACTCTCTGTTTATTCCGAGTCGCCAATGAATCAGTTTCTGTTTCTCTCTTCATACGCATTCGGCAACGATCGCGAAGCAGGTGAAATGCCAAACTGGACCGTTTACACGGTTCCAGCTACCTATAAGCCAAACCCAAATCTGCAAAGACTCTTTATCAGGACGCTGCTGCGACGGGCGCGTTTGATGGTTGAAAATCCTTCCGGCGCAGCTTCGGGCGCGAGATTTTCCGATACCGAACAGGCGTGGCTTGCGTTGACGCGACTAAAAACCCAAATCGATCAATCGGTGCCGGAGGTTAGTGAGGAAGTAGAAAGCGTCAGGGGCACTCTGTTCGGGACGAATAGTCAAACTGGACAGCTAAGACTCACAAACGTAACGACCAGCCAACCAAAAAAATCGTTTGCCGAGAGTATCGAACAGGCCCAACAACTGCCCGATCCGGCAAGACGCGAGCAGCAGCTTGCGTTATTGGTTCTGCGCTCAAAAGACGAGCCACTCCAGCAGGTCCTCGATGCTGTGGGGCAAATTGAGGACACTGATTTGCGCGAGAATCTGTTTAGTTGGGTTTACTTTGAACGCGCACAACGAATGGTCACCGAAGACTGGAGACAGGCGCAAACATTCGCAGATAAGGTTCGAGAACTGGATCTTCGGGCCTACCTTTTCTCGAAGATTGCTGAACAATCAATCAAACACACTAAGCTCGATGCTGACGGACGCCTACTCCTTGAAAGTGTATTAACAGCGGCAGCAAAAGCGCCGGATACCGAAATCAAAGCGCGCGCACTCTTGGGGATAGCGTACCTTTACAGCCAAATTGATGCTAATCGTTCAATTGCTGTCCTCAACGATGCCGTGAAATGCATTAACAAAATCGAATCGCCGGATTTTTCAGAGGACTACATTGAACGAAAGATCAAGGGTAAGACATTCACGAGTTATGCGATCTTGCACACGCCTGGTTTTAATCCTCAAAACAGCTTCCGTGAGATCGCGAAGGTCGATTTTGATGGAGCGTTCGTGTTGGCGACTAGTTTAAACCAAAAGTATCTACGATCCATGATGACCCTGGTCCTCGCGGAACAATGTCTCCAAACGGTCGAGCCAGTCCAAAGCAAAAGAAGCGTGCAATAGGACAGGTTAGCTACAGAGGTCTTCTACGCAAGCGGTACCTATTTCGAAGCAGCAATGAATCCTCTGTTCCAACGCTCGGAGTAAGCGTATTTGCGAAGGGTTCTACCTTTCCAGCACATTGGGATCCTAAGCTTAGAATTCCACGTGGACAAGTTGTCGCG
>JADMIO010996533.1_pt1 | contig 99646 bp, 85 predicted proteins | sample 8958161 | NCBI WGS metagenome assembly JADMIO01 (sample SAMN16585339, study PRJNA669376) | soil metagenome | isolation source: Crop rotation soil | place: USA: Cullars Rotation, Alabama | collected 2011
CGCGACAACTTGTCCACGTGGAATTCTAAGCTTAGGATCCCAATGTGCTGGAAAGACCGGCTCTATCGAAAAGTGCTCCTCGCCGTGGCGCGCGGACCCGATCCGCGGCGGCGACGTTGAACCCTGGGTTCAATCAAGCAGGAGCCAGAAGCCACGAAGCCAGGAAGAGAATGCGGCCGCAAGGGAACGCCGTCAGGGCTGACAAATAAAAAAGAGATCAGCCTCCAGCGTTCCGCTTTCAGCCCCTTTCCTTTCAGCCTTTTCCCGCCAGCGCGGCGAGTTCGAACGGCCGGGCGGTCTTCACTGTCACGCCGAAGCGTTGCCGCGGTTCGCGGTCGTGCCGCGTCAATTTGAATTCCCCGTGCCCCAGTACCGCGCGCAGCCCGGCTTCGATCTCCGGCACGGCGGCGGCGTAGGTTTCGGGTGTGTTGGGCGCGATGCCGCGATCGTTCACGATCAGCTCGAAATCGGTGCGGCTGAGCTTCAGCGCGCCGGGGAAGGCTTCCTGGAGGCGCAGCGCGATCTTCGCGGCGGATGCGAGCGCTTCAGAGACGCGATCGGTGTTGGTGCCGGGCAGGACGTTTTTGCGGCGGGAGAGTACTCCCCAGATGCCGTCGCTGTGATCGAGCGCATAGTCGGCTTCGACGCCGACCGCCACGACGCCGGGACCATCCGGCACGTGCAGCAATTCGGCGACGTCGATCAGCACGACGCCTTTCACGGTCTGGTTGGCGACCCATTGGTGGAGGACATCGACCACCTTGGCGGGATCGAGACCGAGCGCACCGTCGACGTGGATTTTGGCGACAAAATGTTGGAGTTCCATCGAGGGAGAGTTTGCGAATATTGAAGCGGAGCTTTATGCCTTGGCCGGCGCAGGCGCGGAGCGGAGTTTGTTGTAGCAGTTGTGGACGGCCTCGATGAAGAGCTGCGCCTCGGCGATGCGATGGTGCGCGGTGTCGGCGTCGAACTTCTCGCCGCGGGCGGCGTGCGCCGCGAAGAGGTAGTTCGCGAATTTCGGCCCCACGAAGGGATCGTGGAAGAGCTGCGTGTCGAAGAACCGCTCCTTGAACTCGGCGATGATTTCGTCGGGATCGTTGGAGACGTCGTCGTATTGCACCTGCACGAGCGCCTTCGCGCCGACGAGAAACGCGCGAAAGGCGGTTTCGCCGGCGAGCTGCGGATTGCCCGCGTCGAGGTGCAGGCCGGCCTCGAACACGAGGCGCTCGGCCGAGGTCATGTCGAATTGATAGCGGGAGACGACTTCGCCCGCGCACTCGCCGATGCCGATGTCGCCGATGCTGTAGAGGCGCGGGTCGCCCCAGTCGGAATAGAGGCCGGGTTCGACTTCATAGGTCGGCAGGTTCTGGTTGAGCGGCTCGAGCAGCTCGCGCACCGGGCCCTTGCCGACGCGCTTCACGAAGGCGAAGAACCTTTCGTCCTTCGTGCGGTTCTTCACGTAGTAGTCCATGATGCGATCGACCGCCTCGGGCGCGCGCTTCGACGGGATCGCGATGATCGGCAGGCCGTAGGAGCCGGCGTTGTTTTCCCACTGGCCGCCGAGCAGCACCTGGAAGTGCGGGACCTTGTAGCCGTTGACGGTGCGGCTGACGCCGTAGAAGCCGATGTCGGCCACGTGATGGCAGCCGCAGGAATTGAAGCAGCCGCTGACCTTGATGTGCAGGGCCTTGATCGCCTCGTCGAGCTGGTAGCTCTTTTGCTGGAGCCGGCTGCGGAGCTCGCCGCCGAGGCCGCGCGAGGACGAGATGCCGAGCTTGCAGGTGTCGGTGCCGGGGCAGGAGACCACGTCGACGACGCTGCTCGCGCCGGGCTCGGCGAGATCGACGGCGGCGAGGTCGGCATAGAGCGCGGGAATGTCAGACTTGCTGACCCAGCGGATGAGGAAGTTCTGCTGACCGTCGTGCGGATCGTGCCGCGCGTATATTTTTTGACGATGTCGGCGAGCGCCCGGAGCTGGTCGGCGGTGATGTCGCCGAGCGGGAGCGTGACCGCGGCGGTGACATAGCCGGCCTGGCGCTGATCCTTGATGTTGCCCTTCACCCACTCGCGCAGCTTTTGGTCGCCGTTGATCGCGGGCATCTGGCCGGGCGGACGGAGCGGGCCCTCGGACATCTTTTCGGCCTCCTTGACCATCTCGGTCCAGCGCGGATCGGGGCGCAGTTCCTTGCGGACCGCGAAGACTTCCTCGCGGAATTTGTCGATTCCCCACTTGTCGACGAGGAACTTGATGCGCGCGGCATTGCGATTCTTCTTTTCGCCGTGCTTGCCGAACACGCGGCACACCGCCTGGGTGAGCGGGAGCATTTCATCGAGCGGCGCGAACTCCGTGAGCGTGCGCGCCTGCCGTGGCACAGGGCCGAGCCCGCCGCCGACGACGATCTTGAAACCGCGCACGAGCTTGCCGTTCTCCTCGCGCACGGCGGCGACATAGCCGATGTCGTGCATCTGGGTGAGGCCGCAGGCGTTTTGCGCGCAGCCGGAGAAGGCGGGCTTGAACTTGCGGCCGAACTCCATCGTGTCCGGGTGGCCCATCAGGAACCAAGCCAGGGCGTGCGAGTAGGGCGAGACGTCGAACGCCTCGTCGGTGCACACGCCGGCGTAGGGGCAGGCGGTGACGTTGCGCACGGCGTTGCCGCACGCTTCGCGGCTCGTGATGCCGACCGCGGCGAGCCGGCGCATGATCGCCGGGGCGTTCTCGATATGGATGAAGTGCAGTTGAAAATCCTGCCGCGTGGTGATGTGCGCGATGCCGTCGGAATATTCCTCGGCGAGCTCGGCCATGACCTCGAGCTGGCGCGGGTTGAGCCCGCCGAACGGCACCTTGATGCGCTGCATGCCGGGCGCGTCCCACATCGTGCCGGCGCCCTTGCCGGGTTTGTCCGCGAACGGCAGCTTGCGGCTCTCCTTGCCGTCGTAGCGCTGGCCGTTGTCGTAGCGCTGGCCGTAGGCGCCGCGGCGCAGGCGCGTTTCGGCGAAGACCTTGTCCTCGATTTTGCCCTGCAGCCGGAGACCGATTTCGGTCTCGAACTGATCGATCTCGGAGCCGAGCTGCTCGTTGATCTGGCCGTTGAGGCGTTCTTTCCAAATGGCGTGGCTGGCTTTCATGAAAATGGATGAAGAAATGTGGATTGAGCGGGGAGAAAAATTGGAGTGACGCGATGCCGGGCAGTTTTCACTGGCGCGGACCGGAAACAGGGCTTCTCTAGTAGTCCAACGCTTCTTCCAACATGGCAAGTACTCAGCATCAACTGCGCGTCTATGATTCGATTCTGGGCCTGCTCTCCAGCGAGGACAACCCGACTCCGCTGGTGCGGCTGAATCGCGTGGTGCCCTTCCGGCACGCGAAAATCTACGCCAAGCTCGAATGGTACAATCCGTTCGGCGCGGTGAAGGATCGCGTCGCCGCGAACCTGGTACGCGATGCGGAGCAGCGCGGGACGCTCGCGGCGGGCAACAAACTCGTGGAGGCCACGTCGGGCAACACCGGCCTCGGCCTGGCGATGATCGGCAACGCGAAGGGCTATTCGCTGCGCGCGCCGCTCTCGGCGGCGATCCCGCTCGAGAAGCGGACGGTGCTGCGGTTTTTCGGCACCGACGTGCAGGAGCTCGACGATTCGCTCTGCCCCGCGCCCGGCGCGCCCGAGGGGGCGATTGCGACGGCGCGCGAGACGGCGAAGCAGCCCGGATTCGTGCTCCTCGATCAGTACACGAACGAGGCCAATCCCGACGCGCATTTCCGCACCACCGGCCCGGAAATCTGGCGGCAGACCGAGGGCCGGATCACGCATTTCGTCGCCGGACTTGGCACCTGCGGCACGATCACGGGCAACGGCCGCTTCCTCAAAGGCAGGAATTCGGCGGTCAAGGTGCTCGGGGTGTATCCCGAGGACGGCCACGACATCCCCGGCGTGCGCAGCAAGCGGCAGCTCGGCCAGACCAAGCTTTATTTTCCCCAGGAATATGACGGCGAGGCCGAGGTCTCGGACCGCGAAGCCTACGATCTCTGCCTGCGGCTGAATCGCGAGGAGAGCATCATCGCCGGCCCGAGCTCCGGCATGGCGCTCGCCGGTGCGCTCAAACTCGTGCCTGATGAGCCCGGCGTCGTCGCGGTGGTGATTTTCCCCGACAACATCTTCAAATACGCCTCGTCCGTCTGCCGGCATTTTCCGCAGATGTGCCCGGCGCCGGCCGCCCCCGAAACCGGCGGAGCGCCTGCCGCCGCTGCCGCGCCGAGCCGCAACGACCAGCTCATGGACGAGATGATGGAGAATCTGAAGAATCCCTACGATTCCGTGGCCGTCGCCGACCTTGCGCGCGAGCTCAATGGCGGCGCGACGCCGGGGACGCTGGTGATCGATGTCCGCCCGTTCGAGCAATATGCTGATCTCCACATCCCCAATGCCGTCAACCTGCCGCAGGCGGAGCTTTCGCAGCGCAAGGGCGAGCTGCCGCCGGACCGCAACGCCTCGATCGTGATGGTGTGCGGCATCGGCAAATTTTCCAAGAACACGACGCTTTTCCTCAAATCGCTCGGCTACCGGAATGTCCGCAGCCTCAAGGGAGGCATCAACGAGTGGGTGCGGAAGCAGCAGCCCACGGCCACGGCCGCGGCGGCCAAGGCGTGACTCCGGCGCTGTAGGAGCGGGTTTATCCCGCGACTGGTCTGTCCGAATTGCTTTTTCGCGGCGTAAAGCCGCTCCTACAGTTGATCTTGCGAGCTTTGGAAGGTTCACCGCACACCCCCTGCAATCGCGTCTGGACGGCCCGCCAGTTCGGCCCGCAGTGCTTCCGCCAGAATCTCGATGACGCGCGGATGATCGCCGATCGGAGTGGTGAGGTGGCAGTGCGCAGGTGTGGCGGTGCAAATCCGTGCCACATCGCCGTCCGCACCGGCGTGCCGGCCGGACGATAAGAAAAGCAGCGCGACCACCACGTCACGGTCGGCGAAGCCGGATGCGCGCAACTGCTCGGCGAGCAGCGGTGGGTGCGCGCCCTCCATCGAGGCGGCGGTGAGCCGTTCGATTGCGTCGCCAAGCTGGCGGCGGGTCTCTTCCGCGACGGAATCGCGCAGCGCGGCCGAGGCGGAGGAAGGCCCTCCGTGGTCCACGAGTACCACGGGAGGCCGCGACAGGTTGCGCGCGACGATCGTTTCGCGAATGCGATCGGCGATCAGGCCGGCGATTGCGCCGTGATGCGCCAGACCGGTGGTGAAGGTGTAGTCGAAATCGCCGGTCTCGCGCCGAATCACCTCCAAATCGCGGCGCAGCGCCGAGCCGATCGCTCCTTGCGCGCTGATGAAGAACGGCACGAAGACGAAGTCGCGCTCCCCGCGGGCGAGCTGCTCTCGCACCCACGGGGCCAGCGTCCAGGCGGGCCGTCCGTGAAGATCGCTGGCGGGAACGCGGTCGCTATGCTTCCACGACACGGCCTGCACCGCGATGCCGGTGCGCCGGGACAGCTCCGCTGCGACCCGCCGCAGATTCAGGTGCGCGGCGGGCTCGAGTGAGCCGTTGTCGATCAGCGCGGCGATCATGCGGGCTGGGCGGCCGAAGCCGAAAGCGCGAACCAGGCGAGTTTTTCGCCGAGCGCAGCCACTTCGCCGACGATCACGATGGCGGGTGCGCCAAAACCCGCGTGCTCCGACTCGAGCGCGACCCGGCCGACGGTCGAGAGGAATTGCCGGTGCTCGCCGGTGGTGGCGGATTGAACAATTGCCACCGGCGTCTCGGGCGCCGTCCCGCCCGCCTGGAGGCGGCGCATGATCGTCTCGAGATTTTTCATGCCCATGTAAATGCAGAGCGTCGCTCCGAGCCGGGCATAGTCCTCCCAGCGGATGGGCGCGTCGGGCTTGTTGGGATCGTCGTGGCCGGTGAGGAAGACGACGGCGGAACTGTGTGCGCGATGGGTGAGGGGAACTCCGGCGTAGGCGGCGGCTGCCAGCGCCGACGTAATCCCGGGAACGACCTCGAACGGAATGCCCGCGGCCCGCAGCGCCTCGGCCTCCTCGCCGCCGCGGCCGAAGACAAAGGGATCGCCGCCCTTGAGGCGGACGACGGCATTGCCCTCGCGCGCGAGGCGGATGAGGGTGGATTCGATGTCGCGTTGAGCGCAGCAGAACCCTCCGCCTTTCTTGCCGGCAAAAATGCGCACCGCCTCGGGTCGGATGAGGGCGAGGATTTCGGGCGCGACCAGGTGGTCGTGCACGATGACATCGGCCGTGCCCAGCAGACGGCGGGCCTTGAGCGTCAGCAGTTCGGGATCGCCGGGGCCGGCACCGACGAGATAGACCGTGCCGTTCATGGGTTCTTCCTCGTGGGCTGTTGGATGAATTCGAGCGCGAAGGCGGCCAGCCGATCGAGCGATTGGGCGACCGTTTCGGCGTCGGTATGCAGTTCGAGCGCGGGCGACCGCGGGGGTTCGTAGGGCGAGTCGATGCCGGTGAAAGAACTGATTTCGCCCGCCCGGGCGCGCTTGTAGAGATTTTTGGGGTCGCGGCGTTCGCAGACGGCGAGGGGCGAATTGACGAAAACCTCGGCGAACGGCACCCCCTTTTTTCGTGCGCGCTCCGCGGCATTCGCGCGGTCGGCGGAAAACGGCGAGATCAACGCGACGATGACGACTGCGCCGGCGTCCGCCAGATAGAGGGCGAGTTCACCGGCACGGCGAATGTTCTCCCGTCGATCCTCCGCCGAAAAGCCGAGATCGCTGCACAGGCCGGTCCGCAGGTCGTCGCCATCAACCACGCTTGTCAAAACCTGCTGCTCACGCAGACGCCGTTGGAGTCCGAGCGCGAGGGTGGATTTGCCAGCTCCGGAAAGACCGGTTAAAAAAATGACTCGTCCCATCTGGCTCATCGGTCGAACCTATGAGATTCCCGCAGTATGATAACTATAAACCGCTCTAAAAAATTGGTTTGTGAGTCAAACATGACTTCTTTAGTCAAAATAGTATGTTTTGATCTTTACGCAATCGAGGTGGGATGCAAGCGTTCAAATCGCCATGTCACGATTCATCAGCAGCCCTGATGCAAAAGCGAAGAAATCCAAGAGTGCGATTTCTATTTCGCTTCCTCCGCCTTTCGGCCGAAGGCGCCTTCTTTGATCCAAGTTCCTTTTATTGATCAAGCCATGTCCTCTTCAGAACTTACCCGTTGGAACGCCGAACTCCGGACCAAGCCGCCGCTCGAAATCGTCCGCTGGGCGATCGGCCAGGCCGGCGGCCGGGCGGTCGTGTCGACCAATTTTCGGCCCTACGAGGCCGCCATCCTTCATTTGGCGGTCCAAATCGAGCCGCGCATCCCCGTGCTCTGGGTGGATCACGGCTACAACCGCCCTGCCACCTACCGGCATGCCGAGGCGCTGCGCGATCGCCTCAAGTTGAACCTGAAACCTTATTTGCCGCAGATGACCGCGGCGCATCGTGACGCCATTCACGGACCGATCCCGACCACGGAGGACGAGGCGGGCCTGAAGAAGTTCAGCGCGGTGATGAAATTGGAGCCGTTTCAGCGCGGCATGAAGGAACTCGCTCCCAAGGTCTGGATCACCGCCCTGCGCAAGGTGCAAAATCCGAATCGCGCGGGCCTGGACATCGTTTCGCACGACGAAAATTTCGGTACGCTCAAGGTCAGCCCGCTTTTTTACCTCGATGATGCCGCGCTCGACGCCTACCTGACCGAACACAATCTGCCGAACGAGTGGGACTATTTCGATCCCGCCAAGGCGGATGAAAAGCGCGAGTGTGGCCTGCATGCGGCTTGGGGCGGGAGCGCGGCAAAAGCCGCCGCGGTTTAGGATTCGGGGACACGATGACTTCCTACCATCTCGATCACCTCCAATATCTCGAAACGGAGGCGATTCACATCATGCGCGAGGTCGCGGGCGAGTTTGAACGGCCCGCCCTGCTGTTTTCCGGCGGCAAAGATTCGATCTGTCTTTTACGGCTTGCCGAGAAGGCGTTTCGCCCGGCCGAGATTCCGATGCCGCTGCTCAATGTCGACACCGGGCATCATTTTCCCGAGCTCAATGAATTTCGCGACCATCGCGCGGCGCAGCTCGGGGCGAAGCTCATCGTGCGCAAGGTCGAGGACGCCATCGCCCGGGGGCTGGCCACCCCTGCGCCAGGAGAGGTCAGTCGCAACCGGCTTCAGATCCCGACACTCCTCGCCGCGATCGAGGAATTTCGCTTCGACTGTTGCATTGGCGGTGCGCGCCGCGACGAGGAAAAAGCCCGCGCCAAGGAGCGTTTTTTCAGTTTTCGCGACACCTTCGGCCAGTGGGATCCGAAAAATCAGCGGCCCGAAATCTGGAATCTCTACAACGGCCGGCTGAACCCCGGCGAAAACATGCGGGTGTTTCCGCTCAGCAACTGGACGGAGATGGATGTGTGGGAATACATCCAGCGCGAAAAACTGGAGGTGCCGAGCATCTATTTCAGCCACGTCCGGAAATGCGTCCGCCGCGGCGGCCAGTGGCTGCCGGCCAACGACCTCGTCCCTCCACGTCCGAACGAAGAGGTTAGGGAGCTCGTGGTGCGGGTGCGCACCATCGGCGACATCATCAGCACGGGCTGCGTCGAGTCGCCCGCCGCGACGGTGGCGGACATCATCGCGGAAATCGCCGCCGCGCGCGTGACCGAGCGCGGCTCCCGCGCCGACGATCGCGCGTCCGAGGCCGCGATGGAAGACCGCAAGAAGGCGGGGTATTTTTAAGAGCATGTCCAAAAATCCCAAGGCACACGGTAAAAATCGTTGTAGCCCCGCGCGGGAGCGCGGGGACCAGAGCAGGGTAGAATATGTTTGTCCCGCCGCTCCCGCGGCGGGCTACGGCAAGCCAGGCCGAATTGAAGGCGGTTCGCTCGGCAAGGTTCATGATAGGTTCGAATGAGGCTTCGCCCCACCCTTCCATGTTCAGTGAAGAAAACATGCCTCCGACTCCACCGGTGACAGTCCCGCTCGACATCCTGCGTTTCAACACCTGCGGCAGCGTTGACGACGGAAAATCGACGCTGATCGGTCGCCTGCTCTACGATTCGAAGTCGCTGATGACGGATCAGATCGAGGCCCTGGAGCGCTCCGCCGACATCACCGGCGGCGGTCAGATCAACCTCGCCAACCTTACCGACGGCCTGCGGGCCGAACGCGAACAGGGGATTACGATCGATGTCGCTTACCGCTATTTTGCGACGCCCCGCCGCAAGTTCATCATCGCGGACACTCCGGGACACGTCCAATACACGCGCAACATGGTGACAGGCGCCTCCACGGCGAACCTCTCCATCGTCCTCGTTGATGCCCGCGCCGGCGTGATCGAGCAGAGCCGGCGCCACACTGCGATCGCCGGGCTGCTCGGCATCTCGCATCTCGTGGTCGCGATCAACAAGATGGATCTTGTCGGCTGGAGCGAGCAGCGGTTCCTCGAGATTCGCGCCCAGTTCGAGGAGTTCCTTCCGCGCTTTGACATCAAGGACGTCAAGTTCGTCCCGCTTAGCGCCCTCAGCGGCGACAACGTCGTCGACCCTTCGCCGAACATGCCCTGGTACTCGGGGCCGACCTTGCTGCGGCACCTGGAGACGGTCCACATCGCGAGCGACTGGAACCTGCAGGGATTTCGTTTTCCCGTCCAGTGGGTCAACCGCCCGCATCATCCCACCAACCCGGCCCTCCACGATTTTCGCGGCGTGAGCGGACAGATTGCCGGCGGCATCGTGCGGGTGGGGCAGGGCGTCCTCTCCGTGCCCGCGGGAATCGCGACCAGGGTGAAACAGATTTGGACCTACGACGGCCCATTGCAGGAGGCTTTTTGCCCGCAGTCGGTCACGTTGGTATTGGAACACGATATCGACATCAGCCGCGGCGGCATGCTCATCGGCGCCGAGCACCTGCCGGGCGCCAGCTCGGATTTGGAGGCGGAGGTCTGCTGGATGCATCCCAAGCCGATGAAGGCGGGCGGAAAATACTTCCTCAAACATACCACCCAGACCGTGCAGGCCGTGGTCACCGACCTCGTCAATAAATTGAACATGTCGACGCTCGAGACGGAATTGCAGCCAGCCGGACTGACAATGAACGATATCGGCAAGGTCCGTCTGCGTGCGTCCCGTCCGATCGTGTTCGACGGCTACAGCGTCAACCGGCTCACCGGCTCGTTCATCCTCATCGAACAGGGAACCAATGCGACCGTGGCGGCGGGCATGCTGCTGCCGCCCCGTGAACTCGTTAAGTCGGACCAGGGTGATTATGTGATTTGATCCGTCCGTGAAGATCCCCGTCAAAGTCGATTATGCGTGCCGGGTGATGGCCGAGCTGGCTCGTCTGCATGGCTCGGGCGAACTCGCCCAGATCGAACATCTTGCGCGGGCGGAGGCGGTGCCGGCGAATTTCCTCGCGCAAATCCTGGGGAAGCTCCGCAACCATGGGCTCGTCACCAGCCGCCGCGGCAATTTGGGCGGCTACACGCTGTCGCGTCCGCCGGAGGAAATTTCGCTCCAGGACATCCTGATGGCTGTCGACGGCCACGTCTTCCGGCACAGCGGCAATTTCGACGGCCACAGCGGCCGCCGGCTGAAGCAGATGTGGAACGAAATCGGCAAGGCGCTGGAGGAAAAAACCAGGAGCTACACGCTCGATCAGTTTTCCGCCCGCAACCCGGCGGAAATGTATTACATCTGATTTCAATTGGGGCCCACCGTCGTTGATGGGGTGAGGCTTGGGCTCAAGTCGCCGCCCGCCACTCCACCTATTCACCCTGACCCGCTTTCCCGGTGGCGCCACCTTGGCGCGAGGTGACGCGAAGGTTTTTGCGCAGCAAAAACCTAGACTTCGTCGAATTTGCGGACGAACAACGCCTCGATTTCGGCCAGCATCGCGGCGGCATCCTCGCCGGTGGCGATGAACTTGACCGTCGAACCCTTGCCGGCGGCAAGCATCATGAGGCCCATGATGCTCTTGCCGTTCACCTGCTCCTCGTCCTTTTCCACGAAAACCTCTGCTTTGAACTTGTTGGTGACGCGCACGATCATCGCCGCGGGTCGGGCATGAATTCCCATCTTGTTCTGTACCACGAGTTCCTTGGTGATGGGCTGGATCGCGGGCGTGGCGTCGCTTTTGTTCATGAACTTCGCAAAGACCGGCGAAAATCCGGCTCGTGCCGGGGGCTTGCAACCTAAAAACCTCGGCTCAGGCTGCGCGGCCGTGTCCCGGACCGCGATCATCGTCCCTTGCCGGCTGGAATCCACCCGCTTCCCGCGCAAGCTCTTGCATGAGATCCGGGGACGTCCGCTCCTGTTGTGGGTGGCCGGGCGGATCGCCGGGGAAGCCCCGGAATTCCCGCTGTGGTTTGCGGTGGATCACAAGCTCCTGTTCGACTGCGTGACCACGGCTGGCTTTCAGGCGATCATGACCAGTCCCGCCCACCAGAGCGGCACGGATCGGCTGGCCGAGGCGAACCGTACCGTGGGGGCGGAGGTGGTCGTCAATGTGCAGGCGGATGAACCGCTGGTGACGGGAAGCCAAATCCGTGCGCTGGCGGGAATGGTGGGCGAGGGAGTTCCCATGGCCACGCTGGCGACGCCCTTTCGGCGGACGGCCGATTTTGCCAATCCCAATCAAGTGAAGGTGGTGCTGGCCGCGGCCGCGCGGCGGGCGCTGTTTTTTTCCCGCTCGCCGATTCCCTTCGCCCGGGACCGGGCGGGAAAAATCGACGATGCCTGGGTCGCCGCGAATCCGTGCTTCAAGCATCTCGGCCTTTATGCCTATCAGGCCGATTTGCTCGAAAAATTTTCCCGTCTGCCGTTGGGCCGGCTCGAACAGATTGAAAAACTGGAGCAGTTGCGGGTTCTGGAAAATGGATATCCGATCGCCTGCGACGTGACGAGCGATCCTGGGATCGGCGTCGACGTGCCGGAGGACGTGGCGAGGTTCGAGGAATTGCTGGCTGTTGACGGATGAGCGCGTACGGCGTTGGCGCAGTCTGCTCAACCCCCACAGCTTGCCGGAGGCGAACAATGGAAGCCGATGAGTGATTCCAGCTTTTCAATTGCCAATTTTCCATGTCGGGCCAATGCGCGATGCACGTGCGTTCGCTCCTGACGCTGCGACCGGGCGAAAATGGCAACTGAAAGTAGGAAATCGCTCATCGCTACCCCCGCCGGGGGGTGTTCCGGGACCCGACGGACGGCGGCTTTAGGCCCATCTTTTGCACCAGGGCAATGAAACGCGGATCCGCCCAGATGCTTTCGCCGACGGGATCCAGCGGAAGATAGATCAGAATCCCGTCCCGTTTTTCATAGGACTCCTCGAATTTCTGCATGGCCTGGTCAATGTCGCCGAGGCCGAGCGCAAGCGTACCGAAATAATAGGGCGAAACAGGTGTCGTCCGCGACTCCTCCAGCATTTGATCGTGGATTCTCCGGGTTTCTGCCCGCCTTCCGGCCATCCCATTCACCAGGCCGAGCATGGCCAGCATCACCGGCCGCCGGTCCGAAAGCTCGATGGCCTTGTTGATCGCGGCGATGGCATCGTCGTAACGCCCGAGGAGAGCCCAGGAAATCCCCATGCTGAAATAGGCCTCACCGTAGCGAGGGTCGAGGACCAGGGTCGCCTTGAACTGCGCCACCGCCTCAGCGTATTTCCGCTGGAAATGCAGGAGCCGGCCGATGCCGTTGCTCACGCTCGGTGAGAGGGGATCGAGCTGCTGCGCCCGATGCATTTCGGCCATGGCCTCGTCGGGCCGTTTCTGGATGGCGAGATAAAGACCGTACAGCTCGTGGGAGTGAGCCAGACCCGGTTTCAACGCGATCGCGCGTTTGAACGCCGCTTCGGCCCCAGGCCAGTCCCAATCGATGCGGAACCGCACGTATGCCAGCGCGGCGTGAGCTTCGGCCAGAGAGTCGTCGAGCACCACCGCTTTTTTGGCAAACGTCCGCGCATTTTCGATCGTCTGCGCCCGCGGAAGCATGCCGTATCCGGCGACGCCGGCCAGGGTATAGGCTTCCGCGAGGCCGGCGCAGGCCAGCGCAAAGTCGGGATCGCGCTCGAGAGCGTGCGAAAAACTGCCGATCGCCTCCGCAATCCGTCCTCCCGTGCGCTGGCTGAGTTGGGATCGTCCCAAAAGGTATTCACGGTAGGCCTCGCCATTGGAGGGGCCGCTGCGCTCCAGCAGGTTTTTTTCGCCGGCCAGCAGCCGGATCTTGAGCGAGTCGCTCACGCTCATGGCGATGGCCGATTGAACCGCGAGGACGTCCTTGAGCGTTTTTTTGAATTCCTGCGACCAGATGGTCTTCTGGCTGCGGACGTCCACGAGATGAACGTTGATGCGGGCTTCGTCGCCGGCGATTCGCGTGCTGCCTTCGAGGATCGATCCGACGTTCAGGGCGGCGCCAATCTCACGGATGTCGAGCCGGGCGCCCTTGAACTTGGCGACGGAGGTGCGGGCGATGACGCTGAGATCGCCAATAGTGGCGAGGGTCGAAATCAATTCCTCGGTCAGCCCATCGGCGAAATACTCGTCGCGCGGATCGCCGCTGAAATTCGCCAGCGGCAACACGGCCAGCCGGTTGATCGGCCCGGGCGCGGTGTGTGGCGATCGCCACCACAGTGTGACAGCGGCCGCCAGAACCGCGATACCCGCCAGAAGCGTGCGACGTGCCGATTTCTTTCGCAGCAGGAACGAAAGGCGGCCCGTCAGCCGCTGGCGCGACTTTTGCCAGGGCAGGACGATCCGGTAATGTCCACCGGCAGCGCGATGTTCTTCAATTCGCCTGATCCCAGCCTGATGATGGGGTGCTCGAGTTTGCCCTGCACCTGCCGGGCCACGTCCTCGGATAGGCAAATGCCGCCCGCCTCCGCCAGCGGCTCGATCCGGGCCGCGATGTTCACGCCGTCCCCAAAGACATCGTTTTCCCGGTGCACGACGTCGCCCGCGTGCAAGCCGATGCGCAGCCGCACCTGCCGATCCGCGGAAACCTCGGCGTTGTGCAGGTGCAGCGCGCGCTGGATTTCCACGGCGCAGGTGGCGGCCGCAAGCGCGCTTTCGAATTCGACCAGGAAGGCATCTCCGATGGTCTTGATCTCTTTGCCGCCGTGCTGGGCGAGGATGGGGCGCACGATCTGCCGGTGGGAATCGAGCAGGCGCAGCGCCAGGGCCTCGTCACGCTGCGTGAGCGCGCTGTAGCCGACCATGTCGGTGAACATGATCACTGCCAGACGCCGCCGTTCTTTCGCGTCAAACGGCGTGCCGGTGCCGGGTTTGGATGGCGGCAGATGGCTCACAAAGCAGAGTCGCCCTCGGAAATGAGTCCCGAGTTGGGTCGACGCAATCCTCCAGTGGGCCACTCGGAAAATTCCCGCTCGGTGCCTGTGAAATGGCCCGACGAAGAACGATCCAAATAATCCTTGAAGGATACGCTGACGAGGAACCACGGCTGCCACCGGGGGACTGTCGCATCATGGAGATCGAAATCATTTCGCTTGTCGCAGGCGGCAGAGTCGTTCGGTCGATTGTGACGCTGCCATCATCGGCCAGGAGGAATCTTTGTCGGGTGAGGCCACCGCTCGCCGCACGTAAGTGACGACAATTCCCGTTCGGCATGCGCACTGGAGAAATTCTTTCTGGAAATGGTCCGGGCAAAGCCTCGGCCCGCCGGGCCGGACTGCATTACGTCAGCGACCGGTCCGCGGGATTCACACGGCAGCGCCGCGAGCAGGGGATGATTTATCGCGGGTCCAACGGCCGGCGCGTCACTGCTTCCACCGCGCTCGCACGGATCCGCCGCCTCGCCATACCGCCTGCGTGGACGGAGGTGTGGATTTCCCGCGATCCCGCGGGCCATCTTCAGGCGACCGGCCGTGACGCCCGTGGGCGCAAACAGTATCGGTACCACCCCGACTGGCGGACCACGCGCGATGACGCCAAATTCAACCGGACCATCGCGTTTGGCCGGGCGTTGCCGCGTATTCGCCGCTGCGTGGCCCGCGATTTGCGCCGGAAAGGCCTCGGCCGGGAAAAGGTGCTCGCCGCCATGGTGCGATTGCTCGAGACGACTTTGATTCGGGTGGGCAACGAAGAGTATTTGCGGGCCAACCATTCGGTGGGGCTCAGCACGATGTGGAATCGCAACGTGATCGTCCGCGGTGATGTGCTGCATTTCACCTTTCGCGGCAAAGGCGGCCGGCCGCACGAGATCGACCTCGAAGATCACCGGCTCGCTCAAATCGTGCGTCGCATCCAGGAACTGCCGGGCCAGGTCCTGTTTCAATATGTGGACGCGCGCGAGCGCCGGCAAAAGATCACTTCCACCGATGTGAACGCCTATCTGCACACTGTCGCGGGGGCCGAGTTTTCCGCCAAGGATTTCCGCACGTGGGCCGGCACGGTGCTGGCTGCGGTGGCGCTGCATAAATTGGGAAAACGCGATCGCCCGGCACATACGCGCCGCCACGTCGTCGCCGCGATCGAAGAGGTCGCGCGACGACTCCGGAACACGCCGGCGATTTGCCGGCGGTGTTACATCCACCCCGCGGTGATGGAAGGTTATTTCGACGGTCAGGCCATCGAGTTAAAGGCTGGAAGGGCTTCGCGGAGCAATTCGACAGCGCTGACGGGGGAAGAAAAGGCGGTCCTTGCTTTTCTTCGAGGCCGTCTGCGAAAGGGCCATCGGCCCACAGCCGAGCGCCTTTGACGGAGTCATGAGCTGATTTGCATCGAACATTCCTTTCCCGGGAACCGATAATTCCGGGGGCTGCCTCGGCGCTCTCATTTCACCTCCGCGGCCTCCGCGTTTCACCGGAGATCCGAAAAGTCACGAAGCCGCATGGATCGCCACGAGGCAGACGTCGTCGTCGAAAACGATGCGGCCGCTATAGCGCTGCACGTCGCGCAACAGGCAGTCGCAAACGTCTGTTCCCGGCAGGCCGCGACAACGGCCGAGCTGCTGGCGGAGCCTTTCCTCGCCATACATTTCGCCGCCGGGGTCCGCCGCCTCGAGGAGGCCGTCCGTGTATCCCAAAAAAAGATCACCGGGCCGAAACCGGCATTCCCGCCGGGTGTAGCGGAAATCAGCCAGCAAGCCCGCGGCCGGTTCGGGATCCGCGGGCGCAAGCCGCGACACGTGGTCACCGGTGGCCGAAAGCACCAGAGGCGCCGGATGGCCGGCATTGGCGTAGGTGAGAGACTGCGTGGCGAGATCGATGACGCCGAAAAAGACCGTGGCGAACACCGGCTGGCCCGTCTGCTCGACGATCGGCATCAGGCTGTGGTTGATTTCCTCGAGCACATGAGCCGGGTCCACCGTGCGATGGCCCTTCTCCTCGACGACGCCGCGGATCAGGCCCGTGACGAGGCCGGCCCGGACCCCGTGGCCCATCACGTCGCACACCAGCACGCCACAGGTCGTGTCGGAAAGCTGGCTGATGTTGAAGATGTCGCCGCCGAGCGTGGTCGCCGGAATGTAGCGATGAGCGAAAAGCAGGGCGCTGGCCGATGCCGAAACCCCGCGCGGAAAAATGGGATACGCCCGGGTGAGAAACGCTTCCTGCACCTGGCGGGCCATGCGCAGATCCGTTTCCATTTCCGTCGTGCGGCGCTGCAGTTCCGCCTCGGCCAGCTTGCGCGCCGTGATGTCGTGGCTGATGCCGACGAGGCCGGTGATCTGTCCGCGGACGTCGTGCAGGGGAACCTTGGTGACCAGCGACCAGTGGACCTGGCCCTCGGCGCCGAAGTCGGACTTTTCCTGGTCGAGAATCGGCTGCCCGTTGAGGAACACCTGCCGATCGTCGGCCAGCGCCTGCCGGCCGCGTTCGCCCGGAAAAAAATCGAGCGTCGTCTGGCCCGCGACGTCCGCCTGCTTTTTTCCGCCGAGGCTATCCAGATGGGCCTGGTTGTTCAGGACGTAGTGAGACTCGGCGTCTTTCACATAGATCCGGCTGGGGAGGTGATCGATGATCGTGCGCAGGAGATTGCGCTCCTCGGTCAGCTTTTCCTCGGCTTCCTTCGTCGCCGTGATGTCCCGTGTGAGGCCGAATGTGCCGATGATCCGGCCGGCGTGGTCGCGCCAGGGCATCTTCGTCGCGGAGGCCCAGGTTTTGCGGCCGTCGCGCATCGTCAGGCGTTCGATTTGCGCAATGATGGGGCGGCCCGTGCGGATGATTTCCTGTTCGTCGGCGAGGGCGCGCTCGGCGTGTTCGCGGGAGAAAAAATCAAAATCGGATTTGCCCACGCAGGCTTCCGGCGAGGGCGCGCCCAGCGCCCGGGCATGGGCGGCATTGTTGCGCACGATGCGGCTTTCGCGGTCCTTGAAGTAAATCCGGTCCGGGATCGTGTCCATCAACGTCCGCAATATGTCCGAATCCACCGTCGCGGTCGTGATGAACTGGCTATGTCCGGAGACCTCGTCGCTCATGAGAAGGAAAACAATAGCTGACCGAAATGCCCGCGCAACCTCCGGCTTTTGGCTTCGCCAAAAGCCATGGATTTTCCGCGCAGCGGAAAATCACTCTTTGACCAGGCGGAACCAGTCGCGCTTCTCGCCTTTTTCGTTGAGGAAGACGAAATCCAGCTCGAGGCCGTCGACGTCGACGACGGATGAGCCGGCTTCGTTGAGCGAAAGATAAAACACCGGGTGGTTGAGTGGGACCGGTTTGGCGCTGGCGTGGCCGGCGCTGCCGGTGACGATGGAAACCTCGCCCTTGTGCGGCGCCCGGATGCGCGGTTTGCGGTAGACGCCCTCGCCATCGGCCCGGCCGTCGCCCTTCTGTTTTGCATGGGTGGCGGCCTGGAAGGTTTCGCTTTTGCCGTAGTGGCCGTCGATCAGCCAGGAGCGCTCGTAAACGTGGGAGTGCCCGGTGAGAATCAGGTCAACCCCGCCGGCCTCGAGGAGTGGCAGGAAGGTTTGCCGCATGTCGTTCATCCGGCCGCCACTGTCGACGTCGTTGTCCGAATTGTGCGTTCCCTTGCTGTAGGTCGGATGGTGGAAAAACGCGATAATCCAGTCGCGCGTCGTGGCGGCGAGATCGGCTTTCAGCCACGTCGCCATCGCGCCTTCGGGGGATCGATCGGAGTCGTGGGAATCGAGGCAGACAAAGTGAATGTTGGCGTGATCGAACGAATAATACGCCTCCGTGCCGGAGGCCAGGCCGCCGGCCTGCCCCAGCGTGGGAAAGGTGAAGACGTCATAGTAGACACCGGACTGCGTGATCGAATTGGCGCTTTTCCCATCATGGTTGCCCAGGGCCGACCACAGGGGCGAGGTGTGCAGCATGTCGGGGTACATTTCAAAAATAGCCTTCTGGTAATCGGTGTCGGTGCCGTCCGGATAGGCGTTGTCGCCGAGCAGCAGCCACAAATCCGTGCGGCGGGTGCCGGTGAAGCGGTAGTAGACGTCGCGCACGGCGATCTGTGTCGCGTTCTTCGTCCCCGGATCACCCAGAACCCAAATCCGGGTCGGCGCTGCGGTGCCCGGTGCAGGGGGAGTGACGAAACTATAGGTGGACGCGGGGCTCGGCGCGTCCTCGCCGGTGGCGGTCTTGACCGTTTTCATTGCCACGGCGCCGACCCGGTAAAAATAGCGCGTGTTCGGGGTGAGGCTCCCCAGTTGGACGATGTGCTCGGCGCTCACGCCCTCGGCCCGGGCGGTTGACGTGATCGCGTTGCGCGCCGGACCGTAACTGACGATCGAAGCTTCGGCGATGTCCGTTCGCCAGCGGAGGACCATGCTCGTCGGCGTCGCCGACTGCAGGTAGGGACCCCGCAGGATGGTGGTCGCGGCCGGAACGGCAGCGGGAGCTAGTGCCAGCAGCAGAATCGCGGTGCGGAATTTCATGAGAAAATCAGGATTTGGACGACACGAGGCCGGTGAGTTCAGCGGCGAGCCGCGCGGTGGCGGGCGACTCGCGCAACCAGCCGGGCAGTTTTTCGATCGCACGGAGCGCCGCGGCGTAGGCTGAACGCGCTTCGTGATCGCGACCGAGGCGGAAGAGATCGTCGCCGCGGCGCTTGAGCCACGGCTCGGGCCGCTCGCTCGCCTTCGCAAGCCGATCGAGCCGCACGAGCGCCGCCTCGAGCCGGCCGCTGGATTCCTCCAGTTCGAGCGCGCGCAATTCCAGCACGAGGACCGATCCCAGCCGGGCGAGGCCGTCGTCCAGTCCGCGGATCGCGTCAGAGGGCGAGGAAGCCAGCGCGGCGCGCTCGAGGAAAAGTTCCGGCCGGGGGACGCCAGCCAAATTCAAGGCGGCGGTGAGATCCGCGTGCGCGGCCGCGCGACGCCCGGCTGCCGCGGAGGCACGGGCGCGAAGCGCGAGCGCGTCGGCGTCGCGCGGATCCAGCGCCAGGGCCTGATCGCAATGGCGCTGCGCATCCGCGATCCGGCCGGTGGCAAGCGCGAGCGCGCCCTGGGCTCGCTTCAACCCAGGGAGCCGCGGCTGCAGCTCGGCGGCGCGGAGATAATTGGCTTCGGCGGAAATCCAGTCGCGGCCGTCCGCATAGAGTTCACCGCGCTCGAGATAGAGCTGGGGGTCGGCCGGTTCCCGGGCAATGCGCTCGTTCAACCGGACGAGGGCGGCTTCCATCCCCGGATGCCCGTGTGCCGAAACCGCGATGGCAAAAAGGGCGGCGAACACGGAAATGCGCGGCATGGCGCAATCAGGAAGGGACCGGGCGGGATTTTGAACCAAATTCTTGGGAGGAGAATCCCTCTATCTAAGAAACGCGGCGATCGCGCGGGCTTTTTCCTCGATCGAACCGCTGTCCGTGGCGACCACGCTGAGTTTTTTGTGGGATCCGAGCAGCGCCGTCGTCTGGTCGCGATTGAGACGGCCGGCCAGGGCATCGATGGTGTCGATCCACAATTGCGGTCGCGGTGCAGCAAGCCGGACCAGGTCCGGGATGTCGTAATCGCGGAGCGCGCCGGGCACCCAGAAATAGTCCCTGACGTCGTAATATTTTTCCATCAGGAGCAGGTAGGATGGCAATGTGCCAACGCACACGACGGCGGTGGGACGAGAATCATATGCCGCCACCAGCGCGCACAACCCGCCCGCGCCTTCGCCCACGAGCGCAATCCGGCTGTTTTTCAAATCGTCGCGAGATTTGACCAGGTCGATGGCCCGGATCACATCCAGTGCGCGCATGCCGAGCATCGTGCGGTGGAAGGCCGCGGATTGAATGGCGAGGATGTCCCGCTGCCACTGCGGCCGGACGTAGCCGGTGAACCGCGTCATGGGCGTCGGCGGGTTGGGATCGGTTTCTCCCACTCCGCGGACGTCCACCGAAAGCACCGTGTAGCCGTCTGCGGCCAGGGCGGCCGCAAGCGAAACCGGCGCGGCTGACGAAGGTTTTCCCTTCTCCGAGACGTGAACGACCACCGGATGCCCGGCCCGCGGTGTTCGCGGTCGAAGGAGGAGCGCGGGCAGTTCGATTCCAGGCTCGCTCTGATAGGCGAGTTTTTCGACCTGGAAATCGTTCGTCGTAAAATCGGAAACCGATCGCGAGGGCGGGGCGTCGTGCCCGGATGGGAGCTGGAAGCCCAGGCGGGCGGCCACGCGTTCCCGAAGTTTTGCCAGGTCTTTCTCCTGGTGATAAGTCCGTTCCGCCCGCTTCCGGTTGAGCGTTTGGCCCGATTCGCCGCCCAGCGACACGAGAGTAAGACCGCTCTCCGTGCACCAGAGCGTTTCGGGTTTTTCCGGCTGCAGCGGCGGTTCCGACTTCCCCTCCTCCTCCTTGCCAAACCATTTGTTCAGCCAGGCGTATTCCGGTTCGCGTTTCGGCCGGAGCATATCGTGCAGCCCATGGACGATCTCCATCTCGCCGCGCTCCTTTCCGACGCCGAGGCCCTCATAGAAGAGCTGCATGTCATCGAGCTTTCGGCGATGACCCGCCTCTTCGCCGGAATCCCTGCCGACGATAATTTTGCACGGACGCGGCGGAATCAGGCTGAAGACCTCCCGATCGGTGGAGGGCTGGCCGGTCAGGTAGGTTTCCTCCATGCTGCCTCCCGGGTGATCGACCACGCACACCTTGATGCGCTCGTCGACCGCCGTGATCAGGAGGCCCATCTGTCCGCCACCGGAGTTGCCGATGGCGGCGAGCTTTTCCCGGTCCACTTCCGGGCGGGAGGAGAGATAGTCGACCGCCCGGATGGCGTCCCACGTGCGCAAGCCCGACAGCGACCAGTCGACGAGAAACGCCGGCCGGCCGACGTAGTGGTGCTGCGACACCGTCAGATCGATCGTCGGTTTTCTGGTCCGGGGATCGAAGTATTCCGACCGTTCTCCCTGCCCGATCGGATCGAAGGCAAAAACCGCGTAGCCCTTGAGCACGAGACCCAGGCAACATTCATGATAGGTGAGGGATCCCTTGCCGTCCGGCAGGTGGCCGCAGGTGAAGATCACGCCGGGCACGGGAAACTTTCGCCGCTTCGGGAGGTACAGGTTTCCCGTGACGTAGTAGCCGGGCTGGCTCTCGAAGATCACCTTCTCGATGATGTAATTCTCGCGGTCCAGCGTTCCGACAACCCGGGCATTCAACGGCGTCCTTTGGGGAAACTGGCCGAAGATCCCGGGGAGCCGCGCCCGCACCTGCTGCTGCCACGCCCGCCATTCAGCCGGCGTTTTCAACGCCGCCAGCCGGGCCAGTCGCGCTGCGTCCACCTGCGCCGTGTTGCGATCGACGAAATCCTTGAGCATGCCCCGCGCCCTGCGCTGGTCGTCGGCCGAAGTGTAGACGGCGAACGACGGCGTTCCGCTCCCGGTCGCATTCACGCCCGGAGCCGGCGGGCGACGGTCGGCGGAAAAAATGTTCGCCGTCCCCAGCATGAAAATAACCAACCCGGTGATCGAGTGCAGGCAGTTCATATGGCGGGGGCTATGTTTTGCACAGACGTTAAGAAAGAAAATGAAGAAAATGGGGCAGTCGACTTGGAGGCTGTCGTGAACTTTTCCCATCGGCTCCCTTGTTGGATTACCTGCCGGTAGGTTGCGCGCTGGCGCGCAACGGTGGTGCGACGAGCACACCACCTGCCATAAGAGCGGAAAAGTGCACGACAGCCTCGAAGGGCCCCCTCGTTCTCTTCGTTAAAATCCGAAATTTTGACCTGTGGACATATCCCGAGTTTTTGCCCCGCGAAAACTCCTGGATTTTACGCCAGCGGCGGAAAATCAGGGGTTGAAGCGGAACAGCGCGACGTCCCCGTCCTGAAAGACATACTCCTTGCCCTCGAGCCGGTATTTGCCCGCGTCGCGCGCCGCGGCGACGCTTCCGAGCCGGCCGAGTTCGGAGTAGGAGACGACCTCCGCCTTGATGAAGCCCTTTTCGAAATCGGTGTGAATCACCCCGGCCGCCTGCGGGGCCTTCCAGCCGTTTTTGATCGTCCAGGCCCGGACTTCCTTTTCGCCGGCGGTGAAATACGTGATCAGGCCGAGCAGCGCATACGTGCCGCGGATGAGGGCTGACACGCCGGAGTCGTCGACACCGAGATCCTTGAGGAACGCCTTCGCTTCGTCCGGGGACAAATCGATCAATTCGGATTCGATCTTCGCGCTGATCGGCACGTAAGCGGCGTCGTGGTGCGTGCGCACGTACTGCGCGACCTGCTGGACGAATTTGTTCTGCTCCGCGGTGGCGAGATCCTGCTCTGCGACATTGCACGCGAAGAGCACGGGTTTGGCGGTGAGGAGCTGAAAAAGCTTCATCAGCGCCTTCTCCTCGTCCGAAGCGGGCAGCACGTTGGCGGTTTTCCCGGAGTTGAGGTGCGGCTCGAGCCTTTGGAGCAGCCCCAGCTCGGCGATGGCCTCCTTGTCGCCGGACTTCGCTTTTTTCTGGTTTTTTTCGATTCGTTTCGTCACGGCGTCGAGATCGGCGAGCACCAGTTCGGTCGTGATCACCTCGATGTCGCGGGTTGGATCGATTCCGCCCATGGTGTGGACGACGTCGGGATCCTCGAAGCAGCGTACGACCTGGACGATGGCGTCGACCTCGCGGATGTTCGCGAGGAACTGATTGCCGAGGCCCTCGCCCTTGCTCGCGCCGGCGACGAGTCCGGCGATGTCGACAAATTCGATCGCTGCGGGGATGACCACGTTGGTTTTCGCGATCTTCTGCAGCACCGGCAGCCGATCGTCGGGCACGGTGACAACGCCTACATTTGGATCAATCGTGCAAAAGGGATAATTGGCGGCCTCGGCCTTGCGCGAGCGGGTCAGCGCATTGAAGAGGGTGGATTTGCCCACGTTGGGCAGCCCGACGATGCCGGCTTTGAGCATAAGGGTGGACGTTCTCAGCCGGGCCGGGCCGTGGTCAACGGATAAAAATCGGCTCGCTTTCGGCTGCGCTCCGGTCACACGGTGCTCGCACTCGCCAGCCGTGAACCCGCCCCCTTCGCTTCTGGATTCGTCGCGCGCCCCACAGCCGGAATTGTCCCGATGGTTTTTCGAGGAGGTGCGGCCGCATCAGCCGGCGTTGAAATCCTGGCTGCAGGCGCGATTTCCCTGGCTGGGAGAAGTGGACGACATCGCACAGGAAGCGGCCTTCCGGCTCTGGCGCAGGCAGGCGGAGCCCAATGTGGCGCCGATCCGATCGCCGAAGGCCGCGCTCTTCAGCATTGCGCGCAACGCCGTGGTGGACCTGGCCCGGCGGCGCGCGGCTGCGAACACCGACTCCGTCGCGGAAATCGAGCAGATTTCCGTTTTGGACGAAGGCGCGGATGTCGTGCAGACCGTCGCGGCGCGGCAGGAGCTGGAGCTTTTGGCCGAAGCGTTGCGGGAATTGCCGGCTCGCTGCCGCCAGGTGGTCACGCTGGCAAAGGTCTATGGCATGACCGAGCGGGAAGTGGCCGAGCGCCTGGGCGTGGCCGAGACGACCGTGCGCACCCAAATTGTCCGGGGCATGGAGCGTTGCACGAATTACCTGCGCCGGCGCGGAGTGATGCGGGGAATGCCATGAAAACCGATCCCACCAGGACAGCCGCCGGGACGCCGTTGGATGCGGCGGGCAGGGCGATTCAGCGGCAGGCAGCCGAATGGCTGGCGCTGCGGGAGGGCCGCGGATTCATCGTCTCCGAACAGGCGGATTTTGCCGAGTGGCTGGCGCGTGATCCCCGGCACGCGACGATTTTTGGCCAGGTCGAATCCTCGTGGACTGCCTTGGACCGGCTGGCGGCCTATCCGCATTCCGCGGATCGCCCGGCGGATCCCGATCTGTTCGCCCCGCGGAGAGAGCAAACGGTTTTCGCCCGGTGGCGGCTGCCCCTGGGTCTGGCCGCCGGGATTCTGATCGCGATCAGCGGGCTGTGGTGGTTCAAGCCGTCCGCGCCGTTGAGTTCCGAACCGAGCGTGGCGGATGCGGCGGCTCTGCGCTTCCTCCGGCTGCCCGACGGTTCCCAGGCCGAGATGAAACCCGGCAGCCGGCTGGTCGAGCGTTTTTCCACCGGGGAGCGGCGCGTGCAGCTCGTGCAGGGGGAAGTTCATTTTTCGGTCATGAAGAACGCGGGACGGCCGTTTGTGGTCGAGGTGAACGGTGTCATGGTGCGGGCGGTCGGAACGGCTTTCAATGTTCGCCTCGCCGCCACGAACGTCGAAGTCCTGGTCACGGAAGGCACGGTCCGGGTGGAACCGCCGGCGCCGATCTCCCTGCCGTCGGCGGGACCATCGCCCGTGGAGATCGCGGCCGTGCTCACGGTGGGCCAGCGCACCGTCGTGCCGACGGAACCCAAGGCCAGGGCCGCGCCACCGCTGGTTGAGACGCTGGCGCCGGCCGACATCGATCGTGCGCTCGCCTGGCAGGGCAGCCGGTTCACCTTCGAATCGACTCCGCTGGCTGATGTCGTGGCCCGCTTCAATCGCAACGCCGCCGCGGAACAAGGCGCTCCGCATCTCACTGTTGGCGACGCCAGCCTGGGCGCATTGCGGATCAGCGGACGCATCCGCTCGGACAAAATCGACAGTTTTGTCGAGGTGTTGGAGTCGTCGTTCGGCGTCGTGGCCGAGCGCCGTGCCGGCGGCGAGATCGTATTGCGCCGGGCCGCCGCGCCCTGAGCCGGCGATTCGGTTGAAATGGAAAGTTCCCAGAGGCTGTCGTGAACTTTTCGCGTCGGCCTCCCTTATTGGATTACCTGCCGGTAGGTTGCGCGCTGGCGCGCAACGCTGGTGCGACGAGCGCACCACCTGCCATAAGAGCGGAAAAGTGCACGACAGCTTCTAATCTGTGGCTTTGGGTTGGTTAAACAGGAGCCAGAAGCCAGGAAGAGTTTGGCTGAGAGTTCGAAAAGCCATCCGCGAGCGAGTGGGAAGCGCTGGAATTGCCTGGCGAAGCGCTGATTGGCGGGTGGAGAGGCGCGATTTTTCCAAAAAGTTGTCGTTGGTAGCCCCGCGCTCGTCCGTCTGTATGGAAACGGGGCGCGTCTCATAATCGGCGCACCCCGTCGACACCATGAAACCCCCGAGCTGCGAACCCGTTTTCCGGGCGTGCCGCGTGCCCGCCCGGGCGGTTTTTCTGCTTTGCATGCTGGCGTGCGGCGCGGTGTTCGCGGAGGCCGGCAGGGCAAAGCGGAGATTTGACCTCTCGGCGGACGATGCTGCGACGTCGCTTCGGGTCTTCATGGAGCAATCCGGCACGGAAATCGTGTATCCGGCGGATACCGTTCGGGGCACGCGTACGAATGCGGTCAAAGGAGAATACACCCCTCGCGAAGCGATCGAAAAGATGCTGGCCGGCACCCGGCTGGTGGCGAGTGAGACCAAGAACGGCGTTTTGTCCATCAACCACGTCAATGACCCAAACGGCCAACGGGCGGCGCAGGGCCTGAGACGCGACCGCCCGGAAAAATCAAGCCACCTGACACTCTCGACAAGTCCCTCAAACCTATGAATCAAAAAAATCCCATCGCTTTGTTGATCGGCTGGCTCGCCCTCGCGGCCGCGCCCACGCACGCCGCGCAGGCACCGGCGGGAAATTCCAGCAAGGACGAACCGGTCGTCCTCTCCATCTTTCAGGTCACGGGCGACAAGGACGAAGGCTATCGCTCCACCCAGACCGTCTCCGGTTCCCGCACCCTGTCGGAGCTGCGCGACACCCCGACCTCGATCTCGGTGCTCAACCGGGAAATTCTCGACGACCTGATCACGACAAAGATTTCGGAGGCCATGTTCTTCGGCGTCACCGGTGAGATCGACACAAACAAGGAGAACAACAACGAGGCCTTCGTCTTTCGCGGCATCACGGCAAATCTGCGCCTGCGCAACGGCGTCACGTGGTTCGGCGGAGTGACCGACAGCTACAACGTGGAGCGGGTGGAGCTCCTGCGCGGTCCGCAGGCCTTCCTCTATGGCGAGGGCACCGCCGGCGGACTGACGAACACGATCACGAAGCAGCCGGCCTATCGTAATTTCGAGAAAGCGAACCTGATCTTCGGGTCCAACGAAACGTATCGCGTCGAATTCGACGTCAATCGCCGGCTGAGGGACAATGTCGCGGCGCGCCTGGTGCTGGCCCATGGCCGCGACGGCAGCTTCCAGAACCATACGGAACGGCGGTTCTGGGGCAGCTACATGGCTCTCAACTGGAAGCCGTTCAAGAACACGAACGTCAACACCGACCTCGAGTATCGGTTCAGCGACGGCGTCAGCGCCATGAACATGCTGGCGGACGGTTATTCGATCACTCCGATCACCGGCGCCACGACCACGCTCACCGCCACCACGGGCGGCCGCACCTACATTCCGGCGCTCGGCATCAGCTACGACACCGTCGGCCTCCGGCGATCGAACGGAACCAATCTCGTGCTCGCCAACGAGAGCGTCCTCTCCCGCGAACTCAATTTTCTCGGACCTGATTCGGTGCGCGATGCCATGGAATTTGCGGCCAGCCTGCGCGTGGAGCAGAAGATCTCCGAAAAATTCAACATCCAGGGCGGCTTCACCTACATCAACATCAACCGCTGGGGCCAGCAGCGCGTGGGAAGCTCGTCAGGCGGCGTCTATCGCGACCTGAATCCCACGCAGCCCGGCGGCGCGCCGAATCCCTATTTCAACGAGCTCTATACCGAATACTACAACCGGAAAGGCACCTTTCCCCAGCCGGTGCGCAACGTGCAGCTCAATGCGATTTATGAATGGGAGCTGCCGTTCATGACCCAGAAAATCGTGGTGCAGGGCGTCTACCACGATGCGGAGCCGCGGGACTACATCTTCGCGGAATTCGTGCACCCGGCCAGCGGCAACTACAAGGGAACGCTGCAGAACGCGAACACCCTGGCTGCCTATCAGGCGAACGTCACCAACTACACGCAGAATTATTTTTATCGCCGGTTCTACCTCAAGGACGGCGATCGCGCGGAGCTGACCCAACTCAAGCCGATCGCCGGACAGTCGATCGTAAAGCGTGACATCTCGGGCGATGGGGCCACCGGCCGGCTGGCCGATCGCCTGTATCAGGTGCCGGCCTATGGCGCCGGTACGGATGGCTCTTATTTCGGGGGCCGCGTGCACAGCCTGCTGGGCTGGCGCCGGACTTTCATCGTGCAGGATCCTTCCCGCGACTTTCTGAATCCGCTCACGGACGAAACCTTCCGGCTGAGCTCGACGGCGATCCAGCATGTCCGCGGCCATCACGACGCGTTCAACTACGGCGGCGTGCTGCACCTCAACAAAAACATCAGCGCCTTCGTCAACTACGCCGATACCACGTCGCCTTCGTCCGGATTTGGCGGCGCGATGCTCAAGCCCGGTGCAATCCGGGGTGTGCTGGAGGGAGACGGCCGCGAATACGGATTGAGGTTCACGTTCCTCGACGGCCGGGTGGAATCCAACTGGGGCTACTACGTCAATCGCGCCAAGAAAAATGGGGCCAATCCCGCGGTGCCCGCGGTGGTGCGGCAGACCGAGTTGGGCGCGATTTTCGGAGCCGAAATCGATGTGAATGGGACCGACACCCAGAGCACCAAATCGACCGGTCTGGAAATGGAGACCGTGACCAACATCACCAAGAACTGGCGCCTGACGCTGAACGTTTCGAGCAACGACCTCCAGACCTCGGAACGATATCCGTATTTGAAGGAGTTTCAGGCGCTGGCCAAACAGCGCAATCGTGCGACCCCCGAAACCGACGCCTTCCTGGCGACCGCCCCGGATGGCACTCCGTTGCCCGGATTCACGAAACGACGGGGCAATTTGATCACCATGTATCGCTTCACCGATGGTCCGCTCAAGGATTTCTCCATCGGCGGCGCCGCGCAGTATCGGGACAAATCCTACCAGGGTAATTTCGACCTGAACCGCGACGGCGTGGCGGAGGAGCTTTGGACTCAGGGCTACACTCTCTGGAGCGTCATGATGGGCTACCGGACCAAGATCAGAAACCGGAACGTCGATTTCAGCTTCAATGTCTTCAACCTCTTCGACAAAGATTATTTCCGGTCCTACGCCCTCTCGACCGGCGATTGGGGCGATGGGCGGAACTTCCGATTCGCGACCCGCATCGACCTTTGAGAAATTCGTTTTGAAAAAGGCGCGGATTCGCTCCGTGCCTTTTTTTTGGCTCCGGTGAGCCTTTTCTGGTTGGTGGTTCCCCGACGGAATATCCGAACCAATGTCGATTCGCTTTGCCGCCCTCCTCGCCACGTTCATCGCCTGGACGGCTTGTGCCGCGGAAAATTTGCTGCCGGGAACGCGTCCGCTGGAGGCGGATGGTGATCGGGCGGTGCCGATGGTGGCGGGGATCGGCCGCTTTCTCGATCGGGAGCTGGCGGCCTCAATCGGGCAGAGGGAGCAATATTGGAAACCCGACTTCGCCAGCCGCGAAGCCTACGAAAAGTCGGTGCGGCCCAATCGCGAACGGCTGGCCCGCATCCTTGGGGCGATCGATGACAGAAAGCCTGAGCCGGAGCTTGAATATCTGGCGACGATCGCCGTCCCCGCGAAGGCGGCCGAGACCGAGCTTTTTACCGCGTACGCGGTGCGCTGGCCGGTACTGGAAGGCGTGTTTGGCGAAGGACTGCTTTTGCAGCCCAAACGCGCGGTCATCGCGCGGGTGATTGCGCTGCCGGACGCCGATCAGACGCCCGAGGCAATCACCGGACTCGTGCCGGGAGTGCCGGTCTCGCAGCAGTTCGCCCGCCGGCTCGCGGAAAACGGCTGCCAGGTGATCGTGCCGTTCCTGACGGATCGTGCGGACACTTTTTCGGGCAACGCCGGCATCGGGCGGGAAACCAACCAGCCCCATCGGGAATGGATCTATCGCCAGGCCTATGTGCTCGGCCGGCACATCATCGGCTACGAAGTGCTGAAATTGCGTTCGGCGCTGGACTGGTTTGAGCGGCAAAACCGCGGCGCGCGGCTTCCGGTCGGCGTGGCCGGCTGGGGCGAGGGCGGGCTTCTCGCGTTTTACGGCGCGGCCGTCGACACGCGGATCGACGCCGCGTTCGTCAGCGGCTACTTCGGGCCGCGCGAGCAGCTCTGGCGCGAGCCGATGTATCGCAATGTGTCCGGCCTGCTCCGCGAGTTCGGCGACGCCGGCGTGGCCCGGCTGATTGTGCCTCGCACGTTGATCGTGGAGCACGCCGCGGCCCCTGCGATCTCCGGCCCGCCGACACCCCGCGAGGGGCACGCCGGCGCCGCACCCGGGCGGATCGAAACCCCGAGTTTCCCCGACGTGAGCGAGGAAGTGAAGCGCGCGCAGCGGCTGGCCGGGCCGTTTGCCAGGGCGATCCGCTTCCGGCATGGCCGCGATGGAGGGACCGTTGGGCCGCTGGCGGACGAGTCGTTGCTGACGTTTCTCCAGGGGCTTGACGGGCGCGTGGACCGCTTGATGCCGCCGGGCGGACAGCCGGGCGAGTTGCGTCCGTCGGTCGATCTCGAGGGGCGCCAGGAACGGACCGTGCGGGACATGCAGCGTTTTACCCAGCGCCAGCTCCAGCTCGCGTCGGGAGTACGGGAGCAATTTTTGTGGAAAAAGGTTTCTCCCACCACGCCCGAGGCGTGGAGGGAGGCGATGCGGCCGTACCGCGAGAAATACTGGAACGAAAACATCGGCCGGTTTCCCACCGGCGATCGGCCGCTCAATCCGCGCTCGCGGCTCTTCGTCGATCACCCGGGTTGGACCGGCTATGAGGTGACGCTGGACGTCCTGCCGGACGTGTTCGCCTGGGGTTACTTTCTCGTGCCGAAGGGAATTCGGCCGGGCGAAAAGCGGCCGGTGGTGGTCGCGCAGCACGGGCTCGAAGGAGCGCCTCAATCGGTCATCGAGGAGGACCCGGGCCAGAGGGCGAACCGCGTGTACAAGGCCTTCGCGGTCCGGCTGGTCGAACGCGGCTTCATCGTCTTTGCGCCCCAAAATCCGTACCGGGGTGACGATAATTTCCGGGTGCTGCAGCGGAAGGCGAACCCGCTGGGAAAAACGCTGTTCGGGATCATCGTCGCCCAGCACGAGCGGATCCTCGACTGGCTGGCGATGCAGCCGAACGTCGACGCCGGGCGCATCGGCTTTTACGGCATCTCCTATGGAGGCAACGCCTCGATGGTTCTGCCTGCGATCCTCGAGCGCTATGCGCTCACCATCGACTCGGGCTGCTTCAACGACTGGATCTTCAAGAACGTCTCCACCGACTGGCGAAACACGTATGTTTTTTCCCGCGAATACGAGAAGCCGGACTTCAATCTCGGCCAGACGTTTGGCGACGCGGAGATCGCGGCTTTGATCGCGCCGCGTCCCTTCATGGTGGAGCGGGGCCACGACGATGCCGTCGGTCTCGATGAGTGGGTCGCCTACGAGTACGCGAAGGTCAACCGGCTCTACGCCAAACTGAAAATCCCTCAGCGGACCGAAATCGAATATTTCGAAGGGGTGCACGAGATCCACGGTGTGGGCAGTTTTCGTTTCCTTCACCGCCATCTCGGTTGGCCGGAGCCCGGGATGGTCAAGGGCATCTCCGGCGGTGCCAGGTAGGCGAAACGAAATTGCCCATGCGCTTTGGACGACGACTTCCTGGTTTTAGATGCGCGGCCGGAGCGATGCTCGTCCTGGCTGGCCTTTCCGCGATGCGTGGAGCGGAGGATGTCCTGCCGGGAACCCGGCCGCTGATCGGCGAGAGGGATTTTTCCGAAGAGATGCTCACGGGCATGGCGCGCCATCTCGATCGCGCGACCGCGGCTTCGGTAAGCCAGCGAGCCGGCCGATGGCACCCGGATTTCTCGAGCCGCGCCGCCTACGAAAAATCCGTGGAATCAAATCGGGAGCGATTCGCGCGCATCATCGGTGTGGTGGATCAGCGCGTGTCGGAACCCGAACTTGAAAATGTACACACGATTTTCCGTCCCGCCAAACTGGCGGAAACGGAACGCTTCACGGCCCATGCCGTGCGCTGGCCGGTGCTCGCTGGCGTAAATGGAGAGGGCCTTTTGCTGCAGCCCAGGGGCCGAATCACCGCGCGGGTTGTGGCACTTCCGGATGCGGACCAAACCCCCGGGAGCATTGCAGGGCTGGCTGAGGGCTTGCCGCCGGCGCGGCAGTTCGCGCGCCGGCTGGCGGAGAGCGGCTGCCAGGTGATCATTCCGACGCTGCTCAGCCGACAGACTGCCAACTCCGGCAGCACGGCCCTCAAGGTGTTCACCAATCAGCCCCATCGCGAATGGATCTATCGGCAGGCTTACACCTTCGGCCGGCATGTGATCGGCTACGAAGTGCAGAAGGTGCTCGCGGCGGTGGACTGGTTCGAAAGCGAGAATGCCGCTCAGCGCGTGCCGATCGGAGTGGTGGGCTGGGGCGAAGGCGGATTGCTGGCCTTTTATAGTGCGGCGCTGGACCGACGGATCAACGCAGCGCTGGTGAGCGGGTATTTTCAGAGGCGAGAGGCCATCTGGGCCGAGCCGATTTACCGCAATGTCTTCGGGCTGTTGCGGGAGTTCGGCGACGCGGAGATCGCGAGCTTGATCGTTCCCCGCATCCTCGTGGTGGAGCAGGGGCCCTTTCCCAAGGTCGACGGCCCGCCTTCGCGGGTGCCGGGGCCGGCGCGGATCGGCGGCTCCGCCGCGCCGGGGCGGATCACTCCGCCGTCACCGTCCGAATTGGCTGGAGAAGTGGAGCGCGCGAAGCAGCGCGCGGGTTCGTTTGCTTCGTCGATCCAGGTCGTGGCCGGCAGTGAACCGGTATCCGGGGCGGCTTTGAACCGATTTCTAAAAGGCCTTTCCGGCGAGGCGGCCGTGGTGCCTCCTGTGACCGCAGGCCCGGCGCCGCTGGCTGATTTCGATCCCGCGGCGCGGCAGCGCCGGCAGGTTGGGGAATTGGAACGCCATGCCCAGTCCCTGATCGAGATTTCCCGGGAGGTGCGGGACAGGGATTTTTGGAAAAAATATCCGCCGAAGGACGCCGGCAAATGGAGTGCCGCAATCCAACCCGAGCGGGATCGGCTTTGGAATGAAGTGATCGGACGGTTGCCGGCGAACGAGATGGCATTGAATCCCCGGTCGCGGAAATTCACCGAGAACGCTTCCTGGGCGGGCTACGAAATCGTGCTGGACGTGGCGCCGGACGTGATCGTCTGGGGATATCTGCTGCTGCCTCGCGGTATCAAACCGGGCGAACGGCGGCCGGTGATCGTTGCTCAGCATGGTGGGAGCGGGCTGCCCGGGGTCGTTCTCGATCGGAGCAACCAGACCTACAAGGCCTTCGCGGCGCAACTGGCCGACCAGGGCTACGTCGTGTTCGCTCCGCATTTCCCCTGGCGGGCCGGCGATCGCTATCGCGAGCTGCAGCGGAAAGCCAACCCGCTTGGGTTGTCCGTGTTTTCATTCATCCTCGCCGACCATGAGCGGATTCTCGACTGGCTCACGGCGCAGCCGTGGGTCGATCCGGGCCGCATCGGCCTGTACGGACTTTCGTGGGGAGGCAAGGTCGCCGTCCGCGTGCCTGCGCTGCTGGAGCGTTATGCCCTCGCGATCCCGTCGGGCGATTTCAACGAGTGGATTTGGAAGAACGCCTCCACGCGGTACGTGAATGGCTACATGTTCGTGCTGGAGTACGAGATGTTCGATTTCGACCTGGGGATGACCTTTGGGTATGCCGAGATGGCCGCGATGATTGCCCCGCGGGCGTTCATGGTGGAACGCGGACACGACGACGGCGTGGGGATCGATGAGTGGGTGGCTTTCGAGTACGCGAAAGTGAACCGGCTCTACAGCAAGCTGAAGGTTCCGGAGATGACCACGATCGAGTATTTTCGCGGCGGCCATGAAATCCATGCGACCGGCACGTTCGATTTCATCCGCCGGCACTTCCACTGGCCGCCGCCGACCCGATAAACCGCGAAATACGAACCGTGGGACACGCATTGGTGGGCCGGACGCTCCGCGCGCGGCAGTTTGTTCATTCGAGAGTTCCGCCGAAGCCGCGCGCAGGAGCCGGCCCACCTTTCCAGCATGCGGTTTTTTGAGAGCGGTTTTGCCACAGCTCGCAAATTCCGGTAATGGTATTGTTTGCCGAACGGTGTGGCGCGACGAGCACGCCACCTACCGAGCATTGGTCAAAATATGATCACTACCCAGGTTCCGTTCGTCCGTCGCGTGCTGTGAACGCTCTCACAAGCAAAGGGCCAGTCGGGACTTGACAGGGGGGAGGGTGGAGGGTGTCTTCCTTCCCTTTTTCCAAGGAAGAATCACTCCGCCAAACATCCGACATGGCTCTCAAAATCCGTCTTTCGAAGGTTGGGTCCGTCCACCAGCCGCTCTACCGCGTGGTTGTCACCGAGGCCCGTTCGCGCCGCGACGGGGCCGCCGTCGAAAACCTCGGCACCTACCGCCCGAAGGACAAGGGCAGCCCGATCAAGCTCGACATGGAGCGGGTGGAATACTGGCTGAGCAAGGGTGCGCTGCCGACCAACACCATGCACGCCATGATCAAGAAGGCCCGCCGCTCCAACGAAGCGAAGCCGGCCGCTCCGGCTGCCGCAGTTTGACCGGCTGAGCACCGATTCGAAGAGGCGGATCAAATCCTCTGTTGGACCGAGCCTCGGATTGAATCCGGGGCTTTTTCTTTTTCTGCTGTCTTCCGCCCGTTCCCCGGCCGCCGTTTGCCATGCCGCTCACCGTCGACGTTCTCACGCTTTTCCCGCGCATGCTCGACGGATTTCTGGCCGGGAGCATCCTCGGCAAGGCCGTCGCCGGAGGGCTGCTGGCGGTCAGGGTGCACGATCTCCGCGCGTGGACGACAGATAAAAACCGCACGGCGGATGACCGCCCATTCGGAGGCGGCGCGGGGATGGTGATGAAGCCCGAACCCGTTTTTGCCGCCGTCGAACAACTGCAATCACCCGGCTGCCGGCGCATATATCTTACGCCGGACGGACAGCCCTTGTCGCCGGCGCTCGCCCGCGAGTTGTCCGGGCAAAATCATCTCGTCCTCTTGAGCGGGCATTACGAGGGGATCGACCAAAGGATTCGCGACACGATCATCGATCAGGAAATTTCGATCGGCGACTATGTGCTGACCAACGGCACCCTGGCCGCGGCCGTGGTCATCGATGCGCTGGCCCGTTTCATCCCCGGCGTGCTCGGGGAGGAAAAGTCATTGACGCACGAATCCTTCACCAGCAAGTTGCTCGACTTTCCTCAATACACGCGTCCCGCCGAATTTCGGGGCATGTCAGTTCCCGAGGTTCTTCTCTCGGGCAACCATGCCGAAATCGAAAAGTGGCGGCAGGCGCGCCAGAGGGAAAAAACCCGCCAGGTCCGTCCCGATTTACTGAAATAACTCACAGCCATGAACCCGATCATCCAGGAAATCACCGCCGGTCAGGTGAAGAAAGACACCGCGCCGTTCAAAGTTGGCGATGGTGTGCGCGTGCACACCAAGGTCCGGGAAGGCGACAAGGAGCGCGTCCAGGTTTACGCGGGGATCGTCATCGCCCGGAAAGGGCATGGCATTCATGAGACGTTCACTGTCCGCCGCTTGAGTTACGGAGAGGGCGTCGAACGGGTTTTTCCGGTGAATTCGCCGAACATCGAAAAGATCGAGGTCGAGCGGGAATCCGAGCCGATGAAGGCGCGGCTCTATTATCTGCGCCGCCGCACCGGCAAGGCCGCGGTGGCGATCAAGGAAAAGGATCGGGCGGCGGAAATTCACGCCCGGCACCTCGCGGAAAAAGCGGCGGCCGGAGCTGCGGAGACGCCGGCTGCGTCGGCGAAGCCGGCAGCCGAAGCCGCGCCGGCAAAAGCCCAGTAAGGGTCGGCGGGAAAATCGCGAAGGGCGCCCAGGCGCGCGAAGTGCAGGGAAGGCGATGGCTCACGCGAAAGGCGCGGAGATGGGTCTGGGTTTTGTTCCCATGGGTGGGCCGTGGGGAAGAGTGACGAGTGATGAGTGGCGGGTGATAAGCCGGGGACAACAATTTGGACGCGATATCAGGTGGACCGGGCGCTCCGCGCGCGGCAGGTTGTCGGTTCGGTGTGCGTGCCCCATGCGGCGCGCGGAGCGCACGGCCCACCTTTCCAGCGTGCATGCACTTCGGGCTTTCCCATCGCGCGGGCGCGGTCTAGCTCTAGCCGGATTTTTCCCATGACGTTGCAAACCCAAATTCTCGCCCGGGCGGCCAATGAGGCCCGCGGGCTCGCCATCGACGCAGTACACAAGGCCGGGATCGGCCATCTTGGCTTGCCGCTGGGCGCCGCGGAAATCGGCGCCGTCCTTTACGGCCATGCCCTGCGCCACAATCCCGATGAGCCCCGCTGGCTGAACCGCGACCGCCTGATTCTTTCCGCCGGCCACGGCTCGATGTTTCTCTACGCCTGGCTCCACCTGAGCGGCTACGAAGTGCTGCTCGATGACATCAAGGCGTTTCGCCAGCTTCATTCGAAGACGCCGGGTCATCCCGAATTTCACTTCACCCCCGGCGTCGAATGCACGACGGGCCCGCTCGGGCAGGGCATCGGGAACGCGGTGGGCATGGCGGTGGCGGGAAAAATGGCCGAGGCACGCTTCAACACGCCGGCTCATCCGATTCTCGACTATCATGTGATCTGCATCGCGGGCGACGGCTGCATGCAGGAGGGCGTGGGCATGGAGTCGGTGGAGTTCGCCGGGCACCAGCGACTCGACAACCTGATCCTCATCTACGACTCCAACGACGTCACGCTCGACGCGATGGCGGACAAGACGCAGAGCGAAAACACCGGCCTGCGGTTCAAGGCGATCGGCTGGGATGTGCAGACGATCGACGGCCACGACCTGGCCGCCATCCTGAAGGCGGTCAACAAGGCGAAGAAGGCCTCGAGCGGAAAACCGCAGCTCATCATCGCCAAGACGGTCATTGCCAAGGGCATCCCCGAGGTGCAGGGCACCGCGAAAGGCCACGGCGAGAGCGGCGCGAAATTCGGCGATGCGGCCAGGCTCGGCCTCGGCCTGCCGGCCGATCGGCATTTCTACGTCAGCGAAGAGGTCCACGCCTATTTCACCGAGCACAAGAAGCGGCTCGCCCGCGCCTACAACAAATGGAAGAAGGCCTACGCCGCTTGGAGCCAGGCGAATCCCGAACGCGTTGCGCTGCTCGACTCCGCTGCGGCGGCGCCCGATGCGGCGGGACTGTTGGAAAAAATTCCCGCGTTCGCGGCCGATGCCAAGCTGGCCACGCGGGCCGCGGGCCGCGACGTGCTGCAGCCGATTTCGGCGGCGCTGCCGTTGCTCATGAGCGGCAGCGCGGATCTGCACGGCTCGACCTACAACTACATCGCCTCAGACAAGGATTTTGATCAGACGAACCGTGCCGGCCGCAACATCCGGTTCGGCATTCGCGAGCACGGGATGGCGGCGATTTGCAACGGGATCGCCTACGACGGGATCTTCCGCGCGTCCTGTGCGACCTTTCTTGTCTTTGCCGACTATTCGCGGCCGTCCATGCGGCTCGCGGCGCTTTCCAACCTGCCCGTCATCTATATCTATACCCACGATTCGGTCGGCGTCGGTGAAGACGGGCCGACCCATCAGCCGGTCGAGACGATCTCTTCCCTGCGGGTTATCCCTGGTTTCGATGTGATCCGGCCGGCGGATCCCGAGGAGACCGCGGGCGCCTTTGCGGCGGCCCTGTCGCGCGCCGACGGGCCCACGCTGCTCGCCCTCTCCCGCCAAGCCGTGCCGATGCTCAATGACATCCCGGTCAAGACGCGCCGCGAAGGCGCTCTCAAAGGGGGTTATGTGGCGATCAAGGAGACCGCTGCATTGACCCATATCCTCATCGGCACCGGCAGCGAACTGCAGCATGCGGTCGCGGCTGCTCGCCAGCTCGGCGCGGGAGTGCGAGTCGTTTCGATGCCGTCGATGGACCGATTTGACCGGCAGCCAGAGGATTATCGGGAAAGCGTCCTGCCCGCGAGTTGCCGAAAACGGGTCGCGATCGAGGCGGGCGTCACCGCTCTCTGGCACAAGTATGTAGGGGATGGCGGCAAAGTGATCGGGATCGATCGGTTCGGCTACAGCGCCCCCTATGCGGACGTGATGAAAGAGCTCGGAATCACCGCCGACGCCGTCGTCGCTGCCGCGCGTTCGTTGTAAGCTCCTCTTTTCGAGGTCGAAAGACATTGCTTGCTTTTATCGTTAGCCTCCTAACGATCAGCGGTTTCGTTTCTAGCCATGCCGCTGTTGATGTTGAAGGACCTTCCTCGTTACGAGTGCCTGTTGGAGGCCTCGCGCGAGTTTCCCGCGCTCGATCCCTCGGCGACGGAGGTCTTTCTGCATTTGCTGCGCTCGGGGGACGAGGCCTTTCGGGTGGTCGAGGCGCATCTTGCCCGTCACGATATCAGTCAGGGGCGTTTCGGCGTCTTGATGGCGCTTTGGGGCAACTGCCGGCGGGACGGTGACACTTCTTTGACGCCTGCGGAGTTGGCCGAGCGCACGGGAGTGACCCGGGCGACCATGACCGGCCTGGTCGACACGCTGGAGCGCGCCGGGTTGGTGGCGCGTGCCCCGCATTCCGATGATCGACGCATGACTTCCGTCATGCTCACGCCGCCGGGAGAAGCGCTGCTCAATAAAATCCTCCCGGAGCACTTTCGGCAGATGGCCTGGTTGTTGGAACCATTGAACGAAGGGGAACGCGCCACCCTGGTGCGCTTGCTCACCAAAATCCTGGCCCGCGCTGCCGAGCATCCGGCGGACGCGGTGGCCGAGCCAGCCGTCGCCGCCGATCGAACCTGATTTTTCCTGTCCGGATCGCACCGCTTTCTTCGTCGAACCAATATTTCCATGCTTCGCAAAGTACTCCTATTCCTGGTGGGACTTTTTGTCTTCGCCATCCTCCTCGCCGGCCCGCTCGGCTTTATCAAGATATCGCAGTTCAAGGCGATGGGTGCTGCCGCGGCCCATATGGTGATGCCGCCGACCACGGTCACGGCTGCGCCCGCCAAGCCGGACACGTGGATCAACAGTCTTTCGGCCCCGGGCTCCCTCGATGCCGTGCAGGGCGTGACCGTCGGCGCCGAAATGCCCGGCAAGATCGTCAAGATCCTGTTTGAGCCCGGCGCGCTGGTGAAGGCCGGCGATCTCCTGGTGGAACTCGATACCACCACGGAGGCCGCCCAGCTTGGCGCCGCCGAGGCGAGTGCCGCCCTGGCCAAGGCCAATCTCTCCCGGGCGCGCGAGTTGCGCGAGAGCAACACCAACTCCCCCGCCGAACTCGATGCCGCCGATGCCCAGGCCAAGCAGGCGGCGGCTCAGGCGGAAAGCATTCGCGCGGTGATTCGCAAGAAAACCATCCGTGCGCCATTTGCCGGCCGATTGGGCCTCCGGCTCGTCAATCTCGGCCAGATTTTGCGCGAAGGAGACCCCATCACCACGTTGCAGACGCTCGATCCGATCTATGTCAATTTTTCGGTGCCGCAGCAGCGCAATTCCGAGCTCACGCCCGGCGCCGAGGTCAAGGTCACGACCGATGCCGCTCCGGGGATGACGTTCGAGGGCAAGATCAACGCGATCAGCCCGGAGGTGGATCAGGCGACGCGCAATGTGCGCGTGCAGGCGACGATCGCCAATCGCGACGAAAAGCTGCGGCCCGGCATGTACGTCAACGTCGACGTGGTTCTGCCCAATCGGACCGAAGTCCTGGTGGTCCCGGTTACGTCCGTCCTTTATGCCCCTTACGGCGACTCGGCCTTCATCATCGACGAGAAAAAAGACGACAAGAGCGGCAAGATGCAGCAGGTCCTCCGTCAGCAATTCATCCGGCTCGGAGGGGCGCGCGGCGACTTCGTCAATGTCGTCGCGGGCCTGAAGCCGGGGGAGATGGTCGTGACCTCGGGGGTGTTCAAGCTGCGTCCGGGAATGCCCGTCGTCATCGACAACAAGCTCGCGCCGAAGGTCGAGCTCGCGCCGAAACCGGAAAACAAATGAGGCCGGAGCCAGCGGCGAACCGCCGCTTCGGTCGCGGATGAATCCGCCCGGCTCCAGGCGAAAGCACCCATGAAATCCTCTTTTACCGACCTCTTCATCCGCCGGCCCGTCCTCGCGGTCGTCGTCAATCTCGTGATCGTCATCGCCGGCATCCAGGCGTGGCGGTCGCTTTCGGTGCGGCAATATCCGCGCAGCGAAAACGCCACGGTCGTCATCGCCACCGTCTACGTCGGTGCGAATGCCGAGCTCGTCCGCGGTTTCGTCACTACGCCCCTGGAGCGCGCGATCGCCTCTGCCGATGGCATCGAATACATCGAATCCAAGAGCCTGCAGGGTTTTTCGAACATCAGCGCCCGGCTCAAGCTCAACTACGATACGACGAAGGCGCTGGCGGACATCACCTCGAAGGTGAATCAGGTCCGCAACGAGCTTCCGCCCGAGGCCGAGATTCCCTCGATCACCGTGCAGTCCGCCGATTCGCAGTTTGCGTCGGCCTATCTCGGCTTCAGCTCCGAGATCCTTTCCCAAAGCGAGATCACCGACTACCTCGTCCGGGTGGTCCAGCCGCGGCTCGCGGCCGTGACGGGTGTGCAGCGGGCCGACATTCTGGGCGCCCGCACGTTCGCGATGCGCATCTGGCTCAAGCCGGACAAGATGGCGGCCCTCAACATCAGCCCCGCCCAGGTCCGGCAGGCCCTCGTGGCCAATAATTACCTGGCGGCGATCGGCTCGACCAAGGGCTCGCTCGTGCAGGTGAACCTGACGGCGAACACGGATTTGCATTCGGTCGCCGAGTTCAAGCGGCTGCCGATCCGCGAGCAGAACGGGGCGGTTGTCCGCATCGAGGACATCGCGGACGTCGTGCTGGGCGCGGAGGACTATGACACCGAGGTGCGCCAGAGCGGCCAGACGGCGGTGTTCATGGGGATCTTTCCGCTGCCGAACGCGAACACGGTCGACGTGGTCAAGCGGGTCCGCCTCGAGCTGGATGCGGTCAAGAAGGACATGCCCAGCGGTCTCGAGGCGCAGATCGGCTACGACGCCTCCGAATACATCGACAACGCCATCCATGAGGTCACGCACACGCTGATCGACACGCTGCTGATCGTGGTCGTGGTGATCTTCCTCTTTCTCGGTTCATGGCGGTCGGTGCTGGTGCCGGTCATGGCCATCCCGATTTCGCTCATCGGCGGCGTGTTTCTCATGCAGATGTTCGGCTTCACGCTGAACCTGCTGACGCTGCTGGCGATCGTGCTCTCGGTCGGACTGGTGGTCGACGACGCGATCGTCGTCGTGGAGAACGTCGAGCGGCACCTGCGCGAAGGCCGCACGCCCTTCGATGCGGCCATGCTCGGCGCGCGCGAGCTGGCGGGGCCGGTCATCGCCATGACGATCACGCTCGTCGCGGTCTACACGCCGATCGGACTGCAGGGCGGGCTGACGGGCGCGCTGTTCCGTGAATTCGCGCTGACCCTGGCCGGTGCCGTGACGATTTCGGGCGTCGTGGCTGTCACCCTTTCGCCGATGATGTCGGCCCGGCTGCTCCGCAGCGCGGCGGACGAGGAAAAGGGCTTCGCCGGCTGGGTGAACCACAAATTTGACAAGCTGCGCGACGCCTACGGTCACGGGCTCGACCATACGTTGAACAAACGGCCGCTGGTCTACGGTGTCTGGATCATCGTTTTTCTCTGCGCGTTCCCGATGTACATGTTCTCACCGCAGGAACTGGCCCCGGCCGAGGATCAGAGCGTGATCTTCGGCGGCATCAGCGCGCCCGCGAATGCGAGCGCCGATCAAAAGAGCCACTACGCCAGGGCGGTCGAACAGGCGTTCCTGAGCACGCCCGAGCGGCATCTCACCTTCCAAATCCTCTTTCCTCCGTCCCAGGGCGCGGCGTTCGGCTTCGACGGCTTCGGCGGCATGGTGGTGAATCCGTGGGACAAGCGGCAGCGTTCCGTTTTCCAGATTTTGCCCGAGGTGCAGGGGAAGCTTTCGAAGATCCCCGGCCTCGAGGTGTTCGCTCTCACGCCGCCGGCGCTGCCGGGCGGCAGCAACTTCCCCGTCGAGTTCGTCATCGCCGGCACGGCTGATGCGCCGCAATTGCTCGAGTTTGCGAACCAGATCTCGATGAAGACAATGACGGCGCCGGAGGCGCAGGGGCTTTTCTACTTTCCGCCGATGATCGATTTGAAGATCGACCAGCCGCAGTCGGAGATCGTGATCGATCGCGAGAAAGTCGCATCGCTTGGCCTCAACCTCAGCCAGGTCGGAATGGACCTTTCATCCGCGCTGGGCGGCAACTACGTCAACCGTTTCAACATCGCCGGTCGCAGCTACAAGGTCATCCCTCAGGTCGAGCGCAGCGAACGGCTCAATCCGGAGCAGCTCAGGGATATCTACATCAGCGGGCCCAACGGGCAGTTGATCCCGGTCAGCTCGATCGCGCACATCGAGAACAAGACGGTGCCGCGTTCGCTCAACCGCTTCCAGCAGCTCAACGCCGTGAAGCTTTCGGGCGCCACCGGTCAGCTCGGAGCGGCGCTGGCCTTTCTCGAAAAAACCGCCGCCGAGGTCCTGCCGCCCGGCTACACGATCGACTACACGGGCGAGTCACGGCAGTTCAAGCACGAGGGCGGCAAGTTCCTGCCCGCGCTGCTGCTTTCGATCGTCCTCATCTTTCTCGCGCTTGCGGTGCAGTTCAATTCGTTCCGCGATCCCGTCGTGATCCTCTTCGGCTCCGTGCCGCTGGCGATGTTCGGCGCGTTGCTCTTCACCTTCCTGAAGATCCCCGATCCGAACACGCCTTTCTGGACGTCGGGCTGGACCACCACGATGAACATCTACGCGCAGGTGGGTCTCGTCACACTGGTCGGCCTGATCGCCAAGAACGGGATCCTCGTCGTCGAGTTCGCCAACAAGCTCCAGGAGGAGGGCCGTTCCAAACTCGACGCTGTGCGTGAAGCGTCCAAGACCCGGCTGCGGCCCGTTCTGATGACCTCGGTGGCCACGATCGCCGGTCACTTGCCGCTCACCCTCGTTACAGGTCCTGGCGCCGCCGCGCGCAATTCCATCGGCCTCGTCCTCGTCGGCGGCATGGCGATCGGCTCGATTTTCACCCTCTTCGTCCTGCCCTCGGTTTATCTGCTCCTGGCCAAGGATCATTCTCATGACCGGCGGCGGGAGTCGGTTGCGGCCACCGTCGCGGAGCCTGTCCCGGTCAAATAACTCGCCATGAAACTCGCCCGACTTTCCCTCCCGTCGATCCGTCCACTGGCCGGATTCATCTTTGCCGTCGTGGCCCCAGCGCTTTCGGCCCAGCCGGCGCCTGCGCAGCCGGTGCCGGACACGCTGGACCTCAAGACAGCCATCGGATTTGCGATCGAAAACAATTTCGCGATCCGCCAGGCCCGGGAGCGGATCAAGCAGCAGGAAGGCGTGGTGGTCGAGGTCAGCGCCCGCGAGATTCCGAATGTCGCGGCCAACGCGGCCTATCAATTCAATGACTCGGAGATCGGACAGTCCTTTCCGCCCAGCGACCACCGGTGGCAGGTCGATGTGACCGCCTCGCAGGTGCTCTACGCCGGTGGCGGGGTTCGTTCGGCGGTGAAGAGCGCGAAATTGGTTCGCGAGGCCGCCGTGCTCGATCTGCAGACGGTGATCAACGATGCGCTGCTCCAGGTCCGTACGGATTTTTTTGCCGTCCTGCTCGCGCGGGAAAAAATCAAGGTCCAGGAGTCCAATCTCGAGCTGCTGCAAAGCCAGCTCAAGACGACGACGGACCGGTTTACCGCCGGCACGATCTCCAGCTTCGAAAAGCTGCGAGCCGAGGTTGCCGTGGCCAATGCCAAGGCGCCGCTGATCACCGCGCGCAACGATTACCGGCTGGCGGTCGAGGCTTTGCGTCAGGCGCTGGGCTTCGCCACCAATACCTCGGAATCGATCCACAAGGTGCCCGATTTCACCGGCACGCTCGACTTCACGCCGGTGAATTTCGATCTTCCGGCCGCGTTCGCGGCGGCGCACGCCCACCGGCCCGATCTCACGCGGCTCGAGCGGCTCTCCGAGGCCCGTGCCGAGTCCGTCACCACCGCGCGCTCCACCGCGTATCCCAACCTGTCGGCCTTCGGCGGCTGGACGGCCCGCACCGGCGTTGCGGGGGCGGCGGTGGACGGCTGGCTGCTCGGGGTGCAGTCGCAGTGGAATATTTTCGACGGCCGGGCGACGGCCGGCCGCGTGACGCAGGCCCGTTCGCTGTTGGAACAGACGCGCCTGACACTGACCGAGGCCAAGCTGGCCGTGGAGGTCGAGGTGCGTCGGGCCTTTTCCCAATGGCAGCAGGCGACCGAGCTGGCTGAGGCTTCGCAAAAGGTGGTCGAGCAGGCCGCGGAAGCGGTGCGCCTGGCGAACGCCCGCTACAACGCCGGCACGAGCACCCAGCTCGACGTCCTCCAGGCCCAGGTCGAACTGACCACGGCCCGGACCAACCAGATCCAGGCCTATTACGGATATAACGTGGCTGTCGCCGCCTTGCGCAAGGCCACGGGCCAAACCGATGAATTCGTGAGCTCTTCGGCTCGTTAGAGCATGCTGTGGACTTTTCGAAAGGTTGGGTTGTCAGCGGGCGAGGACAATTGGCTTCGCTTTCGAGAAACCACGTGGTGGAAAGGCGGGCCGCGCGCTCCGTCGCGCGTCTTCGGCAGGCTCATCGCACCGGCAAACTGCCGCGCGCGGAGCGCCCGGCCCACCTCTGACCGTGTCCCATCTGTTTCCTGTCCGAGCCCAAATCGAGGCGAGATCGTTCAATAATTTTCCGCACGGCATCTGGCACCATCCCGGAGGGCTTGGTGTCTTTTTTGAGTCCCATGAAACTTGTCCGGTTTCTCCTCGGCGCGGTGGCAGTCGTGGCTGTGCTGCTGCTGCTCGGCGTGGTCCTGCTTTTCAATTCGTCGTTCCAAACCTGGGCGGCGCGCAAGGCGCTTGAGGGCAGGCCCGGTCCCCAAATCGCATTGGGCAGCGTGTCGGCGGGTTTGCAGCACGTGGTCGTCAAGGACTTGCGCGTTGAACAGGACGGTCGCGTGCTGGTTCTCCCTTCGCTGGAAGCGGACGTTGCCTTGGTGACGGCTGCATTGCACCAGAAGATCGTCGTATCCCGTCTTCTGGCGCTGGGCTGGACGCTCGACCTCTCGAGGGCGGCCGCCGGATCGGCGGACGCAACGAAACCTGCCCCAGCTGGTCCAGGCGCGGCTTCCGCTGCCACGCCTGGGGGCGATGCAGCGAGTCGGAATCGTGATGCCGCCACGGTGGCCGTGCAGGCCTTCGCGGGTGTTTTCGGCGGGCTGCAATTGCCGGTCGATCTCGCCCTCGACGGTTTGAGGCTGGAGGGGGATGTCATCATGCCGGAAGGCCAGGGCCGGCTGAAAGTCGCCATGGCCGGAGGCGGTCTGAAGGCCGGACAGGAGGGCAAGTTTGAATTGAACTGCCAGGCGGTGCTCGAGAATCCGGAGGTCACCGCGGTGAAGGCAATCGGCCAACTCAACGCGGTGATGGATTCGCCGCGAACCTTCGGCCGCCTTGCGGCAAAAATCGACGCCTTTGCCAGCGGCGGTCAGTTTCCGAAGGGAGCGAAACTCATGGCCGAAATATCGGCAGCCCGTCTGCCGGACGGTGAAAAATATTCGGCGGCGGTGGTCTCGCAGGATCGGCCGGCGCTGAGCGTGGATGCCGATTTTCCGCGTAGCGGAGGCCGTCTCTCCGGCGGATGGAAGCTCGATCTTCGGGATGCGGATCTGGCCCCGTTTGCCTTGGGCCGTCCGTTGCCCGCGTTTGCGATGGCAGGCGAGGGCAGGTTCGATACCGACGCCACCTTTGCCTCGATTCATGCGACCGGCCGGCTCGATCTGAAGGCGGATCGGTTGCAGATTTTTCGCGCGGAGCTGGCGGCGCTGGGCGAATTGAAGATGGCGGCTGAATTCGATCTCGCCCGGCATGCCGGGATTCTCGCGGTGAGAAAACTCGAGGCGACCGTCAGCGCGGCGCAGCCGATCGCAACCGTGCGCGCGCTCCAGGGTTTTGATTTCAATCCCCACACCGGTGATTTGCAGGCGACGGATCCGAATCGGGATCTGGCTGGAATCGTGATCCACGGAGTTCCCGTGGCCTGGGCGAAACCGTTTTTGACCAGCGTGGACCTCGCGGGAGGCAGCCTTCGCGGGGAACTGGTGGCGAGCGCGCGCGGAGGCGGGATGACGCTGCGTTCGACCTCTCCCATCGTTCTCGACCTCGCCAGCGTGGGTCAGGCCAGTGGCCCTCTCCTGCAACAGGTGACATTGTCGTTCAACGCCGCCGGCGATTACACTCCTCGTGGCTGGCAGGCGGAAATCAGCGGGCTGAGCGCGAAGAGCGACGCAGCCACCCTGGTTACCCTGGACGCCAAAGTGGGGCGGCTGCTCGGCAAGGATGAGCCGCTCAAGGCCACCGGTAAAATTTCCGCCAGTCTGCCCGCGATCCTGGCCCAGCCTGCCGCCCGCAATCGGCTGCGGCTTGCGAGCGGTGACGGCGCCGTGGATTTTGTTGCGAGCCTGGATGGACGGAAAAAATTCCAGGCCAGGCTTGCGCTGACCAATCTTTCCGTCGGCGCCGATTCGGGGACGCCCGGAGTCACGGCATTGCCGGCGCTGTCCGCCGATCTTCGCGCGAACATGGGGGAAAATGGGGAAACGGCGTTTGAGGTTCCACTGGTGATTGAGCGGGGTGGCCGCAAATCCGACCTGCTTCTGGCCGGCTCGGTCAAACCGGCCAGGAACAACGTTCGACTCATCGACGCACACGCGACGAGCACCCAACTCGTGATCGATGACGCCAAGGTGTTCGCCGCACTTTTGCCGGTGGAAACCGCCCCGACGGGTGTTGCAAAACCCGACCGCACCGGTGCTCCACCCTGGGCGGGTTTTCAGGGCGCGATCGCCCTGCAGCTCAAAAAGGTGATCTATTCCGAGACCTTTCAGGTGGGAGACGTCGGCGGCCGGCTTCGCGTCGGCGAGGAAGGGATAAAACTCGAGGGTTTTCGGGCGGGTTTGGGGGAACAGGGCCGGGTCGATCTCGATGGCAAGCTCACCTATGACCGATCGAATCCGCAGCCCTACGCGCTTTCCGCCGATTTGACGGTACAGGAGTTCGATCCGGGGCCCCTGTTCAAAACGTTCGGCGGGGGCCAGCCCGCGACGGTCGAGGGCAAATTCGACATCGCGAGCAAGCTGGCGGCTCGCGCAGGAGCTCTGGATGAACTCGCTGTGGGCGCAGCGGGGGAATTTCAACTTACGAGCAAGGGGGGCGTGTTTCGCGGACTGCCGGTGAATGTCAGCAATCTCACCGAGCAATCCGGCCGCATCGCTGGATGGATCGCGTCGGCCGGCTCGGCTCTTGGCGCGATGACCGGACGGAAGGACTATGCCGATATCGCGAACAAGGCGCAGGCGGTGGGCGAGGTGGCGAAGGGCCTCAGCGCGATCCCCTACGATCAAATGAGCATGGTCGTGACCCGGGACAAGGAATTGAACGCCGTGCTGAAGGATTTTACCCTCATTTCCCCGGAGATTCGGCTGACCGGAACGGGGCAGACGGTGCACAAGCCTGGTTCGAGCTTGTTGGAGGATGCGCTGACCATGGAATTCAAATTGCGAGCGCGCGGCCGCCAGGGTGAGCTGTTGAAATATCTCGGCGCCCTCGAGCCGCAGGTGGATGATCTTGGCTATGCGGCGTTCGCGCTGCCGCTCAAGATCGGAGGCACGCTGGGCCGGCCCGACACGAGTGAGTTGAGCGGCAAGCTTACGGCACTGGCGCTCGAAAAGAGCGGCGTCACCGAAAAGGCGTCGGAGTTTTTGAATCGGCTGCTGGGCGGCGGCAAGTAGGGCTTTCAAACCAGGTGGGCCGGGCGCGCCGCGCGCGGCAGCCAAGGCATTTGAAATCTCAAATTTGAGATCACCGAACTGAACCTGCCGCGCGCGGAGCGCACGGCCCACCTGGTTGGTGCGGAAAATATCATGCCCTCTGCCGCAGGCTTGCGCTCGGCGGCGGCGGAAGCAGATCCTGCTGATTGCATCATGTCGCCGTCATCGCCGTCGCGTCCCAGCCCGTCATCCGGGCTGCGCGTCCGGGACGGACTGTTTCGAGCCTGGACGGCGGCCGTGCTGATTTTTCTCTATCTTCCGATCGCGGTTCTGGTGGTGTATTCGTTCAACGCCTCGCGGCTCAACGTCGTCTGGCAGGGCTTCACCTTCGAGTGGTATCGCCGGATTTGGGAGAATGCGCCGCTGTTGCAGGCGACCCGAAACAGTTTTGTGATCGCCTGCCTGACGACGTTTTTTTCGGTCGTCCTCGGCACCACCGGCGCCTGGCTGCTCCATCGTTATCGTTTTCGGGGTGCGAGTGCTGTGCGCACGCTCGCGGCCGTCCCGATGGTGATGCCGGAGATCCTGATGGGCATCGGCCTGCTGGTCCTGTTTGCGACGGCCGGGATCCCGCTGGGCTTTGGCACCGTCATCATCGGGCACGTGACGTTTAGTTTCCCTTTTGTCCTCGTGGCAGTGACTGCGCGGCTGCAGGGACTGGATCCCGCGACCGAGGAGGCGGCGCAGGACCTGGGAGCCACGCCGCAGCAGGCCTTCTGGCTCGTCATCGTTCCCGGTCTCCGGCCGGCGATCCTCGCGGGGGCGCTGATGGCGTTCACGCTTTCCTGGGACGAGTTGATCGTCACTTTTTTCACCACGAGCGCCGCCTCGGCCACGCTGCCCATCCGGATCTTCGGCCTGGCGAAGGTCGGGCTCAATCCGATGCTCAACGCGCTGTCGGCCCTTTTCGTGGTTGCGACGATCGCGGTGGTGATTTTTTCCGCCTACGTGAAAAAACTTGCCCGCTGACGACGCCGATGCCCATGACAAAGCCTCGCCTTGCCCTTATCCTGGTCACGCTCGCGATCGCGGCTTCCACCCGGGGGGCCGAGGTCAATCTCTTCGGTTGGTCCGAATATGTTCCCCAGGCCGTCCTCGACGGCTTCACGAAGGACACCGGCATCAAGGTCAACTTCGAGACCTATCCGTCGAACGAGGAACTGCTCTCCAAGCTGCTGGCAGGCGGCAGCGGCTACGACCTGATCCAGCCATCCGATTACACGGCCGAAGTCATGATTCGGCACCGGCTGCTGGCGCCCCTCGATTTGACCAGGCTGCCGAACCTGAAGCACCTCGATCCGGAGTTCCGTGGCGGAACGCACGATCCGGGAGGGAAATATACCGTGACGTACATGAGCGGCACCGTGGGGATCGTGGTGAATACCGATCGCGTGAAGACCCCGATCGCGGGCTATCGCGACGTCTTTCAACCCCGGTTCAAAGGCCGCATCATCGTGCTCAACGACGCACGCGAGATCGCGACCTGGGCTTTTTACTGTCTGGGCCTGCCGATCAACACGATCACCCCGGCCAATCTCGCGCGGGCGCGTCCCTTGATCGCCGATTGGGTGAAACTGGTGAAGGCATTCGATTCGGACAGCCCCAAGACCGCGCTGCTCAACGGCGATGTCGACCTTGGCATCGTTTGGAGCGGAGAAGCCGCCATTCTGTGGAAGGAGAATCGAAAGTTTCGCTACGTGATCCCGGCCGAGGGCGCCCACCGTTTCATCGATGTGCTCGCGATTCCCGCGACCGCGAAAAACAAGGATGCCGCCCACAAGTTGATCAATTACATCCTCCGGCCCGAAGTCTCCAAAATGATTTCGGATATTTTTCCCTACACGAATCCAAATGCCTCCGCGCGGAAGCTGCTCCCGCCCGACGCGCTGGCCAATCCCGCAAGTTATCCCCCGGGGGGAACCAGGCTCGAAACCTTTCGCGACATCGGCAGGGCCGCGGCCGACATCGACCGGCTCGTCACGGATTTGAAGAGCGCGCGGTAGCCCGAACATGGTAAGAAATTTGAAGGAGATGACAGGTGCAGGCAATGAGAGGGTGGCATCGCACCTGGAGGAACCATTGGTCAAACACCATGGTGGCGGACGAGTCCGACCCAATCCGGTTGCACAGGAGTCAAACCGAGGCCGGGCCGAGGTGTTTGTTCTTGGGTTGTCCCCGGATTGCCCTCCTGTGAGACGGATTGGGTCGGTTTTCGAATTCTGATGGACGCCTTTTCCGCTCCTTCCGTGGCTGGCTCCAGTGACTTGGCCGTCGATCAGCGGACGCCGCGCTGGAGGTCCTGGCTTCTCCTGGTGCCTTTGCTCGCCTGGCTGGTGGTTTTCGTGATCGCCCCGATGGCGGTGCTGGTGGTGTATGGTTTTTGCGAACGCGACGAGATCGGCCGCGTGGTTTTCAGTTTCACCTTCGAAAATTATCGGCGCGCAGCGGACCCGGTGTATCTGTGGATTTTTGCCCGCTCGATCGGTTATGCGGCGGCGACCACGGCCATCTGCCTCGTCGTGGGTTATCCGGTGGCCTATTGCATCGGGCGGGCCGGTGCAAAGTGGCGGCAGCGGCTGCTGCTTTTGGTGATGATTCCCTTTTGGACGAGTTTTCTCATCCGCACGTATGCCTGGATCACGATTCTCAAACAGGAGGGCTTGTTGAACGGGGCGCTGCAGGCGCTTTCGCTGGCGCACGCCCCGCTCGAGCTGCTCTATACGCCGCTGGCCGTCATTATTGGACTCGTTTATGCCTATCTGCCTTTCATGATCCTGCCGATCTACGGCAGCGTGGAAAAACTCGACGGCGCCGTCATCGAAGCGGCTCACGATCTCGGTGCCGGTCCGTGGCGGGTGTTTTTGTCGGTCATTTTTCCCCTGACTCTTCCGGGAATTGCGGCCGGCGTTCTGCTGGTCTTCGTGCCGGCGATCGCGATGTTCGCCATCACCGATCTGCTCGGCGGCGCGCGGGTGCCGCTGATCGGAAATGTCATCCAAAATCAGTTCCTGCAGGCCCGTGACTGGCCGTTTGGAGCGGCGCTGGGAACGGTCTTCATGGTGCTGTTTGCGGCCAGTTACGGGCTGATGCAGCGTTGGCGCGACGCTCGGAGGCTCGCGTGAGCGCAGCGGTCGAACTGCGTTCGGTCACACGCCGATTTGGCTCCGTCGTGGCGGTGGACGAGGTAAGCCTCCGGGTGGAAGCGGGGGAGTTTTTGACGCTCCTGGGTCCCTCGGGCTGCGGCAAGACCACGCTGCTGCGGCTGATCGCGGGTTTCGATGTGCCTACGACCGGTTCGGTCTGGCTGGGAGATGAGAATGTCACGGCGCTGCCGCCGTATCGCCGGCCGGTCAACCAGGTCTTTCAGAGCTATGCCCTGTTTCCCCACCTCACTGTGGCAGGCAACGTGGGCTTCGGGCTCCGCATGCAGCGCGTTCCTTCAGGTGAAAGGGGCCGCCGCATTCAGGAGACACTCGAGCTGGTTTCACTCCAGGGTCTGGACGGTCGGTACCCGCAGGAACTCTCCGGAGGGCAAAAGCAGCGAGTCGCCCTGGCGCGCGCGCTCGTCTGCCGCCCGCGCGTGCTGCTCCTCGACGAACCTTTTTCCGCGCTCGATGCGCGGCTGCGGCAGGCGATGCAGCTCGAATTGAAACGGCTGCAGCGGCAGCTCGGCATCACCTTCGTCTTCGTCACCCATGATCAGCAAGAGGCGCTGACCATGAGCGATCGCATCGCGATCGTGAATCACGGCCGGATCGAGCAGTTGGATACTCCGCATGGCGTGTATCATCGCCCGGCCACACCCTTTGTCGCCGATTTTGTCGGCGAGGCCAATCTCCTGCCGGCGCGGGTGGTTGAGCGCCACTCCGCCGGACTGCGCGTCCGGCTGGCCGGCGGCCTCGAACTGTCGCTAGCCGCGGCGGTCTGGCCCGAGGGAGCCGAGGAGGCGCTGGTGTCGATCCGACCGGAAAAAATCCACGTCGCCAAGGCGCCGATCGCTGCCTCGAACACTTTCGAGGCGAGGGTGGAGGAGGAGGTGTTCAAGGGCGCGACCGATCACCTGCGGCTCGCCACCGATGCCGGCACGCGCCTCCTGGCGGTCGTGGCCAACGAAAGCGCGCTGGGCGAAATCTTTCACGCCGGCGATCGGGTGTACGGCGGATTGCACGCGGATGACCTTGTCGTCCTGCGGGCGAAGTGACTTGGTGAGCGTGTGATCGCATCCGTCGCCTTTCGGAATTTCAAGGCCCTCCGGCAAACCAGCCTGGCGCTGGGACCGTTCAACCTCGTCATCGGGCCCAACGGCAGCGGAAAGAGCAGCCTGATCGAAGCGCTGCTTCGGCTCCGGACGCTCGCCAGGCTTCCTCTTCAGACGGCCGCGGAAACGTCGAAAAAGGGCGGTCCGGAAATCGAATTCCGATTCACCCCGCCACACGATGCGATGGTCGTGCGCCTGGGATGCGTTTCCGAATTCGTCTGCGACCTGCTGCAGGTCGTGCCCTCGGGTGCGCCGGGATGGCCGGCATTGCAGTCGGAAGTCGCGCGCATCCGCAGCTACGTGCTGGATCACGAAGCGATGGCCTCGACTTCGCGGCGCCAGGACGGGGCGGAGTTGCGCTCCGACGGTGCGAACCTGGGGGCGGTGCTGGCCGGGATGCGCGAACGCGCGCCGGGTGCATTCGCCGCGTTCCACGCCGAGGTGTTGCGAATCATGCCGGAGTTCCGCGGGCTGGAGCTCACCGTTCATTCCGATGATCGGGTCGATTTCGGGTTGCGACTGGTCGAAAATGGCTTCGTGCCGGGCGTGGAGTTGTCCCAGGGCACGCTCTACCTGCTCGGAATATTGGCGCTCGCTTTCGATCCGGAGCCTCCCCGGGTTTTGTGCATCGAGGAAATCGATCGCGGTGTCCATCCGCGTACACTGCGGGAGGTGCGCGACGCGCTCTATCGCCTGAGCCATCCGAAGTCCTTCGGATTGGAGCGCGCGGCGGTGCAGGTGGTGGCGACAACGCATTCGCCGTATTTGATCGATCTCTTTCGGGAGCATCCCGAGGAGATCGTCATCTCCCACAAGCACGGGCGCGCGGCTCACTTTGAACGCTTGTCCGATCGCGCGGATCTTCCGGAGCTGTTGCGCGAGGGGTCCCTGGGCGACATGTGGTTCAGCGGGATCCTGGGCGGTGTGCCGGACGAGGAATGAAGATCGCGCTGTTGAGCGAGTCGCCGGCCGACGAGGCGGCGTTGCGAATTCTGGTTTCGGGAACCCTGGGGTCGGTGCAGTTTGTTTCGCCCGGCTTTCGCGCCCGGGGTTGGCCCAATGTCGCGCAGTTGCTGCCGGCGGTGATCCGGCATCTCCATTTCAATACGGACGCGGGGCTGCTGGCGGTCGTCGCTGATTCCGATGATTCCGTCGTGCATGGTCCGGAGCACGAGCGCCCGGGGTATTTTCATCCCCATTGCCGACTGTGCCAGTTGCGCGCGATTTTCCGGCAGACGACCAGGAAGCTGCGTCCGGCGCGGGGGCGCGAGCGCGTGCTGCGAGGGGTCGGCATCGCCGTGCCGGCGATCGAGGCGTGGTACTTGTGCGGCCGTGACGCATCGGTGAACGAGGCCGCCTGGGTGACGGGCCAGAAAATCGGCCGTCTGCCGTATTCGCGGGCGGAATTGAAATGGCGCGTGTATGGGACGGATCGCCCGAGCCTTCCGCATGAGACGAGTTGCGCCCTCCACGAGGTGCAGCGGCTCCGTGCGGATCCGCGGAGGCTGGAGTATGATTTTCCAGGATTCGGCGCGCTGGCGCGCGATTTGCGGGGGGAGTCTTGACCCAAAAAACGGAAGAGCACGATCAAGCGGGAGCCAAAAGCCGCGGAGCCAGGAAGGGGGGACGGGGGATAATGGAGGTTTGAGGCGGGATGCGGCATGTTCCGATTTAGCGGTCGCAAATTCAGGCTGCGACGAGGTGAATCGAGCCGACAAAATCCGGATTAGACCTGCTCCATTCTGCACCCAAGATATCGCGTTGCTTATGGCCCTTTCTTTTCCGCGCCGGCGGTCGTATCTCCCCTGGTATCTCGAGATCGTCGCGAGCCTGGTGGCGCGGATCCTCTATCGGGTGCGGACGAGCGGGCGGGAGCATTTTCCCGACAGCGGCGGGGTCCTGCTCATCGCCAACCATATTTCGTATGTCGACGTGATCGTCCTGCAGCTTGCCTGTCCGCGTCCGATTCGGTTCGTGGGATTCAAAGGCCTCCGCCGGAATGCCTTTTTCAACTGGTGCTTCGAACAGAGCGGCTGCATCGATGTCTCCACAGAGCTGCCGTTGGAAGGGATGCGGGCGGCCATCCGCGCGCTGAGACGCGGCGAGGTCGTGCTCGTTTTTCCCGAAGGCAACATTTCCCGGACGGGTCAGTTGATGGAGATCAAGAAAGGTTTTGAGCTGATGGCCCGGCAAGCGGGAACGCCCGTGATCGCGGCGGCGATGGACGGGCTGTGGGGTTCGATTTTTTCCTTCGCGGGAAATAAATATCTTTGGAAATCGCCGCGGCTGATGCCGACGCCTGTTTTCATCGCCTTTGGACGCGCGATCCCCCCCGCCGAGGCGAGCCCTGAATGGGCCCGCCGCGAACTTCTCGATCTTGGACGGATTGCCTTCGACGAAAGGCCCGTGCTCCGCCGGCATCTTGGGCGCGAATGCGTGCGCTCCCTGACCAAGCATCCCGGCCGGGTCGCACTGGTCGATCGCACCACGACTCGGCGCGAGCTCACCTGTGGCCAGGTTTATGCGGCCGCAGCGGTATTCGCGGGCCGGCTTCGGGCCGTGGTGCCGGAACGCCGCGTGGGAATCGTCCTGCCCCCGGGCGCGGGCGCGGTCATCGCCAACCTGGCCGCGCTTTGCGCGGGAAAGATCCCGGTGAATCTGAATTTCACGGCGGGACGCGATGCGCTCGAGTCGAGCCTGCGGGTGGCGGGCATCGCGACGGTGGTCACGGCCGACGCCATGCGGGCAAAGGTGCCGAATTTTCCCTGGCCGGAGCGCACGCTGGATCTGGCCACGGAACTGAAGGCGGCTGGAGGCCGGAGAGCGATGCTCCCATGGCTGGCGGCGGCATGGCTGGTCCCGAATCAATGGTGCGCCGGGTTGTTGGGACTGCCGCGCTTGGGGGATCGCGCGGAAGCGGGGCTGTTGTTCACCAGCGGCAGTTCGGGAGAGCCCAAGGGGGTCGTTCTTTCGCATCGCAACATCTTCGCGAATTGCGCGCAGATTTCCTCGCTCTCCATCCTGCCAGAATCCGCCTCGCTGCTGGGATGCCTGCCCCTGTTTCACAGCTTCGGGTTCACCGTCACGCTATGGTATCCGATTCTGCGCGGCTGCCTGGTCGTCACGGTGCCGGGCCCGCTGGACACCCGCCGGATCATCGACGCGGTTCGCGACGAAAAAGTCACGGTGCTGCTGGGGGCACCCACATTTGTGCGCCCGATCCTGAAGAAGGCGCAGCCCCGTGAATTGCGTTCGCTGGATCTGGTCGTGACAGGGGCGGAAAAACTTCCCGAGGATCTCCACCGGTCTTTTCTCGAGCTGTTCCACCTTGAAATCCTCCAGGGTTACGGCCTCACGGAAACAACCCCGGCCGCCAACATCAATCAGCCGCATCCTCCGGTGGTCGCCTCCACCAACGAGCCGCAGACCGGCAAACGCCTGGGCGCGGTCGGCCGCATGATGCCGGGCATGGCGGCGCGCGTCGTCGACCCGGCATCGGGACGTGAGTTGGGATTGAACGAAACCGGCCTGATTCTGTTTCGCGGGGCGAATGTGTTCGAAGGCTATCTCGGCGATCCGGAGAAGACCCGCGCGTCGTTTCGCGACGGGTGGTTTGTCACGGGAGATTTGGGGCGTTTCGATGATGACGGTTTTTTGTTCATCGAGGGGCGCTTGTCCCGCTTTTCGAAGATCGGCGGCGAGATGGTGCCGCATGGAACGTTGGAGCAAAAAATTGCCGCGGCTTTCAACTGGGATCAGTCGGAGAGCACGGCGGTGTTCGTCGCCGGTGTGCCCGACGCCGCTCGCGGGGAAGCCCTGGTCCTGCTGACGACCCAGACTGTCACCCTCGAGGAATTGCGGACGCGGCTGGCCGAAATCGGTGTGCCCAACCTTTGGGTGCCGCGGCTGATCAAACGCGTCGAAGCGATTCCCGTCCTTGGTACGGGCAAGACCGATTTGAAGCGTTGCCGGGAACTGGCGTTGGAACTGGTCAGGATGTAATGAGGCTTTGCCTCAGGCGGAGGGAGCAAGGGACTAAATGGTCAGAGACCAAGGGAGTGAGAGATCAGAATTTGTGGTCCAGCGGTCTCGTCGTCTTGAGGACGTTCAAGGGCTCCTGCCCCGTCGAAATGGGGAAAAAAGGGCGACTACCGGAATTCCGGTAGTCTGTTTGCTTTACCCTTGGGGATAAACCGTCATCATCCACTCTTCACTGCCGCAAATCCCGACTCGACGATGCGGGATTTCCTTTGCACTACCCTTTCCCAACCTGTTGATATTTTAGAGATTAGATGAGACCGCTATCCATAATAGTCGCTGACGATGTGGTAGGCATCCAGGACCTGGTAGGTCTTTGGCTCGAAGAGTCCGGACACTCGGTCATGCGGGCCTCGACGGGGCACGCTGCCTCTCAACTGCTGAAGAAGCAGCACGTCGATTTGGTGATCACCGATATCATCATGCCCGACGGCGACGGCTTGGAATTGATCCTCGAGTTGAAGCATGCCCGGCCCTTGGTCCATATCCTCGCTATCTCGGGCGGCGGACGGCATCTCCAAGCCAGCGACTGCCTGAAAATGGCGAAGAATCTCGGCGCGCACGCGCTCCTGTTGAAGCCGTTCAACCGGGAGCAGTTGCTGGCGGCGGTTGATTTGGCCGTGCCGGGGGACGAGCGGGATTCCGCCGCATCGTGATCCAATTGCCCGGATAAAGCCGCGCGTGTTTGGCGCGAACGATTCCCGCGGCATCGCGCGCGGGTCTTGGACGAGGAAACGGTTGACCCGCTGTTTTGCGGTTCGCAGCCTCGCTCCCCTTATGAACATCCGTGTCGTGCTGTCCTGTTGTCTGCTGTTCACCGTGACGTCGATGGGTTGGAGCGCCGGGCCTCGAGCGCTGCCTTCGGGCAATCTGCCGGACGACATTCGGCTGCAGCCGTTGAAGGATCTCGAAGGCTACTTTCCCTTCACGCCGCCGATGTCCAAGGCTGATTGGGAGAAGCGCGCCGAGCGCGTGCGGCGGCGGATCCTCGTTGCCGAGGGTCTCTGGCCGATGCCGACCAAGTCGCCGCTCAACGCGGTCATCCACGGCAGGATCGACCAGCCGGGGTACACGATTGAAAAAGTGTATTTCGAAAGCGCACCGGGCCTTTTCGTGACGGGCAATTTATACCGCCCCAAGGGCAGGTCCGGCAAAGTGCCAGCGGTGCTGTTTGCTCATGGCCACTGGAACGACGCGCGCTTTTTCGAGGAGACCGAGGACAAGTTCCTGGTCGAACTCGCCACCGGCCAGGAGCGGTTTGAAGAGGGTGGCCGCAGCCGGTTTCAATCCATGTGCGTGCAGCTCGCGCGGATGGGCTGCGTCGTCTGGCAATGGGACATGCTCAGTGATTCCGATTCGAAACAGCTTTCGCCTCAAATCGTCCATCGCTTTGCCAAACAGCGGCCGGAGATGAGCGTGGCATCGGGCTGGGGCCTCTACAGCCCGCAGGCCGAGGCGAATGTTCAAAGCATCATGGGATTGCAGACGCTGAATTCCGTCCGTTCCCTCGATTTCGTGCTCGGGCTGAGCGAGGTCGATCCGGACCGGATCGCCATCACCGGCGCGAGTGGCGGGGGGACGCAGACCATGATTCTGGCGGCGATCGATCCGAGGGTGACGCTCTCGTTCCCAGCCGTGATGGTCAGCACCGCGATGCAGGGTGGATGCACTTGCGAAAACGCGAGCCTGCTTCGGGTCGGGACGGGCAATGTGGAATTTGCCGCCCTCTTTGCGCCCAAGCCGCAGGGCATGACCACGGCGAACGATTGGACGAAGGAAATGTCGACCAAGGGATTTCCCGAGCTTAAGCAGCTCTATACGTTCCTGGGCGCGCCGGACGATGTGATGCTGCAGAGAGGTGAACATTTTCCGCACAACTACAACGCGGTCACCCGCTCCGCTTTCTACACCTGGCTCAATCAACATTTCAAACTTGGGTGGAAGGCGCCGGTGGTTGAAAAGGATTACCACCGTCTCAAGGCCGCCGAACTCACGGTTTGGGACAGCCAGCATCCGGCGCCGAAACTGACCGGCCTCGCTCTGGAACGTGAGCTGACCAAGTGGCTGGCCGAGGACGCTCGCGGTCAACTTGCGGCCGCGGCGAAGGATCCCGCGCAGTTCCGCCGCATCTACGGCGGGGGGCTGGATATCGTTCTCGATGGCCGTACTGATGCGGGCGAAGTCGAATGGCAGGCGGCGAAGAAAAAGGCCCACGGCAACTGGACGGAAACCAGCGGCCTTTTGCGCAACAAGACCTATCAGGAAACACTGCCCGCCATCCTCATCACTCCTGAAAAATCAAATGGTCAGGTCGTCGTTTGGCTGGGCAGTTCGGGCAAATCCGCGCTGTATGCTGGGGATAGCTCGTTGACTTCGGAAGTGAAAAAGCTCGTCGATGCCGGCGCAGCGGTGCTCGGGGTGGATTTGATTTATCAGGGTGAATTTTGCGCCGATGGCCAGCCGTTGACCCGCACGCCGCGGGTGAAAAACACGCGCGAAGCCGCAGCCTATACGTTTGGCTACAACGACGCGGTGTTTGTGCAGCGGGTGCATGACGTGGTGAGTGCGGTCAAATTTGCCCGGACCTTGCCGGGCGGAGATCGGGTGGCGGTGGCGGGCCTCGATGGTGCTGGTCCGTGGGTGGCGGCCGCACGGGCACAAGTGGGAGACATGATTCAACGAGCGGTGATCGATACCGGCGGCTTCCGCTTTTCCCAGGTGAAGGATATTCATGACCCCAACTTCATTCCGGGCGGAGCCAAATACGGCGATCTGCCAGGAATGCTCGCTTTGGGGGCACCGGCACGCACCTGGATCGCGGGAGAAAGCGACGCTGGCCTCGAGCTGGTCAAAACGCAGTACCGCGCCGCAAAGGCGGATTCGAAGTTGACCCGTTATGAAGGCGGCCCCGGACAGGTGCGCGATGCCGCCGTTGCCTGGCTGCTGGCAGCCAATTGATCTGCAATTGTGCGAAAGCGCGTTGGGGACAACGCGCTCCACCGGTGCATGACGGCGAGCCTTGGTGAGCGGCTTGCCCCCAAGACGCTGACGTTCTGAGACAGGCTGTCCTTTTCAATAGGCCAATTTCGACGAGAAATGGGTAAGCCTGCGGACGAACGCTGCCGGCCGCCCGCTTGTCGCTCGCCACAAGCCACACGTCACATGTCACACCGACTTCCCGGCGCGGTTTATCCGCCAACGCCCCGTCTCAAGTGCCGGTCTCCCGCCAGTTCGAGATGGAGAAGGGGGTGTCGACGCCACTGAACACTTTCGTCCGAAGATTCAGGTCGTAGTGGATGGCAGGAGCCGATCCCGTGAAGCTGACTTTCTTCGCCACGATCGCGCCGTAGATGACGCCGTTGCCCGCGACGGTAAAATTGCCGGTCGGTGTGTAGATGACACCGTAGTAGGGGGTCGTCGTGCTCATGTCGGGAGCGGTCAATGTGTTGGTGCCATAGATCACCATCCGGCTGGGATCTTTCGTGAGATTGTTCATTCCATTGCCGTAGATGGCGATGTCGCTGGCCGCGAAAACTTCGAGCGTGCCATGGGATGTCACTTCGATCGACGGGGTGCCGCCATTGAGGCCGATGTAGAAATTGCCCGAGACGATCAGCCGGACTGGGCCGTTTACGATGATCTTTGTCGTCCCTTTCATATCGAGGCCTGTGCAGCGATAAATGGTCGGGTTGGTGGCGCCGGAGGTGCCGATCGTCGTCGTCGAGTTGAGGGCCGGATTCGAAAGCGTTGTGCCGGTCCCGGAAATGGTATTGATGGCGAAGATCGGCTGATATGGGCTCGAGCTGATGCGGCTGGTGTCGATCTTGGTCGCCGCCGGGGTGGACGGTCCATAAAGCCGGGCGCTGGTGCTGTAGGACGGCCCGCCGCTATAAAGTGAGGCCACGTAGCCCTTGATCTGCGCGTTCACCATTTGCACGGTGGCGGACGTCGGAGCGGTGGCCGTGGAGGCAAAGATGGCTGAATAGGTCGGCGTCTGGCTGCCGTAGGTGCCGAGCGAGGAATCGTAGCTGTCGGCGGTGCCGCCGCTGCTGAAGACGATCTTGTCCGCGGTGGCGGCAACGGCGTTGACGAATAGCGGCGCCTCGGTGGACGTCGCGGTGAGCGTCCGGCTCTGGGTGGTGCCGTTGGACGAAATCGCCGTTCCGGTCACCGTCACCGTGCGAGTCCCCGCGCTGCCGTCATAGCTGGTCACCGACAGGCTGATCCGTCCGGTGGCGCCGCTGTCGTAGGTAAAGCCGGTGATGGTCTTCGTCGCGGTCGTGCCGTTGATCGTCCAGCCGGACCAATTGTCCTTGTTCAGGGCCCAAAGCGCCTCCTCCATGCCGGTCTCGGCGAGTTCGACGCTGCGCGTGCTTTGCATGGACCGGGTGCTCAATTCAAGGGTGCGGTAGCAGACAGTGATGTAGCTGCCCAAGGCCACCGCGAGAACCGTGGAAAAACACAGCGCGGCCAGCATGGCGGCTCCGCGTTCGCTGGGGCGTCCGGCCAGTGACTTCCTTGGAAACGCCGCCGTGCCCTTGCGGGCGGAAGCTCCAAATGGGTTCTGGGTCGTCATGGGTTTCATGCGTGATTTGGGTCTGCGGCGAAAAGAATTGGGGGCCTGAAAGTGGGGTCGAGTTTTCGTTTGCACGGGAAACACCAAGGGGCCGATGCGTAGTGCTACCCGTGCCGTTGCGGCGGGCTCCCATGCGGGGTTTTGCAACTTTTACCGTCCGCGATTCCAGGCGGGCGATTTTCACTCGAAGCCGGCGTATTTATTGTTTTATTACGAGTTGAGCGGGGCTTGGACGCCGATGGAGCGATCGATCTCGTGCGCCGAATGGAATCCGTAGTCGCCGCGTCGAATTTTGGGGCGATCGGGTTTGAAAGGCGTGTCCGCGAAGGCCGGCGACAAGGTTGAAAAAGCCGCCGTATTGGCCCGCGAAACGTGCGCAAAAAGGACGCGCCGACCGGATGGCAGCCGGCCTGATTTCTGCGTGAAAATGTCTCGCTACGCCGGCCGGGGTATGGAGAGTGGACCGCCCGCGCGGGTGCGATTCGGCCCATCTCACGGGCGGTTGGGCACTTGCGGACGGGATGACATTCAACCCCCAACAAAATCCATGATGAAAACAAACAGCCTCACCGTTCTTTTCGCCGCGTTTGCAACGGTTTTCACCTCGCCGCTCATCGCCCAGCAGGAGACCGTGCCCGTCAAGAAACACGAGGCATCGAAACGCCTCAGTCCGCATGAAACCATCTATCAGCGCATCGGCGCTGACCGGCGCAATTCCAGCCTGATTACGATCACCTATGGCCGGCCCTACAGCCGGAAGGGCGGCGAGGGTGAAGCGCGCAAGATCTGGGGCGAACTGGTGAAATGGGACAAGCCCGACCGGTTGGGCGCCGATGAAGCCACGTTAATCCTGCTGCAGCATCCGATCGTCGCCGGGGGAACAACCATTCCCGCGGGTGCCTACACGCTCTACATCATCCCGTCCGAGGCTGGGGTTTCGAAACTCGCGTTCAGTTCCAACGTGGGAAAGTGGGGTGTCGGGCCTGGATCGGCGCTGCAAACGGAATCGATGGATGTCGTGCGGGTGCCGTTGAAGAAAGACATGCTGGCTGAAGAGGTCGATCAGCTCACGCTGGCGATCGACAACGTCCCGCCCAACCGCGGGGTGCTGCGAATCATGTGGGAGAAGACGCAGTTTTCGCTTCCGTTCGAGGTCAAGCGATAGCGCCGGCGGGCGGGAAACCGTGCTCTCGGGTGAGGCGCGTCGCGATGCCAAACGCACTTGACCCAAGGCATGAAACCGCGACGCTCCTCCCTCCGATTTTTGCCCTCATCGTCTATCGGTTAGGACAGGAGATTCTCAATCTTCAAAGCGGGGTTCGATTCCCCGTGGGGGCGCCAACTTTCCTCGGTTACGAGGGAAGGAATACGGAGAAGAGTGGCGAAAAAGGGAGTTGTTTGTTAGTTTTGTTAGCTTTTTCCCGCCATGCCCTCAGCCCCGGAATACCCGCGGATCATCAAACACGGCTCGGTCGTCGTTAAGGTCTACCGGGCGAAGCACAAAACGAACGAATCCGGGTGGACGTACGTTTTGACGTGGACGTCCCGCGGCCGGCGGAGACTGCAGCAATTCGCCGACGAAGCCAAGGCCATGGAAGAAGGAAGGATCAAGGCCAGCCAACTCGCGGAAGGTCGACAGGAAGTGGCCGACATGACCCGAAGTGATCGGGACGATCTAGTGGCTGCACGCGAACTATGCGGCGACGTACCTTTCCTTTCGGCACTGGAGGAATGGCGAAAGGCCCGTGAAGCCGCCGGAGGCAGCCTGATGGCTGCTGCGGAAGCTTGGGGAGCGCGCCACGCCACTAGGTTTACGTCGATCAAGGTCGCGGACGCGGTGGAGGCGTTTATCACCGCCAAAGAAAAGGCCGGCAAGCAAGGTGAACGCACCTACCGTTCGAAGCTGAAACCGCTGCCGGAGCATTTCAAAGACCGCAGTCTCGATTCGATTACAGTCAACGAATTCACGGCTTACTTGGAGCGTTACGATGATGCGGTCACGCGAAACGATTTCCGCAAACGCACCGTGGCGCTTTGCCGGTGGGCGCAAAAACACGGCTACCTGCCGAGACACGCCGCCCTGGAGATCGAAGCGACGGAGCGCGCGGCGGAAAAAAAGACCAAAATCGGGATTTTGACGCCGACTGTTTACGGCCAGCTTCTCCAATTTTTCCACGAGAGCGACCTGGCATACCTCGCGCCGCTCGTGCTCGCCGGTTTCTGCGGCATCCGTTCCGATGAGATCCACGGGAAACGCGACGACAACCGGGAGAAGCGGCAAATGTGGGAGGACATCCACCTGAAACGAAAATTTGCCCAGGTGACGAACGCGAAGACGAACACGGCGTCATGGCGCATCGTACCTCTCTGCCCAGCCGCGATTGAATGGCTTGAACTTTGTCCCGACCAAAAAGGACCGGTTTGCGAATCAGGAGCGATGGAGCGCGTGCGCGCCATCGCGATCGCCGCCGGATACGAACTGCCCGAAAACTGTTTCCGCCATTCGTTCATTTCCTATCGCATCGCCGTGACCGGCGACAAACCGAAGGTGGCGACCGAGGCCGGCAACAGCGTCGGTGAAATCGATCATCGTTATCGCGTCCCGATTCCCGAGGACCAAGGCAAGGCGTGGTTCGCGATGACGCCGGCCAAAGCCGCCAAGTTGCCCCCTCTCCCTCGCGCTGCACAGGAGCGAGCACCATCAGGGCTACCAGCGTCGTGAACTCCGCCGTGCCAGCCAGTCGTTGAGCGCCTGCTCTTCAAACATGATTCGGCGCTGGTTGAAGCGAATGTGGGGCACGCCATCGCGTCTCACAAAATCCCAAAACGCGGAACGATTCCGGTAACCAAAGAGCGCCATCACCGCGGAACTCGTCAAGAGGTGTCTCGCGGTCAGCGATACGGTCGGCGGCATCGGCATCCGATTCATGGCGGCACGCACAATCGGAATCCCGCGTGCGGATTCAATCGCCGGCGACTGCCGACTTGGGAGTAGTTCAACTACCCCGTTTGGGGCAGCGCGACTGCGGATCACTACCCCCATGTCGGGACCTGCAGATTCTTGTGCGAGGCGGATCGGTGCGCAGTTGTTTCGGCGCAATTGAAAACTCCATCCCGGAGGAAACGCCATGAATACAATCGAAGAAACTCACGCCTCCACCGAGGCTCACGCGGTCGCACCGCATCGCTACCAGATATTCCGGCAAGCAAGAAACGGGTGTCACTTCAACTACGGGTCACGGATCGCATCGGCCGAGGAGGCCGTGGAAATTTTCCTCGAAACGGCGCCGATGTTCGACGGAGGCGGCATCCAGCTTTGGGACCATCGCGAGCAACGCGCCGTCGCGTCAACACAGTGGCTCGTCGAGATCACGCGGATCGGCTTTCCCGTCCGCACTCGGGCCAATGTGTTTCACGACGAACGCATCGGCAAAGTCGCGCAGCGCGTCATCGAGCGCGAAGCGTTCTTCCAGTCGCTCGCCGAGCGGCTGCACCTCTCGCCGTAATTCACCGCGCTTCAAATCACGAAAGGCCGGAATGCCGAAGATGATTCCAGAATCGCACCGCGGCCAAGGCGGGCGGCCAACTGCTGTCCGCCTCGGTCGCCAGCCATCGCAGCGCGTCCGCCTTCCGCCCTGCCGTCGAACCGCGTGCGCTTGCCCGACCACGAATGCGCGTCATCACATCCAAACTCCCGCATCGATTTTCCGCCTCGTCCGTTTGACCGGCACGTCACGACGAACTTTCCCGCTCGTTTCTCCCCACGGCTATGATCCACCGAGGACGCTTCACCTTCCGCTGCACCAGCTGCGTTCAGACCTGCGCTGCGTCCGCGGATTCGTCCGGCATTTCCGCTCCAGCGGAACGTTCCTTTCTTTGAGGGGCGTGATTGCGCTCTCTGGCGGTCCCTCCGGCCGGCGCGCCGCATGCGGGCAGTGCCATTTCGGTCCTCCTTGAAAGGAATCCCCCAAACTGTCCCTTCGCTCCGGCCGGCCCCTCCGCCTCGGGTCGAGAGCGCAATCCCGCGCCTCTCAAATCAAAGAAAGGAACTCTATCATGACCTCCAAATCCGCTCCCACCGCATCGGCAGCCAAGAACACCGCCACCGGCGCAAAAGTTCCGGTGAAGACTCTCCGCCTCGGCCGAATCAAAGCCGCCGTGTGGGAGAACGAAGCCGACTCGAAAAAGTTCTACAACGTGACATTCGCCCGAACCTACGTGGACGACGCGAAAAACTACCACGACGCAGACAGCTTCGGTCGCGATGACTTGCTCATCGTCGCCAAACTGGCCGACCAGGCGCACTCGTTCATCTTCGAGCGGCTGAACGGGCAGAAAGCCGACGCGCCGAGCGAATGACGCTCGCGCCCACGGGCGGCCGGACACCACCGGCCGCCCATTTCTTTGCCGCCGTGCGAAGCCGTAGTGATCGCGCTTTTGCGCTTAGCTGCCAGCGAAGAGTCGAGGCCGTTGGAATCCCGCTGGCTCCAGCTCCATCCGGCTCGTCGGCACGGCAACGGCCGCGCCTTTCTCGCCGGCGAGGCGTTGGAGTTCGCGCTGGAAACCGGGATACAGCACGCCCGTCGGCGTCACCAACACGTAGCCATGCCGCAGCGCATAAAGCATGAGCTCGCCAGGCGTGTGCAGCCCAAGCTTGATCATGATCCGCTTCCGGTGGGTTTTCACCGTGAGGCGCGACATACCAAGCCGCTCCGCCGCCTGCTTGTTCAAGGAACCGTCACCGATCACGGAAAGGACGACGTGCTCCTTCTCCGTCAGCGTGTCTTTGTAAATGCTCCTCGGCGGCGGCTTCAAATGCGGGACGACTGACGGGCTGAGATAAAGCCGATGCTGGATCACTTGGCGTAGTGCTGAGCCCAGGTGTTCGAGGCCTTCCGCCGTGCCGTCATAGATGCCCTCGTATCTCACGCTTCGCAGCATGTTGAACGTGCGTGAATCGGCGCGTGACGTGACGATCAAAATCGGCATCGCCGCGTTGATGAACGGCTCAAGGTGTTCGAGTCCGTCCATGTCCTCGATTTTGACGCCGGTGATGAACAAGTCGGGCATATCCTCCTGCATCGCCGCGAGCGCGTCCAACCCACGTTGATACACCCGCACGATCGCATTCGGCCAGATATCCCAAATCTGGCGCCGTATCATATCGCCATACAGTCGATCCCATTTCAGGACGACGATTCGAACCTGGGCAATTGGAGTCAGTTGTTCCATGACTTACCTCACGCCGCCGCTGCCATCGCGGTTGGCAGCAGTTCGAGTTTGGTTCCCGACGGGTGCGCTCGCAACCGCCCGGCTCCGCGACCACCATTGAGTAAATCGTCCGTCAGCGCATTGCGCACAAGCCGTTCCACGGCGTCACGCATCGGCCGCGCACCCAGTCGGTCGTTGTAGCCCTGCTTGATGACGACATCCACGACCCCGCGCTCGTACGTGACGGCATGACCGCACGCGCGGTGATGAGCCAATTCTTCGTCCAGCACGGCGTCGGCAATACGACAAAGCACGTCGTAACTGAGCTTGTTGAGCACCACCGCTTCCGTAATCCGCGCGAAAATCTCCGGACGAAGTTCGCTTTGCGCATCGCGCTCGACGAGCCGGCGCATCGTCTCGTAGAGCGACCTTCGCATGGCCATGATGCGCTGCGCGCCGATGTTGCTCGTCATCGCGACATACCACGAAGAAAAATCGAGCACCCGATTGGCGCCGGTGGTCAGCCGCGCGGGTTCGAGCAACTGGAGTAAAATATCCAGAACACGCGGATGCGCCTTTTCGATTTCATCGAGCAGCAGTGTGCCGATTCCGTCGCACGCGTCGTAACCCTCCGCGATGCGTCCGGGATCGTCACGTGAGCTGCCGAGTAACAACGTGAGTCGGTCCTCGGTTTTGTATTCCGACATGTCGAGCCGCACGACCTTCCCTGGCCCGAGCAATTCCTGGGTGAACTGCAGCACGAGCTTCGTTTTGCCGACGCCCGTTGGACCGAGAAAAAGGAAACTGGCTTTCGGTCGGCCCGGCATCGTCAACGCCAGCGCGGCATGTTGGAGCCGCGGGACAATCGTCGTGACCGCTTCGTCCTGTCCGATGACGGCTTGCCGCAGCTTCGCGGAGAGCGAGCAAAGTCTTTCGCGCAACGTTTCGTCGGGAATCATGACGCTCCTCTCACCACTTCGATTCGGTCGCTGCTGTCGTGGCAGCGTCCGCGGCGGCGACACCGGCCGCGCGATCGCGTAATTGTGATTCGAGATCGCGCACGCGAGCGCGCGCTTCCTCGAGTTGCTGACGAAGTTTGATCGTCTCGGCGGTTTGAGTAACCAGCGTCCCGTATTGGCTCTGGGCCTGTTGCTCCATCGCAAGCATGCGCCCCTTGATCGCGCGAAGCTCGCCCGTGATTTGTTTTTGTGCCGCCAATTCGGCGGACAATTCCGTGCTCGCCGGCAACGGCGCGTAGCTCACCGGCGCGAATTCTCCACGCGGCGCGGTTTCAAGCGCGTCAAAGCGCGTCGGAATGTTCGTGGTGCGATACACCGCGTGAGCGTCATGTCGCACGCTCGCATCGTTCGGGTCGCGATAACTGCGAAGATCGTAACGAGTCTCAACCTTGTGCATCGGCGCGGCCTCGTGCACGAGGGGTTTTTCAGCGGGCGCGCGCGCCATCACAATCGGCATCGGCTGCTCGGTCGCGCATCCCGCGAGACACAACACCGCGAACACACTCGCATAGGAACGCATGGCTCAACCTTTCGTTTTTAATTCGGGTTCGACACTCGCCGACGCTGGCGCCGCCGCCGGATCGGAGGGCGTTTCACTTCTCGGCGCCAGCATGCCGGCGACTTTCGCTTTCTCCGGGTTCACACTTTCGACGACGTAAACGTAGAATTCTTTGCCCCCTGCGACGCGGACGAAGTAGCCATTTTTCTCGATGTCGCGCAGCGTGCGCTGCGCATAGAGATCAAAAACCTCGCCGACGCCCTCGCGCACGCCACTGGACAACGAACCCGTGATCGTCGTCCCCAGCGCGGTCTGTGTGCGATCCTGCGTGCCGCGCGCGAAGCCACTCAGCGCCGCCGACGCGAGCATCTTGAGATCCTGCAAATCGTCCGTTGCCAGCACGCGTCCCTTCAATCCCGCCGAGCCATCGGTGATGCCGTAGCCGTCGATGTCGTGCTCATATTCGCGGTCGAGCGCGACCCCGCTGAACGCAAGCTCGCGCCCGTCCTGCCAAACAAACCGCCAGGTGCCGGAAGCATTGATGCGGTCGCGGATGCGACCGGCTTTCGCCGAGCCGTGCACGAGCGTGTTCGCGGGTATCACACGCTCGCCGTTCTGCCAGACGTCCTCGAGCAAAACGGCGATGATCGGCGTTTCGAGATCGGCGCTATCGACGGTGTTCACCAGCTTGCATTTCAGCAACGTGCCATACGGCATGAAGCGTTTCGGCGGCGCGGGATCGGCGCGTGGCGTTGGCAGCGTCGGCTCGTAAGCGGCGAGCAAGGTCTGGTAATGAATTTTGCGCGGCTGCTTCGCCGGCTCCGTGCTCTTCGCCACGGCGGGCGTTGCGACCGGAGCCGTCGGTGGGCGAAACGGCACGATCTTGCCGTCGCCTGCCGGGGTCGCCGTCGCCACCTCGCGCGTAGCTCCTGCTTGCTGCGGTAATCCATTTTCCAGGCCTTCGTTCAACGGCAGGCGAACCTTGCCCAATTCCGCTTTCTTTGCCGTCGCCGCGAGCCGCTCCGCCTGTTTTTGCTCGGCCTGATTGCGACCGTAGATCCACACGCCACCGAACAGCACAGCGACAAAGAGGACAAACAGTCCGAATTTGCTCGTCAGGAAGTTTCTCACGGCGCGCGGATTCATGACTGCGGCCTTTCCGCGGGCGCTGCGACCGTGGCGGTGTTCGCTACCGGCGCGCGCCGCGTCGTGTTCACGAGAATCGTGAAAGCGTTATCAGGACTGAGATCGTTACGCGAGCCGTCGGGCATTCCGACGACCGCGAACTCCGCCTCGCGCGTCTCGCCTGGTTGCAGCGAGCGCGGCCCGTTGGCGATTGACTGCTCGAACTTTTCGTCGGCGACGCGTGCGGCGAACGTGCTCGGCGCGACGTCGAGCACTTGATCCGTCTTGTTGTGGAGACTCAGGAGGAAGACGACCGCATCCTCGCGCGAGAAGCGGTAAACTTCCTGTACGTCGATATCGAGATCGGGCAGCTCGATTTTGCGGTGCTGCGCGCGCAACGTCACTCCCTCGACGGCTTTCGGCAGCGAACGGGCGAGGACGGGATACGCACGCGCGCGGTCGAGCACGCTCAGGCCGACGCGCGGCGAAAATTTCACAGGCTCGGGGAGACGATCCACTTTGACTGCGGCGTTCTCCTCACTGCGTTTGAAGATCGCGCTGGCGATCGGATTCGACGCGACCGAGCGAAGTTGCAGCACGTACGCTCCGCTTTCGAAAATCACGGTGAGCGTGCCCGCCGCCTCCGGCTGCACACTGCGCACGAGCAGGAAATTCGTGCCCTTCACGTGCGTGACGTGAAAACGAACGAGCGTCCCTTCGTCCACTTCGATCGCCGCGCGTCCGTCATCGATCAGCATGTCCGCGCCGGCGACCGCAGTGATCGCCGCCGGAAAGGTGACCGTCGTCACCTCGCGCGATATCGGCAGCTCGACCGCTTTATGAGGATCGAGGGGAAAGTCATTGATCGACTGCCCTGCGAGTGTGGATGCCGCGCCGACGAATAAGCAAAAACGCCGCCACATGATCGCCTCCCATCACGTCTTTTCCGCCCGCTCGACTTGGAACGCGGCGACGGCCGTCGGAAAACGTCCGTTGCGCGTGAGATCGGGATTCGGGACGAATTTGAACTTCACTTTATAGTGCAACACTTCCGTGAGCGGTGCGCCCTGGTAGGCACCCACCCGGATCAGTTGCACTCTGGCCGACGTGTAGAACGCGTCGTCACGCGTGCTGAGAATTTCCGGCGGATCGATCTCCACTTTTTGGTGCAGCGACTTCGCCTGAAACTCCGGTTTGGACTTTTCGATCACCACCTGCGCCGTCTTCGCGGCGTCTTTCAAGAAGAGTTGTTTGAACAGCTCCGGATTATCGAGCCCATCGGGGTTGCGCTCGAAAAGCGCCTTGCACGCCCACTTCGTCTGCAATGCGTGCAGGTCCTTCGCGTGCTGAATATCGACGACCGGCGAGACGTAATACGTGCCGAGGCTGTCGATCATCACGACCTCGCGTTTGTGCGTCAGTTGCTGGACAAGCAGATGCCGGTCCCACACCGCCCACACCCACGCGGCAACGGAGATGAGAAACCACATCAGGGATTGTCGACGCTGTTGCGTGAAGATCGCCAGTAGCCTGGATTTCGGCTGACCGAAGGCGGAAACACGCGAAGCAATGCGCGGGGCTGAGGTATCGGCTTGTGCGCTCATGGGCCTATTTTTTGGGCGACTTGTTTGTCATCGGCATCGCTGGAGCCGCCTTGGACCGAGTTGCTCTTCCGGCTGTCTGTTGGTCTTCGCGAAAGATCGCGTCCAACAACAGCGAGTTCGATTCCTCTTTGGCTGTCGCAAGCCGTTTTGATGCGCGCGCCAGCTTTTCCAGCGCGTTGGTATATTTACGAGTTAGAGGCATGGGATTCGATATCGATAGCTGCTTGATTCGGATCGGGATCCCAAATAACATCCCACGCACTGACTTTGGGGTTCGACTCAGGAGCGCCTGCCAAGAACCGGATGAATTTGTCGTCAACAGCGGTCGGATCGATGTTGAAGTATTTTCCAAACGCGAAGACGACGTCACCGAGTCGCATGAGCCACTCGCGCAGGAAAACCGTCGCAAGCGCGACGAAGAATACTTTCACGAGCAGTTTCAGTAGCCAGACGGGATCGTTCCGATTCAACCAGCCGGCCAGTGTAGCGCCCGCAGCGACAATCGATGCGGCGACGTAAGCAGTCGCCCCCCAGAGTTGCGACACTCCGTCAAAATACGAATCAGGAAGAATGCTTCCGGCCGGTGCGCTCATGGCTTCTTAGGCGGCTCCGTGGCTGTGGTTGTTGTGGTTGTGGTCGCGGTGGTCGCCGGCGGCGTCTCGGGAACAAGTCGCTTTCCATAGTAACGGGGCCGAAAGGCCTGCGGCAGGGTTTCCATTTCTTTCTTGGTGGCATCAGCGCGCACCTTCGCCTCGGCATCCTGCCGCGCCTTTTCCTCGGCGGCCTTTTTGTCGACGCAGCCAATCGCCATGGTGGTCGCGACAAGAATAACGAGAGGGGAAGTCGTCTTCATGGTGCGAACTGAGACAATTCACCTCGAATTTCGTGCCGATCTACGGGTGAAATGGTTCCTCTCGGACGTAGAGCAGAACCTGTTCGTAAATCGGCTTAAAGGTCGTTCCGATTTTTTGCGCCTCCTGCTGAGCGAGCTTCTGTCGGGCTTCCGCGTCGGCTGTGTTTTGCGCCTGCGTCATCGCGGTCGCCTCCGCCGCTTTCACTTGAACCTCAGCGGCGCTCAAACCGACTTCGGAATCCAGCGACGCGAGTTCGCTGTATTGTGCCTTTAAAACCGCGTCTAGTTTTTGTTCTTCCGCATCGGTTTGCGCTGCCAACAACGCGTCGCTCGTCTGCGCGATCGCCCGCCTCAGTTCTTCGCGCCGGGCATACACGTCCGTTTGGACATCCTTGAAATTATCGACCGTGTTCGTGATGTCCTTCGACGATTTGTAGATGCTCGGATCGCGCGCCACGGTACCGCCATCGAAAGTTGGGAAATCGTCGACCACTCCGCGAAAAATGCCGCCGCGCGTATCGCCGAAAATCCGCGCGCCATCCACCTGGGTGATGCCGTCGGCCCACGTCCGAATTTTCGTCGGTAGATTCAAATCCAGTTTGAGCTGCGGGAAACCAACCGTGGCTTTGATGTCCGCCATGTTTCCCATGCGCCTCAACTGATCCTCCATCTGCTGAATCTGGCGGACTTGATTGCTGATTTGCTCCGCTTCCTTGGCGACCTGCTGCACCATCTGGGCGTAGTTCATCACGCTCTGCGAGAGATTGGCCGCGTCGATCACTGCCCATTGTGCGAAACCCGAAGGCGCGACCGCCGCGCCGAAAATGAAAAGCATCAGTGTTGTTTTCATGATCCCTCCTTTGGCATCACCACGCGGATGACACGCTTGGTTGCATCGCGGTGCACGCCGTCGCGGTCCGACGCCGGCACATCAATTTCATACAAACTCTCCTCGTAGCCATCATCCGCTTGCGCGCGCTGATTTTCCCGCGCGATCCAGTACTGCTGTTTGACCGCGCTCGACTGGCCTTTTTCGTAACCGGCGAGATACGCCTCACGCTGGGCCTTGTTGTTGAAATAATTGATTGCCTCGCCCGCAACGAATCCGGCGGCGGCACCGATGGCCGCCCCTTTCGCTTTGTCGTTGGCATTGTTCGCGCCGATGTAGGCACCACCGGCGGTCGCAGTGGCGGTCGTCGCGAAATCGCGCGTGCGACCAGCCGAATCCGCGCCTGCCGTCGCACAGCCAGGCACGAGCCACAGAACTAGAATCGCTAACAATATCGCGACGAGATACGGTTGCACGAAGGCGACGTTGTCCAGGAATCGGTTCATGATACTCCTTTCGTTCGAGATTTGGGTAAGAGACGTCATTCGATTTCAATCCGCTCAGTGTATTCTTCAGAGTAGTTTTCAGCGGACCGCTCAAAACATCGCTGGCGCTCAACGGTCCGCGCGATGAATTGTCCGGGTTCGAGGCGACCATCCAAAAACGCTACGATTTCCGCTCTGACCCGCATCCGCGCCGCAATCGAGTATTCCCGGTCTTCCATGATGAGGTTTTCGACCTCGCGGATAGTTTCGGGCGTGCTCTCACAGAGTTCGGTGTCCTCGATCCGTTCGGCGATCGGTGCGAGGACCTCCGCCAGGCGATCCTCGTCCACCATGCGATAGCCTTCACTGAGTACGCCAAACACATCATCGCTCTGAACGAGCGGAACGACACCTAAGCTTTCGACACCTTCTCCTGGCTCCGCACCGAACTCCTCCTCGACCAGTCGAAATTCGGGCCGCTCGGGTCGAAGGAGAACTTCGATGCGCCGTGACATTCGCCGTGTTTCGGTGCCCACGTAGTTGGGACTCTGACGAACCATGATGGTCGTATCCGGGAAACGATACAAAACGTCGCGTGCGACCTGCGGGATACGGTCGGAATCGTTAGGCGTACCGCGCTGCCGCGCTTCCGCCCAATACTGGCGACCGAGCTGGTCCAGTCGGGCCGCTTCGATTATCAATTCTTCACGTGTAGGCATGGGTGCTCCTTTCATGCATTCGCGACAATCCCATCAATAATGTTGCCGAACTTTCTGAGTTCCTTCGCCCGTCGGTCGTGATGCGCGCCCGAGCTGGCCGCGCAGTAAAGCAGCTCGCGCGAGGCCACGTTGCGCATCGTCACGATCATCGGCCGGCGCTCGTCGGTGTGGTAATACGTGAACTGCGAATACTTCTGGCCGATGATTTTTTCCGGCTCGGGATGCGTCATCACGGCGTCCTTCGCCGCCTCGGGAATTGGAAAGTCTCTCGCGAGGTCCTCGACGTCTCCACGGTCGCTTTGCCGCAGGAGCAAAAGCATGCGGCTGTTGCCGAGCACCGGACCGCGAATGTCCGAGTTCTTGAACAGCTCATAATTCTGCACCGACGCGAGATTCCAGACGTTGTATTTGCGGAGCTGTTGATACGATTCTCGCAGCACCTTCTTTCCCGTCGGAATCAGCGCGAACCGCGCGACTTCCTCGAAGACATTCGCCTTTCGCAGCGCACGCGGGAGCCGCATCATGTGCGAACGCGTATAGTTCGCGATGAGGAACGCAGCCGCGGCTTTCAACTCCTCCGCCGACTCGGGGATGTAACCCAATTCGAAATGCGCGATCTTTCCGGTGAGATCCACGTTGGACACGCCGTCGAAGAGCTCGCCGTAAGCCCCGTTCGCGGACCACGGTTCGAGGAGCGTTGCCAGGTAACGCATCTCGTCCGCGTGCGCACCTGACGCTTAACGCGGCCCGCGCGGACGCCATGATGGATGCAGACGCCATTCGGCAGGTCTTCGTGAACCTGCTGCGCAACGCGTCTGAAGCGGTCATGCAGCGGGACCACGAGCGAACGATTGAAATCAGGACGCAGGACGCCGCCGACCGCGTGTTGATTGAGGTTGAGGACAGCGGACCTGGTTTGCCGAAAGAAATCCGGGATCGTCTTTTCGATGCATTCGCATCGAACGGGAACCGGTCAAGGCGAACCAGCAGCGCGTTCGGCTGGAAAATCGGCAGGGGTTTCAGATGCACGAACTCCGGTTCGCTCGGCGGGCGGATTTGGAAAACACCGCGTTCGGCGTGGGCGATGTCCGGCCCGAGCTGATTCTGCAAAACGCGCACGACGGCACGCGCGCCTATCGCATCGATGCCGGACTTTAGCGGGCGGCGTTTTTGCCGGACTCGCCGCCTCACTGTGCTGCATCGGGCCGCTGCTTTCGCTCAGTTTGGGGTTGGGCAGCTTCGCTGCGGCTGCGTGGTTCGCGCAATGGCGCCCGGTCTTTCTCGTCGTTACTTTTGTCCTCCTCGGGCTGGCGTGGTATCTCACTTACCGTCGCGCGAAGGTGACTTGCGCCGACGGATCGTGTGCTCGGCCGCCTGGCAAAGCAGTCCGATTTAGTTTGTGGCTTGGCACTTTGGTGGCAGTCGCTGCGGCTGTTTATCCGTCGCTCCCGGCGGCCAGACATCCGTTAGCGAGCGCCCCGATCACGGCCGGTGACGCCAGGCTCACTGTGCAAATTCCTTCGATGGATTGTCCGCCTTGCGCGAAAGGCATCGAGGCTTCGCTCAACCGCGCGCCAGGCGTGAAACAAGCCTCCGTCGATTACGAAACGAAAGCTGCGGTTTTGATCTATGATCCCCGCATCACGAACCGCGACCAACTGCTCGCGCTCATCGACGCCACCGGTTTCCCCGCCGAACGCTCCTCGTTAAGGTAGCCCAAATACTTCTGCCATGTCCTCCTGCTGTTCCGAAGACCACTCCGCTTTTTCCAGTGCTCCCAAATCCTCAGCTGCGTCTGCCGAAGGCAAGCATCTCATTATTCTCGGCGGCGGCGGCGCGGCATTTTCCGCGGCGCTCAAGGCGTCGAGTCTCGGAGCGAGAGCAACGATCATCAACGACGGTCTGCCGATGGGCGGCACGTGCGTGAACACCGGCTGCGTGCCGTCGAAAACACTTTTACGGGCTGGCGAGGCATTGCACCGCGCCCAGCGCCCGAGTGCGTTCGCGGGCATTGAAACGACCGGCAGACTCACAGATTTCGCCGCGGTCATGCGGCAGAAGCGCGAACTCGTTGAATCGCTGCGCCAGGCCAAATACGCCGACGTGATCGCCGACGATCCGAATATTAAATTCGTTCGCGGGCGCGGACGGCTCGTCGATGCGCGAACCGTTCAAGTAGACAGCGAGCGATTTGAGGGAGATGCCGTGCTCCTCTGCACAGGCGCGCAACCCGCAGTGCCCGAGATTCCAGGACTCCGCGATGTGCCTTTTCTGACCAACGAGTCGGCATTTGAACTGACCGAACTGCCCGAATCATTACTCGTGCTTGGCGGGCGCTACATTGCCCTTGAATGTGCGCAGCTCTTTGCCCGGCTCGGCAGCCGCGTCACGATTCTGCAACGCTCCTCGCGCATTCTGCCGCAGGGGTCGGCGGCGCTCACCGATGATTTGACGCGTCACCTCGAGTCGGAGGGATTGAAGATCGTTACCAGCGTCTCCGTGCAGCGCATACGGCAGGATCGCTCGGGAGTTGTGATCGAAGCGCTCGCGAATGGAGAGCGAGCGGTTTTCCGCGGCGCTCAACTTCTGGTCGCCACCGGCCGGACGCCAAATTCCAGTGGACTCGGATTGGAAAACCTCGGCGTGAAATCAGATGCGCACGGTTTCGTTTCTGTCGACGGGCATCTCGCGACGAGTGTCGCCCGGATTTACGCCGCCGGCGACGTCGTCGGCGAACCGATGTTCGTTTACACGGCCGCCTACGAAGGCGCGCTGGCGGCCGAAAACGCTTTGACCGGAGCGGAACGCACGCGCGACTACACCGCACTTCCGTGGGTGGTGTTCACCGATCCTCAAGTTGCCGGTGTCGGTTTGGACGAGGCTCAAGCCACGGCAGCGGGAATTTCCGCCGAAGCGGTGAACCTCACACTTTCCAGCGTGCCGCGAGCACTCGCGGCACGCGACACACGTGGGTTTATCCAACTCATTCGCAACCGCGAAACCGACCGGCTCGTCGGCGCGCGAATTCTCGCCCCAGAGGGCAGCGAACTGCTCATGGAAGCCGCGCTCGCAATCCGCCACGGAATCACCGTGTCAGAACTCGCCGCTGCGTTTCATCCTTACCTGACGTTGAGCGAAGGCATCAAACTCGCGGCACTGTCGTTCGGGAAAGACGTGAGCAAGCTGAGCTGCTGCGCGGCGTGACCGCGCGTAAATGCGGCGCCCAAAAGGCGAGAGGACTCGCCGCAGCTACTTGAAAAATTGATGGCGTGTCATCGGTGAATCGGAGAAAAGGTGGCGATGGCTTACGACGAGCAATTGGCCGAGAGGACACGGCGATATTTCGCCGCGAGGCGTCTGCCGATAGAAGAAAAGCGCATGATGGGCGGACTTTGTTTTTTGGTGCGCGGGAAGATGTGCGTAGGCGTTGAAAAGGATCGGCTGATGGCTCACATCGGTCCCGACCGCGAACAGGAGGCTCTTGCCCGTCCTGGGTGCACGCCGATGGATTTCACTGGAAAGCCCATCCGCGGATTCGTTTTCGTTTCGCGCGACGGTTGGTCGAGCGCCGTCGATTTGGATTACTGGCTTGGGCTGGCGCTCGATTTCAATCCGCAGGCGAGAAGTTCGAAAAAAGACGAATAGCTCCAGACGCAGGGCCAGCATCGACTGATTCGCCCTACGCGCGAACCGACCGGCCCACACGTAGGAGCCGATGACGGCGACCGCGGCGATCGCTTGCGCAAGGAGCGTTTCCATCGTCGGGAACGCCGCGAACCAAAGTTCCGCCCAATCCGGGATCACGTTTTGGAAGGCGCCAATCGGCATCGTCGGCAGCCAGTGGGCAAGCTGCATTTCCTGCGCTTCTTCACCCACCATGACAAGCAGCACCACGCCGAGCATCACGCCCGTCAGCCCGAGCATTTTTCGGTAAGGCAGCCGCCGGTGCGCGATGAAATTCAGGATCGCGACAATACCGGTGAGCACGAGCCCATCGAGCATACCTTCAACATTGGACGTCGCGCCGGCGCGCAACTGCGCTCACACAAGTCGAAACTCCTTTTCCATCGCGGTGATCACGGCGAGCCCTGCGCACCCGCTGATCTGATCCGAGAGGATAAATTCTAGCGGCGCGTGCGTCGCTGGAGCGCGAGCCCGAAATGCCACGGCGGTAAGTTCACGGGCACGGCTTGCGAGTCCAAGACACCGGTCTCGTCCGCCCAGGCGAGAATCTGCTCGGGCCGCGGCCGAATCGAAAGATCGGGGCCGCGCGGCGTCGCAATATCTGACCGCCAGTGAATCACGAGCACACGACCGTTCGGCGACAGAAGTTCTGCGCTCGCGCGAAGCAACTCCGTCGGATGCTCGGCGTGCAGGATGTTGAAAAGCAGCACGGCATCGATGCTGGCGGAAGCGAGGCCGAATCCGTTCGCGACGACATCGCGCAATGACAGGTTCACGTTCTTGAACCCACCGTCGTGCAGCCGCGTTTCGGTTGCCGCGATCATTGCCGGATCGATATCGAAAGCGTGCAGCGTGCCGGAAATGTTCCTCGCGACGGGAACCGTGAACGTGCCGTACCCGCATCCGACTTCGATGGCCGCATCGATGCGTTCGTCGAGGCCGAGCCGGTCCAGAATCATGGGCACGTCGAACAACGTTTCCCAATAGTCCCGGTCCGGCATCCCGCTGTCGCGAACCTTCATTGTTTCCTCCAAATCTGCCACCGCTCTCCATCGGCATACACGGCGACCGAATCCGCCGTCGCTCGGTCTGACTCCCGCCGGAATCGCCCGCCAAGGAGCTGCTCGGCGACGTCCGGTGTCAACGGATAGGGCGGTGGTTCCTCATCGTGCCCATAATAGAAATAGCCGACGAACACGCCGCCGGGCCGCAGCACCGCGTGCACCCGCGCGACGTAACGCTCCCAGCAGTCCGGAGGAACCGCGCACAGGAATGCGCGCTCATAAACCACATCGAACGGTTCAGGCAGCGGAAGCGCGAAGAAGTCCGCACAAACAATGTGACGGGCATGCTCGCCGATCTTCTGTCGCGCCAGGGTGATCGCCTCCGGACTCAGTTCCACGCCGAAGGTGTCCCAGCCCGCGCGAGCAAACGCGGCGACTTCATACCCGCTGCCGCAGCCCGGCAGCAACACGCGACCGGGTTTGGCCGCGCGGATGAATTGCGCCGCATCGCTCGGCACGCACCCGGCGTCCCACGCAATGCAGTTTGAGCGATAACGCTCATCCCAGAATGTCGCGGGTTCGCTCATCGCGAGGCGGCTTTGGGCGACGCAGTTCCCGTTCGCGACAAGCGCACGCCGAGCCGAATCCAGTCCGGGACACCCGCGGTCCATCGCGTTGCTTTGAATCCGCGCTGCCGCAACGTGTGGACCGCGGTATCCGACATGAGGCAGTAAGGCCCGCGGCAGTAGGCGACGACCTCCGTCCCCTTGGGCAGGCCTGTGATTCTGGATTTTAGCTCCGCAATCGGCACCGACACCGCTCCGGGAAAATGCGCCGCCGCGAATTCTTCGCGCGGGCGTACATCGAGCAGGAGAAGTTCGCCGCGCGCGATCTTGCGCCGCACCTCGGCCAAATTCTTGGGCCGAAATTCCTCCGGCGCCGTCACGAATTTCCGGAGTGTGCTCTGGACGCGCCCCATCGCCGTGGCGCCGATGGTGCAAAGTTCCGTCCACAAGGCGGCGCCGGCGGGAACCGCGCGGTAGTGGATAAAAACCCCGGCGCGGCGCGTTTCGACGAGATGGGCCTGCCGCAGCACTTTCAAATGATGCGACATCGTGCCGATCGGCTGACCGCACAGCTCCGCAAGCATCTCCACGCTTCGCTCCGTCTGGGCGAGGAGTTCCAAAAGTTGCAGCCGATGCGGACTCGCGAGGGCCTTCGCCACCCGCGCGAGTTCCGGATAGATCACTGCCTTCAAATCGGATCGTGCGCGCATCCATTCATATTCTAAATAACGTTAGAATAGACGAGGCATTTTTCCGACTTCGGGCTTGTCGAGGTGTTTGGACGTGCCCGCGGGGCCGCACAATCAGGCGGGGGCCGTGGGCGAATTATTTCACGAGCGCCTTGAGCCGGGCGCTCACGACTTTGATGTCGATTTCGGCCGTCACAACTGTTGCACGAGCTTTCGCCAGTCTCACTTCGGCCTGGAGTAATTCACGCTTCGCTTTGGCGACTTCCTCCTCACTGGTTGTGACCGATCGGGGCGAACGATTATGGAGGGAGGCCGGAGGTGATTCGAGAGTTCCGTTGTTCATGGCATGTTTCTTCGTTGATGGGTTTCGCTGAGGCGAGACAGCCCGGGCTGCCTCAATTCATTCCCAAGCGCATCCCGTGGCGTTCTGATTTCAACGCCGCACATCTACCCCGATGACGGTAGCCCTGCTACCTCCGTTGGGGTATGGAGAGCCGGTAAAGGCGACCAGCCGATCAATCCTAGTGGTCATGCCACTTGACGAATCGCTTTATGTTGGTAACACGCGACTGCCCTCATGCCTCGTCTGTCCAAACTGATCGCGCTCGTTCTGGTCACCCTCTGGTTCCCAGTGACGCAGCACTGCGGGTTGGAAGCTGCCGGGGTGATCGAGCGGCAGTGTGCGACGGACTGCGCCTCCGGCCAGACCGGCTCCGACGATGGTTGCTGTGCAGTTGAAAAAGCTCCGTCCAAGCTGGGAACCGTTATGGTCAAAGTGTCGGCGCCTGAACTGGTCGCCGACGTCGGTCTGCTCGACATCGCCCTTTTCTCCCTGACGACGGTGGTCGAGGTGCCGAGATTTCCGGTCGCTGGATTCGAATTTCCGCAAAACTGGGTTTCGACCTGGCATTTTACGCGACGAGCGGCTCCACCGTCTCGTGCTCCGACTGCGTTCATCGCCTGATTAGTCCCTGCGCGGACTGATCGGCGTATTTCAGTTGCTGCGACAACGCCCAGGCGCGTTGCGCCCCCGGGCCGTGCTGCGCCCGCGTTCACCGTTTCATGCCTTTTCCAAACCCATCATGACTGTTTCCAAATTTCCCTTTCTCCTTGTCCTCGCCGGAGGAATCGCGGCGTTCTCCACCCGAACCGCCCGGTGCGCCGACGATCCCATTCCTCCCGACTCGGGCGAAAAACTCACGCTCGCCGCCGCGATCACGGAGGCGCTGGCCCAGAGTCCCAGCCTTCGTTTGATCGAGGCCGATATCGATTCGGCCCGCGGCGAGGTTGCGACCGCGCAACAAAAGCCCACTGCCGAGCTGACGTTTTCGCCGGGAATCCGGCGTCTGAACGAAGGCACGAGTTCCCATCGGGAGTTCCTCGGGTCGCTCGAATTGAGCCGGACCTTTCTCTTCCCCGGCAAACGGGAACTTCTCGTCTCGATCGCGGAGCGCAACGTCGAGTTGCGCCGGCTGGCGATCGACGGACTGCGGTTTCAGCTCAGCGCCGCAGTGCGGAAAGGGTTTTATGAGCTGCTCGCCGCGCAGAACATTGTCGGCCTTCGCCGGCAGCAGCTCGAGTCGGCGCAAACATTCCTCGAGGCGACGACCAAACGGGTGGAGAGCGGCTACGCGTCGGACTTTGAGGCCGTCAAAAGCCGGGGCGATGTCATCACGGCTCGCAAGCTGGTGGCCGCCGCCGAGGGCGAAATCGCCGCCGCCAAGGTGGAGCTGAATTCACTGCTCGGTCGCGATCTCTCGGCGACCCTCGTCGTCAGCGGCACGCTCGACGAGTCCCCGGGAGAAAATTTGCCCGGAGATTTGCTCGCCAAGGCGCTGGCCGAAAACCCGAGCCTTCGGGTGCAGGCGAAGCAGGCGGAAATTGCCGGCATGAATCTCCGCCGGGCGAGGCTCGCGCGAAAGCCGGACCTCACCCTCGGGCCCTCAATCGAATACAGTCCTTCGGAACAGATCATTGGCCTGAGCGCGAGCATTCCGCTCCTGAACCGGAACTATGGTCGCGGCGAAGTGCTCACCGCGACAGCCGAACAGCGCAAGGTGCTCGCCGAGACCGACCGCCTGCGCCGCGAGATCGCGGGCGCAGTGACGAGAGCGGTCACCCAGCTCGAAACCGCACGCCGCCAGCTCGCGCTTTATTCCCCGGACTATCTCGACCAGCTCAAGTCCGTCGCTGCTCAAGCAGAGCACAGCTACGCGCAAAACGTCACGTCGTTGCTCATCTATCTCGATGCGAAGCGCACGTATTTCGACACGCTCGCCGACTACCAGGAGGCCGTCGCGCAAGTGGCGACGAGCAAGGCCGCGCTCGAATCCGCGGTCGGTGCGCCCCTGGCAACCCATTCTTCAACCCCGAATCCCTGAAATTTCATGAAACCATTTCTTCTCCGCAATCTTGTCCTCTCGCTCGCGCTCATCGCTTCGAGCGGCTGCGCCAAAAAAGAAGCCGAAGCGAAACCGGAAACCAAACCAGAAGAGAAACGCGAGGAAAACGTCGTCACGCTTACTCCCGAGAATCTCCAGCACATCACGCTGAAGACCGAGGAGGCGAAGCGCGGCAACCTCGACGTCCTGCTCCGCGCCGTCGGTCGCATCAGCGAAAATCTCAACAAGACGGCCAAGGTCCGGAGCACGTTCGAAGGCCGGCTCACCAAGCTCGCGCTCGACCTGAACGACCGGGTGAAAGCGGGCGAGGTGGTCGGGCTCGTGCAAACGCCCGAACTGCTCGGCAAGCCGCTTGAACTCAGAGCGCCGATCGACGGCGTGATCACCGAACGCAAGAGCACGGTGGGTGAACTCATCGGCCGGGACACCGAAATCTATACGATCAGTGACCCCTCCGACATGTGGCTGCTCGCCGAGATCAAGGAGCGGGATATTGGCGCGGTGCACGTCGGCCAGGACGCGGAGTTCACCGTGCTCGCGTATCCGAACGATAGATTCCACGGAAAGATCGTCCTCGTGGGCAACCGGGTTGAATCGCAGTCGCGCACGTTGGAAATTCGGATCGCCGTGGACAACCACGACGGGCGTTTGAAGCCGGGCATGTTTGCCGACGTGGAAATCGCCACGACGGCCGTGCAGGACGCGTTGGCCATTTCTGACGAGGCGCTACAAACGCTGGAGGACACCCAAATCGTGTTCGTCGCGACGGGCGACGCGCGCTTCGAAAAACGGGTGGTCAAACTCGGCCTCGAACAACGCGGCCGGGCGCAGATTCTCGAAGGCGTCAAGGAGGGGGAGCGCGTGGTAACCGAAGGCAGCTTCATCCTCAAGTCGGAGCTGTTGAAAGGGCAATTGGGGGAGGAATAAGCATGATCAACCCAATCCTCAATTTTTCCGTCCGACAGCGCATGCTGGTGCTCCTCGGGACGGTCCTGCTGATCGGCTTCGGCGCACTCGCGGTGAAGCACATCCCGATCGACGCTTTTCCCGACGTCACCAACGTGCAGGTGCAGGTGCTGGCGTCTGCCGGCGGCATGTCGCCGCCGGAAATCGAAAAGCTCGTCACGCGCCCCCTCGAATGGGGCTTCGCGGGACTGCCGCGGCTCACGGAAGTCAGATCCGTATCCAAAATCGGCCTCGCCTTGGTCACCGTCGTTTTCGAAGACGGCGTCGACGACTATTTCGCCCGGCAACTTGTCAGCGAACGCCTGCAAAGCGTGCGCGCCAATCTTCCGGCCGGCGTGGACGTGCAACTCGGCCCAATCAGCACGGGACTCGGCGAAATCTTCCAATACCGGCTCGTCAGCCAGGATCCAAAATACGACATCACCGAACTGCGCACGATCCAGGACTACATCGTGCGTCCGATTCTCCGGACGGTGCCGGGCGTGACGGACGTCAATTCCTTCGGCGGTTTGGTGAAGCAATACCAGGTGATCGTGAATCCGGATCGTCTTACCTCCTTCAGCATCACGCTCGCACAGGTCTTTGAGGCGCTGGAAAAGAACAACGCGAACGCCAGCGGCAATTTCATCGAGCACAAGGCCGAGCAATACATTGTGCGCGGGCTCGGTCAGGTGAAGGGCGTGCGCGACATCGAAAATATCATCGTCGCGGTGCATGACCACTCGCCGATCTATGTGCGGGACGTCGCCACAGTGCAGATTGGGGCGGAATTGCGCCAAGGCGCGTTCACCGCGAATGGTGAAGGCGAAGGGGTCGCTGGAATCGTGCTCATGCTCAAGGGCGCCAGCGGTCGCGACGTGGTCAACGCGGTGAAGGAGCGGCTGCCCTCGATCCAGAAGGCGCTGCCAGCCGGCGTGGAACTGCGACCTTTCTACGACCGCACCGACCTCGTGGCGAAGGCGATCCATACGGTGACGGAAGCGCTCCAGATCGGCGCACTCTTTGTTTTCGTGATCCTGATCGTGCTGCTGGCGGATGTGCGCAGCGCGATCATCGTCACGCTCGTGCTGCCGCTCGCGGCTCTGTTCGCGTTCATCATGATGAAGTGGCAGGGCCTGAGCGCGAACCTCATGTCGCTCGGCGGCCTCGCGATCGGCATTGGCATGATGGTCGATGGTGCGGTGGTCATGGTGGAGAACGTCCATCGTCATCTCACCGAAACGCCAGCGCGCGAGAAACACGCGCACGCCGGGAAAATCGAAACGGTGCTCTATGCCGCGAAGGAGGTCGGCCGTCCGATCGTCTTCGGCATCGCGATTATCATCATCGTGTTTTTGCCGCTCTTCACGCTGCAAGGTTTCGAAGGAAAGATGTTTTCGCCGCTCGCCTTCACCATCTCGTTTGCGCTGCTCGGGTCGCTTATTCTTTCGCTAACCTTCGTCCCGACGCTCTGCACGTTTCTGCTCAAGCAGGAGCCGCACGAGCGGGACCCGTTTCACATCCGCTGGCTCAAGCAGGCGTATCTCGTCACCCTGCGACCCTGCGTCCGGCATCCGTGGCTCGTCGTGCTGACGGCGTTGTTCGCGCTCGGCGGCTCTCTCGCGCTCGTGCCGCGCATCGGGACAGAGTTCCTGCCGGTGCTCGATGAAGGTTCCGTCGGCGTGCAGACCTTCCGCATCCCGAGTATCTCCCTGCCGCAAACGGTGGCGTTGCAGACCGAGGCGGAAAAGATCCTCAAGCGGTTCCCTGAAGTCATCGACGTCATCTCGAAAACGGGCCGGGCCGACATCGCGTCGGATCCGATGGGCATCGAAGTCAGCGACGTGATCGCGACCCTCAAACCGCGCGAGGAATGGACAACGACCAAATCAAAGGAAGAGCTCGTCGAGAAAATGCGGGTCGCTCTGGCAGACTTGCCTGGGGTAGCCGCGAGTTTCTCCCAACCGATCGCGCTTCGCGTCGACGAACTCGTGAGTGGTGTGAAATCCGCGATCGGCATCAAGATTTTCGGTGAAGACTTGGACGTGCTAAAGGCGAAGGGCGAGGCCATCGCTCGGGTGCTCGCCAAGGTTCCCGGCGCCACCGACATCAATGTCGAAAAGGTCAGCGGCCTGGCGTATCTGCAGATCGAAGTCGATCGCGACAAGATCGCCCGGTATGGTATCAACGTTTCGGATATTCAGGACATCATCGAGACCGCGATTGGCGGCAAGGAAGCCACCAAAGTCTACGAAGGCCTGAAAGTCTTCGGGTTGGCCGTGCGGTTTCCGGAGCGGGCGCGCAGCGATGTCGAGCCGATCCGCGAGATATTGATTCCGTCGCCGACCGGCGCGCTCATCCCGCTGGGCCAGTTGGCCACGGTCGACGTGATCGAGGGGCCGGCCCAAATCAGCCGTGAAATGGGCCAGCGCCGGATCGTGGTGGAATGCAACGTCAGCGGTCGCGACTTGGGCGGCTTTGTCGCCGAGGCGCAGCGGACCATCGATGCCGCCGTGAAGTTGCCGGCGGGCTATTTCATCACCTGGGGCGGTCAGTTTGAAAACCAGCAACGCGCGATGAAGCGTTTTGCCTTGGTCGTCCCGATCACGATTGCGGCGATTTTCCTCCTGCTGTTCGGCTCGTTCAATTCGGTGAAGCAGGCGCTGCTGATCATTCTGAACATCCCGTTCGCGCTGATCGGCGGCATCGTTGCGCTCGTGCTTGGAGACTTCAATCTGAGCGTCAGCGCGAGCGTCGGTTTCATCGCGCTGTTCGGCGTCGCGGTGCTCAACGGCGTCGTGATGGTCAGCTACTTCAACGAGCTGCGCCGCGGAGGGATGAAAGTGGACACGGCCGTAATCGAGGGCGCCGTGCTGCGGCTCCGGCCCGTGTTGATCACCGCCAGCGTCGCGGCGCTCGGACTGATCCCGATGCTTTTCGCAACGGGACCAGGCAGCGAAATTCAAAAACCCCTCGCGGCCGTTGTCATCGGCGGACTCATCAGTTCCACGGTCCTGACGCTCTACATCCTACCAACGCTGTATCGGGTTTTCGAACGCAGAGAACACCTGCCGGCCGAGCCGCAGCTGCCTGAACCGCCGGCCACCACTGAGCTCCCATGAGCGCGCGTCAGCTCCTTCTCATCAGTCTCGCACTCGGCAGCGCGGCGCTTTCGGGCTGCCGAACGTTGACACCACCAGCGACGGCAGTCGATTCCAGTGGGCTGAGTTTGACGGCGAATTCGTCTGCACGGGTTCGGGTTTATGGCCCGCGCCTGCAAACGAGAGAGGGCCATCTGGAGCTGGCGGGACAGGTCGCAAAACAGCCGGGCGCGTTCACCACCGCCTTCTCGCACCTGGACGTTCGCCTCCTGGACCGCTCCGGCTCGCTGCTAGCAATTAGACCTGTCGGGTTTGTCCCGCGTTCAATCGGCTGGAGTCGATTCGGCGCGCGATTTGCCTATTACGCGTTTAGTCTCGATTCCATTCCCGAGGGAACGGTTCAGATTCGGGTTGGCGCTCACGACGCGGACATCCGGACAGCGCATACTGCGGAGCGCACGACAGACATGCTGGCTCCATCGGCACCGCCACGAGGATGAAGACACCTCGCGGGCCTGCTTTTGATAGTGGCACTCGGACTTCCATGAGCAGACGCGGACAGAGGCGGCCCAAAGTCGAATTCGCGATGACCGGAGTTGTCACGGGCATCGCCGCCGGCTCTGTCATCGGCTTTGTTGTGGAGATCGGCGCCGGTGGCGGTGAGTTGACCATGGCTGCTGGATCGTTCGCCGGTCTGCTCATCGGCAGCCTGTGCGAAGCGTGCCGCTTTGTGTGGCGGCAGCGGGTTTCCAGAAATACGGACCAACAATCTCGCCGTGCTCTTCGAAGACGCAGGTGACCGCGGACCGGATCACGCTGCAGGCCGAACCGGAGGGAAAGACGTCTGTCCACCGTTGACGCCGGACAGTGCGCTGGACCGGCGGCGACTATGATTTCTCTCGGAGCCGTTTTCGGTTATGCCTTAATTCCTTCGGCGCTCGCGACGGTTGCCGGTGGACTCGCGGCGATGCGGCAGCCCGGCGGTTCACTCCGCAGCATCATCCAGCATTTTGCCGCCGGCGTCGTCTTTTCCGTCGCGGCAGTGGAACTGCTCCCGGAGATCATGGCCCGCCATCTGCCCGTAGAAGTGGGGACGGGATTCGCGCTCGGAGTTGCGGCAATGCTTGGCCTGCGCGCATTCACTCGCCGAATCGAAAAAACGAATGAATCACGGCCAGCCTCAGGGACGCTGCTCGTTCCGGTCGGGATTGACTTGGCCGTCGATGGTTTGCTGCTCGGCGTTGGATTTGCCGCCGGAGCCAAACAAGGGTTCCTACTCACCGCCGCGCTCGCCTTGGAACTCGCTTCCCTCGGAATCGCGGTAAGCACGACTTTGCGGCGGAGCGGCGCGAGTGTCCTCTCGGCCATCCGCCGCGTGGGCCTGATCTCATTGCTGCTTCCAGTCGCGGCCTTGCTCGGCTCGACGGTCATGCGCGGACTCTCGCAGGAGGCGATGGAGCTGGTTTTGGCCTTCGGCCTCGCCGCCTTGCTGTATCTCGTGACGGAGGAGTTGCTGGTCGAAGCGCACGAGGAACCGGAGACGCCCACCGCTGCTGCGGCGTTCTTCACCGGATTCCTCATCTTCCTCCTTTTGGGGATGAAAACCTGAACGCGATGGAAACAGCCCGGCTCATTCGCGTGATCGCACCTTCGCTGCTGGCGGCGGACTTCTCCCGACTCGGGGACGAAGCAAAACGCGCCGAATGCGGCGGAGCCGATTGGCTCCACCTCGACATCATGGATGGCAACTTCGTGCCCAACCTGTCCTTCGGGCCGGCAGTAGTAGCCGCGGTCCGGCCACACACGCGCTTGCCGTTCGACGTTCAGCTGATGGTGGCGCGCCCAGCTGACTTGGTCGCCGCGTTCGCGCGCGCGGGAGCAGATCGCATCACCGTGCACATCGAATCCCAGCATCCGAACGACGATCCGCGCAGCACCTTCGACTTGATCCGTGCCGCCGGATGTCAGGTCGGCCTCGCTTTCAACCCCGAGACCCCACTGCAAGTCGTCGAGCCGTATCTGGGCGAGATCGATCTTCTGCTCGTCATGACCGTTCATCCAGGGTTCGGCGGACAAAAATTCATTTCCGCTACCGTGGAGAAGATCGAGGCTGCCTATGTTCGGCGGGCCATGCTGGACGCGCGCTTCTACATCGAAGTCGACGGCGGTATCGGTCCCGAGACCGTCTCAGCGGTCACGCTGGCGGGAGCGGACGTTTTGGTCAGCGGCACCGCACTGTTCGGCGCGACCGACATGGGCGCCGCCGTCAGAGAATTGCGCGCCGCGCCATTTCGAGCTCCGCTCGCTTGACGTCCTATACGGTAGGGGGGTATGGTATAAGCACCATGGCTCACACCGTTCACGACAAGGACAAGTTGCTGCAACGCATCCGTCGCATTCGCGGACAGGTCAACGCGGTCGAACAAGCGCTGATCGACGAAAAGGACTGCTCCAGCGTGCTGATGACCCTCGCGGCCACGCGTGGGGCCATCAACTCGCTCATGTCCGAAGTGCTGGAGGGACACGTGCGTTTTCACGTGCTGAGTCCCGAGGGCAAACCGTCATCCAAGCAGCAGCGTGCGGCCGACGAACTGATCGAGGTGATTCGCACCTACCTCAAATAACCCCGTCCTTTATCAACCGATCTCCGACTCGAACGATTCGTCGCGACGCATTCCCTCTTCGTCTGCGTGCCGCGGCGGACTCACGAACAGTTCAAACACTGAATCGACGCACCTCATGAAAGTTCACGATCACGACCACCAAGAAGAAGGTCACGGTTCAGGCCACGGGCACGAGCACGCGGAAGCGCCGGGATTTCTGCCGCACTGGATGCAGCACCGCTGGACTGCGATCACGGTGGGTGGCGCGGGGCTATTTCTCCTGCTGGGGTTTGTAGGAGAGAAACTCCTGGGCCTTCCGCATTCCGTCGCGCTGGGGTGTTATGTCGCCGCGTATTTTTTGGGCGGCTTTGATGTCGCCCGGGAGGCCCTGCCAGCCGTATTCCGCGGAAAACTGGACACCGACCTGCTGATGCTCGCGGCCGCCGCCGGTGCCGCGGCGCTCGGCAAATGGCCAGAGGGCGCCTTTCTGCTTTTCCTGTTTTCGCTCGGTCACGCGGGCGAACACTACGCGCTCGATCGCGCGCGCAATGCCGTCGGCGCGCTCGGTGAACTCATGCCGCGCACGGCGCAGCTCAAGCGCGGTGAACGCATCGAGGAAGTCGCCGTCGACGATCTCGCGGTCGGCGATGTGATCGTGGTGCGGGCCGGCGATCGCGTTCCCTCCGACGGCACGATCGCCGCCGGAGAGAGCAGCCTCGATCAAAGCGCCATCACGGGCGAAAGCGTGCCGGTCAGCCGCAAGCCCGGGGACGAAGTCTTTGCCGGCACGATCAACCAGGAAAACGCGCTCGACGTGCGGGTCACAAAGCTCGCACGCGACAACACGCTCGCGCGCGTGATGCGACTGGTGGCAGAGGCGCAGGAGCAGCAGAGCCCGAGTCAGCGTTTCGCAGAAAAATTCACGCGCCGCTTCGTTCCGACGGTGCTCGGCGTCACCTTGCTTGTGATCGTCATTCCCCCGCTGCTGCTGCACTGGACGTGGGCCGACAGTTTTTATCGCGGAATGCTCCTGCTGGTCGCCGCCTCGCCGTGCGCGCTGGCGATCGGCACGCCCGCCGCCGTGCTGGCAGGCATCGCCCAAGCCGCGCGACACGGCGTGCTCATCAAGGGCGGCGTCCATTTGGAAAACCTTGGCCGCCTGCAAACAATCGCGTTCGACAAGACCGGCACGCTCACGACGGGGAAGTTCGCCGTGACCGCAATCGCCCCCTTGAACGGCAAAACGGAGGAAGACGTGCTCCGAACGGCCGCCGCGGTCGAAGAGCAATCGAACCATCCGCTGGCCGCGGCGATCGTCGATGAAGCGCACCGCCGCAACGTGCGTTTTCCCCGCGCGACCGCCGTCGAGAATCTGGCCGGCAGAGGCATGCGAGCCCGCGTGGAGGATGCTCCGGTGACGGTCGGAGCCTTGCGCGCGTTCGCCGATGATGCGAGTGGGGCGAAAGGAAACTCAGTTCGCGACCAGGCGAGAAAACTGGAAGAGGCCGGACAGACCGTGGTGCTCGTCCAGAAGTCCGGCGAATTTGTCGGACTGATTGGTCTCGCGGATCAACCGCGCGACAAAACCGAGCAGGTGATGTCCCGCCTGCGCGATTTGGGCATCCGCCGTGTAATGCTGACGGGCGACAACACACCGGTCGCACGCGCCGTCGCCGCCAAGACCGGCATCGACGAGTTTCACGCGGAGCTATTGCCGGAAAAAAAACTGACCGTCATCCGTGAGCTGCAAAATCAGCATGGCTCGATCGCGATGGTCGGAGACGGCGTCAACGACGCTCCGGCACTCGCCGCCGCCACGGTCGGAATCGCCATGGGCGGCGCCGGCACGGCCGTGGCTCTCGAAACCGCCGACGTCGCTCTCATGGGCGACGATCTGAGCAAGCTTTCGTTCGCGGTGGGCCTAAGTCGCGCCAGCCAGCGGATCATCAAGCAAAACCTCGCGATCGCCCTCGGCGTGATCGGGCTCCTCGTCCTCGCAGCGTTCGCCGGAGTGATTCCGTTGAGCATTGCCGTCGTGTTTCACGAAGGCAGCACGGTCGCGGTCGCGTTGAATGCGCTACGACTGCTCGCCTGGAAGGAATCGAGCTAAACGAAGCTGCGGCCGGCGGTCGGCGCCGGTGATCAGCGGGCGCCAGTTGCCTGAGCAGCGATCGAATGCGCGATTCGCGAGCAACTGACGTCGGCGAGGTCGGATTCACCTGGTGGGCACCTCGTTCGATGACGCTGACCTGCGGGTTGCGCGCTGGAACATTTCAAACCGGCAACGCTGAGTAAAAAGCGGGCTGAATCTATCGTTTCGGCAGTCCTGCCAAATCCAGTCTGCGGAGTCGCAGTGCATTCGAAATCACAGAAACGGAAGAAAGCGACATCGCCGCGCCCGCGATGATCGGACTGAGCAGCAAACCGAAGAACGGATACAGCACGCCGGCCGCGATCGGCACGCCCAGCGAGTTGTAGATGAACGCGAAGAACAGATTCTGCCGGATGTTTCGCATGGTCGCGCGCGAGAGGTGAATCGCCCTGGCGATCCCGCGCAGATCGCCTTTCACGAGCGTCACGCCAGCGCTTTCCATGGCCGCGTCCGTGCCCGTGCCCATCGCGATGCCAACGTCGGCCGCAGCGAGCGCGGGCGCGTCGTTGATGCCGTCGCCAGCCATGGCGACGCCGGCGCCACCCTTCCTGAGTTCCTCGACGAGCCGGATTTTTCGCGCGGGCTCCACCTCGGCTTCGAAGCGGTCGATGCCAAGTTGTTTCGCCACCGACTCCGCGGTGTGGCGGTTGTCGCCCGTGGCCATCACCACTTTAATGCCCAGCCGATGCAGGTCCGCGATCGCGTCGCGGGTCGTCGCCTTGATGGGATCGGCGACGGCCAGCAATCCGGCGAGCTGTTCATCGATTGCGACGAACAGCACGGTCTTGCCTTCGGCCTGCAAGGTGTTCGCGCGTTGCACAGCCGCGGCAGCGACCTGCACGCCTTCCGATTCGAGGAACTTCGGTTTGCCTACGCGCACCACGCGCGCATCGACGCGACCCACCACGCCGCCGCCGGTAACGGAACGGAAGTCGGCCGCTTGCTTCCGTCCGAGTTGCCGCGCTTCCGCGCCGCGCACAACCGCCGCGGCGAGCGGGTGCTCGGAGCCACTCTCCACGGCGGCGGCGAACTGCACGAGCAGGTTGGCGTCGACATCCGCCAACGAGACGACGTCGACGAGTTGCGGCCGACCTTCCGTCAGTGTGCCGGTCTTGTCGACGACCAGCCACGTGACTTTGCCGAGCAGTTCCATGGCCTCGGCGTTTTTGACGAGCACGCCTTCCTGCGCGCCACGGCCAACTCCGACCATGATCGACATGGGCGTGGCGAGGCCCAGCGCGCACGGGCACGCGATGATCAAAACGGCCACGGCGTTGACCAGTGCGTGCGCCAGCCGTGGATCAGGTCCCGCAAAGAACCAAATCGCAAACGTGAGCACCGCGATGGCCGCGACAGCTGGCACGAAAATACCGGCGACTTTGTCGGCCAGGCCTTGGATCGGCGCACGACTGCGCTGCGCCTCGGCGACCATCCCCACGATCCTCGCGAGCATTGTTTCTGCGCCGACCTTTTCGGCGCGAAACACAAAGCCGCCGGTCGTGTTGACGGTGCCGCCGGTCACGCGATCACCCGCCTTCTTTTCGACCGGCATTGACTCGCCCGTCAGCATCGATTCGTCGAGCGCAGAGGTGCCTTCTTCGATGAGGCCGTCAACTGGAACCTTGCCGCCGGGACGAACGCGTAGGCGGTCGCCCACCACCACGGCTTCGAGTGGGACTTCTTCGTCCCCGTCGGCGCCGACGCGGATCGCCGTTGGTGGGGAAAGATTCAGGAGCGCTTTGATCGCGCTGGACGTGCGGGCACGCGCCCGCAGTTCGAGCACCTGGCCGAGCAATACCAGCACCACGATCACCGCGGCGGCTTCGAAGTAGACATCCACCACGCCGTGCGGCCGCATGGGCGGCGGGAACACGTTTGGAAAAAAGAATGCGACCGCGCTGTAAATCCACGCCGATCCGACGCCGAGCGCGATCAGTGTGAACATGTTCCAGTGCCGGTTGACGATCGATCGAGCGCCGCGCACGAAGAACGGCCAGCCCGCCCACCATACAACCGGCGTGGCGAGGACGAATTGCGCCCAGCGGCTCAGAGTCCCGTTCGCAATGTGTGACCACGCCGGCACGAGATGGGCCATGGCGAGGACGAACACCGGCACCGACAAAACCACGCCGACCCAGAAGCGACGCGTCATGTCGCGCAGCTCGTGATTTTCCTCTTCGGTCGCGCCAGCACTCACCGTCTTCGGCTCGAGCGCCATACCGCAAATCGGGCAGGCGCCCGGCTGGTCCTGCTCGATCTGCGGATGCATTGGGCAGGTCCAGATCGTGCGCGCAGCTTCGCGATGAGCCGGATTGCGCTCCAGCGCCATCCCGCATTTTGGGCATTCGCCCGGCCGGTCGCTTTCGACGCCTTCGCACATCGGGCAGTAATATTTTGCCGCGGCCGACGGTTTCACGTCAGCGGCGTGATGATGGTGACCGTGAAGCTCGCCAGCATCACGCTCGCCGTCGTGATGGGCGTGGTGCTGATGACCGCCACCGTGCTTCGGGCCGCTGCCGCAGCAGCTCTCGTGATCCGGAGAATCTACTTTCGGGTCCGCCGGGGGATGTTTGTGATGGTCGTGGTTCATACCTGGGCTGACGGTGCTGGGTCGTTTCTCTTACACTTTTCTTTGTCCACTGGTCGCGGCGTTCGTTCACAAGCGCAAGCCAGGCAGTGCTCGCGGGAGCACGCTCCGCAAAAAACTTCGAGCCGGCGCCGCAGCGCCTGCCGCGCCCGGTGTAATCTGACGTTCAGCGTTGCCACGGAGAGCTTCAGATCGGAGGCCACCACCACTTTGAGTTCGCCGCGTAAATCGATGCGCTCGATCACCTCGGCGTAACGGGCGTTGAGTCCGGGCAGCAAACCCTCGAAACAGGCGCAGACGGCGCTTTCCCAATCCGGGGCGAGGTTCGTGGGAATGTCCGGTTCTTCGTGTCGAAACTGCTCGCTGATGCGACCGGCAACTGCCCGATGACGGAAGTGATCCGCAACGGCATTCCGCAAAATACGATAAAACCAAGGCACTGCGCGTTCGCCTTGGCGAAGCCCTCCACCGCGTTGCAGGGCGCGCAGCAGGCTCTGCTGAAGCAGGTCATCCGCGTCGGTTTCGTTGCCGACCCGCCGCGCCAGGAACCGGCGAAACGTCGCACGCTCGGCCACCAGCGCGTCCACCGCCTCCCGGGACAGAGTCGTTGTCCTGTTGGATCCGAGCATGGTCAGGAAGCGTCGGGGCTGAACCAGTCATGGCCCCACACCATCTCGCCACCGAAATAACCCGTGCCGAGAACCAGCGCGATCACCAGCAATGCGATCCCGAGTCTGATGGCGCGGAGGGCAGGCCGGGGATTCTTTATGCGCGTCGAAGCCAACCAGGCGACGCCAGAGACTGCCACGACGGCCAAGCCAAGCCAGCGGTGCCACGCGAGCGCGACTTGGTGATCGGACCGGATGTGCTCGTGCGCGGCGAGGAGCCAGCCGGTGCCGGCCGAAACCAACGCGCCGATCGCTCCCAACGCGAATAGCCATCGTGAGCTGCGAGCGGTGAAGTCTGACTCACGAAACCACCTCGCGACTTCTACGGCACCAGCCAGCAGCAATAGGACAATCGGAACGTGCAGCACGACCGGGTGCAGTTTTCCGATCAGTTCCAACGCCGACGTCATATGCACAGCCCGCTCGCGGCGCGCGATCGAGCGGGTTTACATGTTGTGACCGTCATGGGCGCCGTGCTGCTTTTTGGCCGCGGCCTCGTCCAAGGTTTTGAGATATTTCTGCGGGTCCTTGTTGAAATCCTTCACGCAGTCCTTGCAGCAAAAACGAATCAGGCGGTCCGGCTTGCCGGTTTCGCGGTAAATGAAATCCGCCGGTTTGCCCATGTCTCCGCCCAACTTGTCCTCGGAAACCACGCAGGATGTCGTCGGGTATTCAGCTTTGGCGTTGGCCACCCAAGCGGCGTCCTTTTCGGTCACCGGGATGAGCTGACCTTTGGCGGTCGCTTCGTTCGCATTGGCTGCGCCGTGGCCGTCGTGAGCGGATGCCGCGCTCGAAAGCGAGATGAGGCTGGCGAACACCAGCGAGACAGGGAACAGGCGGATGAGTTTTAATGAATTCATGTTCATTCGTTGAACGTGAAAACCTGCCCAATCCCTCAACGTTTTTCAGGATCATTGCAGATCCAAGCGACGCTGATGCGCCCGTGTGCCGGCAGCCTAAGGTGTAATGGAAACTCAGGAACTCTCCCCACGATACGCCGCGCGACGCCTCCCATTGTTGACCAACCTTTTGTCGGCTAATCTATGAGATGTCCGCCCCGACCACTCTCCTCAGTGCGCTTCGTCGAATGCGTCCGGGCGTGCGTTTTCGGAGAACGTTGGCCGTTTGTGCGGTAACCCTCGTGGTTGATCGCGCCGCTGCCCAAGACACTTCGGAGCACCACACCGTCGGCTCGGCTGCCATGGGTGGCGACGGTGCGATGCACGAGATGGGGCCGATGCTGGCCATGCCTTTCGGCGGGATACCTGAAACGCGCGACGCATCCGGCACGGCTTGGCAGCCGGACGCGACGCCGATGCATGCGCACCATTTTATGGCCGGTGACTGGATGGCGATGGCGCACTACAACGTTTTTGCCGGCTACGATCATCAGTCCGGCGCGCGCGGCGATGATCAGGTCAATTCCATCAACTGGTTCATGCTGATGGCGACAAAGCGGTCCGGCGAAAACGATCTCACGTTCCGCGGCATGTTCAGCCTTGAGCCATGGACGACGACTACACGCGGGTATCCGCTTCTGTTTCAGTCCGGGGAATCTTACCAGGGCCAGCCGCTGGTGGATCGGCAGCATCCCCATGACTTTTTCATGGAATTGGCTGCGCGTTACCGGCGAGCCCTCGCGGACCAGACCGTCGTTTCGCTCTATGTTGCACCGTCAGGAGAGCCTGCGCTCGGTCCACCGGCCTTTCCGCATCGTATGTCGGCGATGGACAATCCGGCGGCTCCGATCAGTCACCATTGGCTGGATTCCACGCACATCTCTTTCGGAGTTCTGACCGCCGGGCTCATCCGCCGCACGTGGAAGATCGAGGGCTCCTGGTTCAATGGCCGTGAACCCGACGAGCACCGGTGGAACATCGATCTGGCGAAGCCCGATTCCTATTCCGGCCGGATCACATGGAACCCGACGCCCGGGTGGAGCGGCCAGATATCAGCCGGGCACCTGAAAAGTCCCGAGGAACTCCACCCGGACGAAGACGTATGGCGGACAACTGCGTCCGTCATGCATCTCAAAAAACTGGGCGAACACCGGCATCTCGCGACGACACTCGGCTGGGGAGTGAACGATACCGACAACGGATCGTCGCAGGCCTACGTGCTTGAATCTTCGCTCATGAGCGAACCGCTGACGGTCTTCGGCCGTGTCGAATACGTGGAGAAGACCGGCGAAGAACTCACCTTGGAACCATCCGACCGAAAATACGGCGTGAGCCAGTGGTCACTCGGCGCCAGTCGGGAACTGGTCCGCCATCGACCGTGGCAACTCGCGCTCGGCGGAGAACTGACCTACAGCGCGGCTCCGCGATCGCTCGATGCCCTCTACGGCGAGCACCCGGTCGGCTTCTGGATTTTCCTTCGCCTGCGCCCAGCGGCGATGGAGCACTAAACCAAAAACGCGGCACAACGCCGCATAATAGACCAACGGAGAAAAACGTCATGTCCCACGAAAAATACGAAAGCTGCATTGAAGCGTGTCACGAATGTATGGAAGCCTGCGAGCACTGCGCCACCGCCTGCCTGCACGAAGACAATGTGAAGATGATGGCGCGCTGCATTGAACTCGATCGTAGTTGCGCCGACGTCTGCTCGTTTGCCGAACGTGAAATGGCCCGCGGTTCGGAGTTCGCGGAGCGGGTCTGCCAGCTCTGCGCCGAGATCTGCGACGCATGCGGAGCGGAATGCGCGAAGCACCAAATGGATCACTGCCAGAAATGCGCCGAGGCGTGCCGCGCCTGCGCGGAAGCTTGCCGCGAAATGACCGGAGCGAGGGTCGGCAACTCCGACCGGATGATGCGTCGCTGATCAGTGCACCACGTTCCGCAACACCATGAAACACTTCACTTCCCTGACCCGACGTTCGTTCCTCGGGCTGAGCGCCGCCTTAATTTGCTTTGCTTCCACCGGGTTCGCGAGCGGGCCGGCCCCCGAACACGACCAGCGTCGGTTTGAAATCAACTTCCTCACCATGATGATCGATCATCACTATGGTGCGGTGAAGATGTCGGAACTATGTGATGGGAGAACCGTTCACGCCGAACTTCAGACCATGTGCGAGCAGATCAAGACCTCGCAAACCCAGGAGATCGCGACAATGCAGAGCTGGTTGCAGTCATGGTATGGGATCACGCATCAACCGATGCTTGATCGGAAGATGGAGCGTCAGCTGCAATATCTCGCGACCCTGACCGGCGCAGCATTTGAGAAAGCCTACATGGCGATGATGATTCCGCATCACTCAATGGCCGCGAGGATGTCCATCGAGAGCCTGAATCAGGCGTATCACCCGGAGTTGCTCAACATGAATGCCATGACGCTCGCCTCACAAGGAGACGAGATCGCGCAGATGCGCATCTGGCTCCAGCAGTGGTACGGGATCAACGACCTCGATCGCAACGATCACCCTTAATGTCTGCATTGAAACCGGCGGGCGGGCCAAGCCCGCTGGTTTCGGAATCCGTGACGTCCTCGGTAACTTCAAGCGAACAGCGCACAGATTTTCTGCCGACCGAGCGCGGCTTCGAGCGAGCCGGACATGCGCACAAAGCGATCTGAAGCGTGCGAGTGACACGTAACGGCCAAGTCTGAACACCGCGTATTTCGCAGAAAACTTCTCAAAATCAAATCGCCGACCCGGGGCGGGTCGGCGACTGTAATTTCGAACGGACGATCGACGCGTCTGGCGTGCTATTTCTTAACCGCCATTTTGGCGATGAACATGCAGTCCTCGCCCTTCTCGTTCACGTAGACGACTTCGCTGTGCGTCGGCGGATCATTCCGTTGCCGCTTCAACACGACCTTCGTTTCCATCTTGCACGATGGGCAGGCCACGGAGGCACCTTCCTTGCAGAGTTCCATCCCTTTTTCGGGGCTGTCGACCGTGACGACCGACACGGTCTTACATTGATTGCAGACGTAGGCGATTTGGTCGCCGGTCTTCAGCTCTTTGAATTGCTGCTGGCTGTGTAGATTCTGCCAGTATTGCGGACCGGGGCCGGCGAAGGCGAACGAAGCGAACACGCCCATCAAGGCGGTCGCGAAGAGTGAACGGAGCAGGTTGGTTTTCATGATGACACGAGTTTTGGTCAGAGTCTGATGGCTCACTTTTATTTCAGAGAATCCGCTGAACGGCTGATGACCCGATGCGGTCTCCAGGTTAAACGTCGGTCCTGACTCAATCCCTCGCATGATCTCAGGTGCGATCCGATTTATCGCGCATGGCTTTGTCGCGTTTACCGAGTTCGGCAGCCTTCGACTTCGCCGGAGTCAACGACGGCACTCGGCCGAGTTGCCGAACCCGTTTGATGACACTCTTAGCGAAATCGGGATCGCGCGCGGGCGAGACACGCCAGCACTGCAGCAGTTTGGAAAGCGACTCGTCCGAATTCATTGAGGACGGTCACAGCGGACCGGGTTGCTTCCATTTCAGATCGGAGACGAGTTCCTCGACGATCGTCTGCGGGCGTTCACCACTCGCGAATCGCGCCGGGGCTCGTTGAAACAACTGGACGCAAACGGGGCAGCAGAGCGCAAAGCGTCGGCCCTCGTGGTAGATGTGCGCGACGCCGGTCGCGTTCGTGAGGTCCTTGTCACAGACCGCACAGGTGGTGTCCGGGGATTCAGCGTTGCTCATCGGTTTTCCTCCTGCCGTCTCGTTTGGCTCAGCGTCGGCCGAAGACGTTCACGTGCTCGCCGCCGGCTTCGGCGCGGAGAGCGTTGTGCTCGCCAGCCCTCTGGAGCGCCACAGGTAGAAGATTGCCGGATACACGAGCAGCTCCATCAACGTCGAGGTGATCACGCCGCCGACCATCGGCAGCGCGATGCGTTTCATGGTGTCCGCGCCGGTGCCATGGCTCCACAAAATCGGCATAAGGCCGGCGATGATTACTGCTGCGGTCATCGCCTTCGGTCTCACCCGTTTCACAGCTCCATGATAAATGGCATCACGAAGATCGGTCGTGTTTAGCAGTCGACCCTTCGTCTTCCACTCGTCGTACGCGAGATCGAGATACAGCAGCATCACGACACCGGTTTCGGCATCGAGACCGGCAAGCGCGATGATGCCCACCCAGACGGCCACGCTCATGTTGTAGCCGGTGAGATGCAGGGCCCAAAACGCTCCGACCAATGAAAAGGGCACCGCCAGCATCACGATCGCGGTTTTGATCCACGATTTCGTGTTGAGGTAAATGATGAAGATGATGAGCAGCAGCGTGAGCGGCACCACGAGCATCAGCCGCGCCTGGGCGCGTTGCATGTATTCATACTGGCCGCTCCAAATCACACTGTAACCGGAGGGGATCTTGATCTCGCCTTTGCGAACACCTTCGCTCACGGCCTGCTGCGCACCGCGGACGTAGTTACCCAGGTCCACGCCTTGCACATCCACATAAATCCAGGCATTCGGGATCGCTGCTTCGCTCTTGATGCCCATGGGCGCCGCCACCACGCGAACCTTGGCCAATTGACTCAGCGGCACCTGGGCCATGGCCGCGGACCCACCAGAACCTCCCATCGCTCCGCCGGCCGCCGCACCCTTGATGGGAATCAGAATCTCGCGTAGCGCCTCGAGGTTTTCCCGGTAATCGCGCTCGTAGCGGAGGATCACGCCGTACCGTTCGAGTCCTTCGACGGTCGTGGTCAATGGCATGCCGCCGAGCGCGACCTGCAAGACCTCCTGAACCTCGCCAACCTTGAGCCCGTATCGGGCAATGGCGTCACGATCGATGTCGAACTCGACGTAGTTACCGCCCATCACGCGCTCAGCGAACACACTGCTGGTGCCGGGGGCCCGCCGAATGACGACCTCGATTTCGCTCGCGATGCGTTCCAGTTCGACGAGGTCCGGGCCGGCAACTTTGATCCCCACGGGGGTCTTGATTCCCGTCGCCAACATATCGATACGCGTCTTGATCGGCATCGTCCACGCGTTCGTCAGTCCGGGAATCTGCACCGCGTTGTTTAGCGCGGTCGTCAATTCGTCGATGGTGCGCCGCCGATGCGCGAGCACCTTGCCAGTTTCGTCCGTGATATCCACGAGCGGCCACTCCTCCTCCGGCTTCAACATGATCGTCGTCTCGATCATATCCATGGGCGCAGGGTCAGTCGCCGACTCGGCGCGACCAATCTTGCCGAAGACGTGATGCACCTCGGCGAACGATTTGATGATCTGGTCCGTCTGCTGAATGAGTTCGCGCGCCTTCGTGGGCGAGATGCCCGGGAACGTTGTCGGCATGTAGAGCAAGTCCCCCTCGTAAAGCGGCGGCATGAACTCCGAGCCGATGTTTTGATACGGAAACGCCTTTCCGAATTTCATGGCGACGTCCTTGACGCCTCCGTCCGGCAGCACCCGCGCCACGATCGCGTTCCACGGGAAAAAGACCCAGCCGACAATCACGGCAGCCGTGATAATGACGGCCCATCGGAACTTGATCATCAGGTCGAGAAGCGGGTGATAGAGCCAGATAAGCAGTCGGTTGACGGGATTCTTCTCCTCAGCCGGAATCTTCCCGCGGATGAAAAATCCCATGAGCACGGGCGCCAGGGTGATCGAAAGGATGGCCGCCGCCGCCATCGAGTACGTCTTGGTGAAGGCGAGCGGCTTGAACATCCGGCCTTCCTGCGATTGCAGCGTAAACACCGCTTTCCAGCACAGTGGGATCCGAAGCTTGGAATTCACGTGACTTGAAGTCGCGGC